>Ga0210059_1003959_pt1 | contig 23862 bp, 13 predicted proteins | sample Ectturendosymbi2_FD_188042 | JGI IMG/M metagenome (GOLD analysis project Ga0210059, IMG submission 188042) | Ecteinascidia turbinata endosymbiont from Florida, USA - Sample 2 (SPAdes) (version 2) | ecosystem: Host-associated > Tunicates > Ascidians > Unclassified | place: Key West, Florida...
TCTGCAAAATGTGGTGGGATGGTTTCTGGATGGAGACGATAACCCAGATTTCCACCAAAACCTAATTATTACTTTTTCAGCCCATTTACAATGCTCCTTGAAATTTGCATGCAAATTTATTCCGTGGCATTTGCATTAAGTCGACAAATTAACAAGCAAAATGTATGCGAAAACACTTAATCTCCTTGCGAAGGTAATAAAGTTTTTGTAAAATATCAAGCTCAAGGGGTTTTTTAACCCCAACCTCCCCCCCTTGCGTACGCCCTTGCACTGCAAAGTTCGATCACTCATTCACAGAGTAAAATGCGATTGTAGTGTTCAAAGAATAGGGACGAATACAAACAATCTGACTGCATCAAATCACATAACCACATGTTGTTAGATTTTCTGCATCTTTCGAGAAACAAGTAGCTTACGTGTTTTTTCGTAACAGAGCCTCAGAGTTAGGAATGTTGCACTGAACCTGATGGCTACTGACACTCGCTTTCCAGGGCAAGTTGTATAGAGCTCTGCATCCAAAATTATATGCCACACGCAATCTCTGCATGCATGACTTCCTTAAGTTACACCATAATTGTGATGCATACACAGGCGTACAAAAGGAACGAAAAAGTAAATTTGTAACTGCATTTGAACATCGGGAAAAAGAGGCTCGCAGCTTGTTTGCTGCACAATATTGATGTCGCAGTTGTCTCTGAATGTCTTTGTCATCTGAGAGCTCCGTATCCAATGCAATCCTCAAATATTTGTATTGGTTAACAGATTTTACATTTTGAGCAACCAATATCAATAATGGAGTGACTGCTTTTTGCACTCTTAGTCTTAAACGTCATACAAACAATTTTGTTGCAGTTGAAAATAAACCCATGCTATTCTGCATAAACCTGAGACACATCTGGTATTCTTTGCAATCAACGTAAGCTACACTTGTACAAAACATAAAATGTTGCTCAATTTGTCTTCAAAATAAAAATTTGCTCAGTTTGTCTTCAATTTTTTTATCATTAATAAAAATTAAAGATATTCATCAATGTGAAGACACTGATCACGCTTTGCTATTGTCAGAACAAGCCTGCGGGCGAACCACGAGGTCCCTGCGGGCGACCTGGTGCCCGCGGGCCCCATGTTGGTGACCCCTGAACTAGTGTGTGTTAATCAGTGTTTAGAGCAGTGCAACAAAAAAATTTCAAACTAGCGCAGTCACGACCTTCAAACGTTGCAGCAGATTACTGAGACGTGAAAAGCAAAGTACAACGCGGCTGAATGAAATTTAGTCGTAGGAAAAAGTTGGTTTTGAAAGTATTGTAATCTCTTCCGGAGAAGGCTCCTCGTGTCCTTAGTGTTTTTTTCTGGATACCGCCTGATTTCAGATTGAGGCTCATTCCCGTTGCCGAAGAACGAAAAAGTGTTCTTCGAGGACAAAAAATGATGTATCTGGGATTAGCGTGCTGGCTGTAGTATGAAACCATGAGACATGAGACCCTTTGGTTAAACTTTGGCTCCTAGAGAGCTCAAAAACTCAAATGACATTTTTCGATTCTTTTCAGTCACACTCATGGATGCGTCGCATCCTACTGGGCTTTTGTGGGCATTTAACCTCGGTGGCCGAAGCCGCCAACACGGCTAATATCAGATGTTCTTTAACATCTTGACTGAGGGTTCACTTAGAGGTGGGTAACAACCCCTTTACAAATGCAATTGAAATGCATAAAACAATACCAAACCTCAATGTCGAGACTGTTTTTTGATAAAAATATTAAATGTTAACTTGGAGTCCTGAAGGTTCTTTGAAGAGGGAGCCAGCACACTGCTCAAAGATATCGGAGAAATGCTATTTCTTGCAATCCAGTACTCGCGATGGTAAAATGAGTATTTGCCAAATTTGTGAGCTTCATTCGCATTCAAGGCATTGCCGTCCTCAATACGATGCGTACAAGTCAGCAGTGACTTGCACTGTTGTGTGATTTAGCAGCTTGCACAAAACGCCCTTCGACCTAACTGATCGCAGTGACCGCAAAATGCGTCGCCAGCAGCTTTCGGTGAGCCAGGTTTTGCGGTTTAGTGATGAACGGTTATCGATTAATGGGGCCTGGAAATGACGTGATGTAATCTTCATGAAAATCTCTTTGCTGTGCAGAAGATAACTGATCACTCACACCACCCACTGCTCCTGTCCCTGAAATTCACTCATCTGGTCCAGAAATTTTTTCCACCGTGTTTCTGCAACGCAATGCACAAGTGCCTGCCAACGAAAACTGTCCAGTTTTAATTTAAAGTATCATTGACCACCTGCGCACAATGACAGCAAAAACCTTCAAAATCAGTTGAAAAAATCTGAGAACAAAATGAAAGAATCAAGATGTTGCGCTAACGACTTCTTGTTCCAGTACTTTGATGACGCTCATACGTTGCACGGTATCGAAGCATATCATCGCGAATTGCAATCGTAGCAACGGAAGCGTTTCGCTGTTTTGCGATTGGCTGACGCGGGTTGGCATGACGACACTCCAGGGGAGATTTGCGAATCAGTGTGACGCTTTAGAATCAAGCGAGCTGCATCATCGCAGAATGTAGCAGCAAATTAAGTTAAATATTAGTCAAAGTCAAGCATGCATTCCGCCTCAAGAATGTTTATATGTGAAACAACATAAATAATTCGTGTTGCAAGTCCTTGACATAAGTCTTTGATACAAATAAATTCGTCATTGTACATTTCGCCAAAGATCGAAAACGATTGAAGTGAAATTGACAGAAAAGGTTTTCGAAGAAACACTTTACCCGATTTCATAGGAGTAGTCAGAGGGCATACGGGGTCATGCCTCCTCAAAATATTTAGCAAATATATATTTTGTGCTTTGAGAGGGGGTCTCTCAAACAAAATAGTGTTATTCGCCTAATATCAAACATTTTGGCCCCCCCAATTTTTTTGGCCCCAAAAAATTTTGAACTAGCTACGCCACTGCCAGAACTGCAGTAGTTTTCCAAAATTAATTGCATTTACTGATACGTTTCTTTTTGTTACAAAAACCATTGCGCGAACAAAAGAAAGTCGAGGCAATCTGGAATAAAATGCGACAGAAATGGCAAAAATTGCTTTAATGCGCATGATCAAGTTTTAATGCGCTTTTAACAAATCTTCTCTTGGTCGCTAAGTTTGATTAAAAACATACTTTTGTAGCTTATCGTTATTTCTACCACGTTGGCTGTGACATTTTCGTCTACTGTATATTGAAGCAGAATCATGCCACTCTGCATTTTGTATTGAGAGTACTGTTTTTGGCATGCCAGTTCTTTAAAATAGTTGTTTTTGTAATGTTACTCAGCATCTGGTATAGTAAACGTTTCAGATGTTCATTAATAAACAAATCTGTGTGAAAATCAAAACATTTCCCCACAGTGCTGAAGGTTGTTTAGAAGAGTACCCTTATTAGCGTATGGTTGTTTGATTTGAGCCGGCTAAGTGGTGCAGTGGATTGAGCACGCCATCACAGCTGCTCGGTTGTTGGGCTCGATCAAAGCGAAGACTTGAAACGCGGAACTTGCAGCTTGTCCAGCGTCGATGGGTGGATGCAAGTGAACGGTTTGCACGCGGTGCTGCCGTTATTTTATCAATGCAGCTGAATTCACCGCGAAAATGGCCGCGTGGCCCACGGCGCAAGTAAGCGGAGATGGGCGCCGCAGACCACTCGTGACACTCCGAAAGAAGTTCAAAGCGAGTACAAATGAAACTGAACTGAAATGTTTGCTTTCAATTTCGTTTTCCGTTTGAGCACTTCATATACTTCATATATCGACAGCAACAAAATAAAGGTACTGTATCTGACACCAATATTTTTACATGTTTGATTTTTTTCCTTTTATTCTTAAAGTTGGGCAATTACAAACATCGCTGCCTTACAAATCAAGTTCACATTTGACAAAAATAATGTAGTCTATCAGAGAGCAGCATAGGTTTCTCACCTTGCTTCTTACAACAACTTAAATCTTCAATCCTTTGCTGACAGTGCAGCGATCACAGGCCAAAATGATTTAACGCCGAATCGGGTTCACATTCAGCCGCACAGCCATTTGTTCGAGATGCCAGGAGATGATGAAAAACAAAGAGCCAGCAAGGATGAATGCAGGCCGTAGCGAGATGATAAGGTTCGGGGGTGTGTGCAAAATGCTTCTTAGAGGGCAAGATTTTTGTTTCCATTGTACTTTTTAAACAAATTTTTCTGTGCACAACAAGATTTGGGGGGGCACAGACAATTTTGGGGAAACTGCCTCCGAATTCCCCCCTTGGCTACGGGCCTGGGTGAATGAGATAAACCTTTTTTGCAGCGACTTTAGTGACGAAACATAAACCTCATGAAGAATGGTAGCACTTTCAGCTCCCGACGACCAAGTCAATATTTCCACTAAGGCGCGCAACTGCGCAGTACCACCAGATCATTTGAGAAGTGAAATCTCCATCTCGCGCGCTCAGCATTCCAAATGTTTCATTTTGATAAGATTTTATACTTACTGCATTCTAACATTCACAAAGTTTATAATTCATTTAGAATTCTGCGAAACTCAGCCTTGAAATATTCATGCTCACTAAAAAAAACAGTTTGGTTAATGCAAACTTTTCTTAGAGGGAAAACTGGACAACGGCATCTGCAGAGCTCCTGTTCGTCCCACGTGCACACCCTCCCATACTTGTGATCATACGTTGTTTGGATGTTTGCGAAACGGCTTTTACGTAAGTTTGCGTACTTGGTAGGCAGTGTTTTAGCGAATAAATGTTTACTCTACATCCTGACGCATAAGGATATTTCGATGTTACACAGACACCTGGTTGATAAACTTGCTTGTTGTTCTTGAACCTAACCTGTCGCTTGATAGCGCAAAGGTTTTCCGCCTGCAAGTCATCTCCGTTCACAGCAGACAACTTAATAGAGCGATTGCGGAATGGCAGAGGATAAGTGTGGAGGTCATCAATATTACATGGAAACGTTTCAGATACAGTCAAAAGAAATCACCTGAACGTTCAGAAAAGAGTTTTTTTTCCAAAATGAAATACTGGTTGAAACCTTCTGTTTCAAACCATTAATATGTAAATCTTTTCGCGGGGTTGGTTTCAAAATTAATGTAAACCTCCGACTAATATATGCGCAGTATGTGGCTGTTGCACAACACCGCTTACATACTGTATTTTCTTACATCACTGTAACTGCTGTTTTATGTTTATTTGAGTTAATAAGCCATTGACTCGCCACCAGTGCAGCATTCACGCGAAAGTAACCGCGTGGAACACGGCGTAAGCAAGCGGAGATGAGCGCCTCGGACCACTCGTGAAATTCCGGAAAGAGTGCAAAAAGCGATGTTTAAACGATGCTGTATTGAATGAGTTAATAAGCTCATCTTAATAAACTGTAAGTATAAAATGAAACGTTCTGTAGACTAAAAACTGTTAGTCCAGTTTTTAGTGCCTTATCTTGAAACAGACTCTCACCCCCACAGTTATGCTTCTTGACATTAAGCTGTAGGATTGTTGATTTTAAATATCATGCTCGTAAACTAAACAAAGTTTTTTCTGCAAGTTGGGATCCTACATCGTTTTTCGTGTTGAAGTCGTTAAAAACCCATAAAAGAAAATTCTGCTAAAGCATAGATTATATAGCTGCCTCTCGAAATGAGCGCAAAGTTGGATGCTCGTTTGAATGGAAAAGTGCACGCAGCATTGTCTTTGTGGAAACTTGAAGGCATGATGATTATTATGCATTATGTAGTGTTGAGATGTTCAGGCCCGTAATCAGGGGGACGTAGTGCCCCTTAGAAAATTTTTCGCCCCCCTGGAAAAATGTGTTGGGCATGGCTTAAAACTATTGGACATAGTTCAAAAAATTTGGGCCCCTCTCAGAAAACTCTTCGCACCTCCTGGTGGTGTCCCAACCTGGTTATGGGTCCGGGGATGTTGGGTCAAAAATGGAGCTGTAGTTACGAGGTTTTGGTGGGAATATAACGCAGGTTAGTTTTGACTTTCACATCAAACTCTGCTAAACACTTCTGAGTGCAAGCGCCTGTTTGTGTATTTTAAAAAATCATGCGACATGATATCTTTGTGAGCAAACAATGGCGTTGTTGCTGAAAATCTTCTATTGGTGACGCGGCATTGACGCAAGCGAAGTATTCGCTGACGGACGCTTGTAACAGACTGGTAAGAGGCATCGGGCAAAAAATATTAACTGACCGGACCGGCGACATAAAGTTATGAGTGGCATTGCATATCTCGTACTTCCGTTGTTTCTCCGACTAAATTCTGGGTTGCCCTTAACCAGACTAGGATCAAAACTTGCTGGTGTGTCCCACATGATGCAGGCTACAAACTTTCTTCTCCTGCCAAGATTATTCATCGATTGTGTGATTCATGTGACAGATGCAATGCAGAAACGTGCGAAAAAATGCAGCACCTCCTCGTCGTATGAACGAGTGCCACCGCATCGGTGAATGTCAATGACGTTTCATTTTCGAGGCTGTCTCGTGGTCTCGTGGGCAGTTAATCGATTCGACGAGGTGATCAATGACTTTGTGATGAAACGCCATTCGCGGCTGCGACAGCGTCAGTAATTCAGGTCGAGCGTCCAGTTTCAGGGACGGAGATCAAATCGAAGGAGTTGCGTGGCAAACCAGGGCATCCCTCACAGAAACGAGAGGCCTTGCACAAGCTGGAGGCCTTGCACAAGCTGACTTGTCTGAAGTGAGCTGAAGCAGAATGACGCTGCTCGCGTAGGAAGCACCTGCTACAAGCGACGTCACACCCAGAAGCTTCGTCAACGTCTAAAGTAAATAATTGTAATTGCAAGAACAAAACCTGTAATCAAAATTGTCAAAGGTCTTAAAATTGCCCCTTGATCAAGACGCTTGGACAGTGAAGATCGTGCGGAAGGATCGCTTCTCTGCATTGTTTGAACACAAACACCGTTGCTCTCTCGTTAGACTTCAGCGTAATGAGAACTTGGGATTCATTAATATTGATAATGTTATTTTTGTAAATCAAATCTTATCAGGGTCACCTTGTACTTGTTGTGCTTGCTTCTGGTCTTCACCAATTAAGCAGCTTTTGGTGGGGTAAGACGCTGGTTGCAAACTGCATTCGAACGGCGTCATCCTCAAAGTGTTGTTTAGACTCTGTTGCGGGAAACAGTTAACTGTACCAGCAGTGTGTATACTGCAAACTAGGGTCAGTTGCGTTGTTTGCTGTCAAATAAATAAGTGTTAGGTTGCAACAGCTTATGTGAAAAAAATACCACGGTTTTTTTCGATGAGCAACTTGAACTTGTAAAGCGAAGATCCTTGGTACACTTTTTTAATTTTTCGTTAAGTGAGAGCCAGCAGCAACCAATTTTCTGCAGGAAAACGTTTCTCAGCTACAGTTTTGCAAATAAAGATCAATAAACAGATCGCTGATTGGAGGCTTGTTCTTGTGCGGGTTCTTAGCAACAAAACGTTTGAGCATCGTTACAGCTGGTGGCTTTCTGAGGTGCCCAGTCATCCGAAATAGCGAATTTTTGTCTATCTGCCGAAGAGTCAACACATACTTCCTGCCGTCGCTTCTGTATATCCTAACCGGCTGACAGCTGGTTAAAACACTAACATGAGACTATAGCAGCTTGCTGAGTTAATAATCAGTTAATTCCTTTGTAATTCAGAGATAGTTTCTCATTACTGTATTTCCTCAGAATAATTATTTGCTGTTTGTTACTTTGTTCAGCAAGAGGGCACAAGCGCCTGTTTCTGCGTTAGAGATGGGCAAAGCAGAAAGCTAGGTTTGGTTGACGTTAAACCAAGCAATTTCATACAAAAAAATATTTGAAATGCACTGATTTAAAGGATGTGATATGAACAGATAAAAATGTTTTCACACAAAAAAAGGAAAACGCTTTCGCATGCTTAGTGGACTTAAAAACTCAGGCGTCTTTTAACTTATACGAGTTTTTTATCATCATGCCTTGTTTACTTGTATTACGTAAACTTGCTGCAAAAGTGAAATTGAATGAAAAGAAAACTGTCGTAGAACTGTATCATAATCACGGTAGCAACCGGAATTGAGGTCTGTCATGGCGGATGAACCTACCAAATCCCATTGTGTCAAAACCAATCACTAGGGCTACTGCGAAGTTTATTTTAATCCTGACGCCAATCATTATTATCGCCGTTTCAGGCGATTTCGCCCAGAACTGCGCGGGACCTGCGCACGTTTCGTGTTATTTCTGGAACGACACGAACGGAAGATTTTTATAAATGATGTTTTCGCGAAACGAGTATATCGGCTGCAACTTGGCCGAGTAACGTTTTCCTCATTTCGCGAGACGGAACACCGCGCAGCAGCACGCGCGAGATGTTGGGAATTCGCCGCTATCGGGTGTGCACTGTTGAGTTCCAAGTGCGGTTACCTGTTGCGTTATTCGATCCCTGTTTCGTCATCAATGGGGGGGGCACGTCCGTCTGGACAATAAAGGCCGTCGCATTGGGCGTAGGTTACGCGTAAAGGTGACGTCACAAGCGATAAACTCCCAGTAGGGCGATGTTGCTACGGTAACGCTTCAGGATCTCGCGGCGGCAGCAGTAGTGTAAATGTACCGTGTCCTGTGTGGAATGCTTCGTACTAATCCAGTGTTTCTCAAACTTTTTTATTCCATCGACGCTTTTTCCCTCTCGACATGTCGTTTTCGCCCCCCAAGCCTGATGAAGCAAACACAAGGTTGTAAATTTAGATAATTTTATTTAAAGAACGTATTAAATAGCTGAACTTAAGCAATTGTATTACGACGCTAATATTACGTTCAGAATTCTTGTGAAAATATCTCGTAATCCAGGACTACGGAGCCGGATCTGGGCATTTAGCCTGTAGCTGGAGTTCAAAATAAAAATCAGAAGGAGCCGGATCTCAGTTTAAAATTTAAGACCGGAGCTGGAGCTATGGCCATTTGAAAGGGAGCTCCAGGTCCCTTTCTACATACCAACGGTTTTGCCAAATAGACTTATGAGTGCTCTTTATAGCACACTAAACGCGATTGCTACGAGTTACGACACCAGACTGCAACAATGGATCAGCAAGTCTTTGACGTTTTTTTTCTTTATTAATCGCTGAGGCTGTGACATCTTAGCTGGAAGGCGTGGTGTTACTTGTCGAACAATGGTTCAAACACTGTTCTAAGACCCGCATGCAGCTCCAAAGCATCTCTTGTGCGGCTTTTAGGAATCTTTCTGTAACAGATTCCATTTGAATAAGAGCTGATGATGTCTACTTCGCAGGCGAAATATATACTCTGTAAGAGCTTGTGTATGTATCTTTGCTGGGAAAGGATTCCTTTCGTTAGGCAGTGTCTCTCAGTAACACCTCTAACATTTTGTGTAACAGGCTTCGTTAGTGCAATAAAACAAAACGTGTCAATGGACCTGTGGAAAAATTTTATATTGCGGCCCTACAACAGAAACGTAGGTCTGGATTTGGCTCCTTCAGCGAAATAGTTGAGAACCACTGTTGTACTGTAGAAGTAAAAACAAACGTAGCTACCACAGCATCTTACTTTCTAGTCAGAATGATCAAACCAGGTCTGTAGTAGTGTAGCGATCTAAGAAGAACTGAGCTACAATGAATAGGTATATAATAAAATATCCAAAGCTTTTGTAGCTGTGTAAGCATGCTGTTAGCAAGGAGTATGATTAAGATATGATACCATTGCAGATTTGAGTGTAAACTGCGCGGCACGCCATTGTAAAGTAGGAATTTCTATTAGAAACCATTAAGGCTTACTAGCAAGGTTTCCCAGATTATTGGCAAAGTTCACTGGGAAACATTACGTTTACAAGCAGTAGCAAACTAGCATTGCTTTGCATAGCAGTACATTAGCAGGAGGGTATAAAAATCAATGTAAAGAAATGTGGACTTTTCTTGAAGTTTTCATCTGTGGAAATAATCTCTTTTCAGCACGGTAACCATCAGTCTTATTTTCTCCTAAGCTTTGCGTGTTAAACTTTGCTTTACTTGCGATTCATCACTGCTTACGTTGAGTGCAAAAGATAAGAAATCAGAGGTTTTCAGGTATTTTTAAAAAGTCAGGGTTTTCAGGTATTTTTAAAAAGTCAAAGATGTGAATTTCTTCTCATACTATTTCTTTGAAAAAGGGGCATTTTAAACACATTTTCGCATTTGTGTCAATGCAAATGTGTACATGTTTCAACGAGCACATGAGAGTCGACTATGTGTTTTGCGCTGTTTGCATGGTATGCCCGGGCAGCGCTGTTAGCTGAAACCGTCAAGACTGCAACAGGCAAAGCATGCAACGAGTGTAAAACATCTTGTCAGTTGTGACTGTTCTGCTTAAAAATGCTCTGACACAAATGTAGTTTTCCAAATAGCCATTTTCTTGATTCTGGTCCTAAGAAATAACAAAAGATCCTCAGGCATTGATGGCAAAACCAGCGATTGCCTTTCCAGAAATTGTTTATATTACCGTTATCTTGAGTTACGTTTCTGCTAGTGACTGTTCTCTGAATCGTCTGAATCTGCGATTGTTGTTTTTGCGCTGATTTCCTCATGGTGACAGCGCTGCTTGAAAAACACTACCAGATAAAATTGCTCATAAAGGTTTGGTGTATTCTTTCAGTTTTGTGCACTTGATTTAATTCATTTTCTATTCAATTTGAGGCACACCCAGTCAATAAAATATTAATGTGTGAAAACGACCAGAAGCCGGAGCCATGAAAAAAGAGAGCTCCGGAGTCAGAGCCACACTCATGAAAACCAATAGCTCCGGAGGAGGAGCTGTGTCATTTTTACGACAGCTTCGCAGCCCTGAATAATTCACGCTGTAACCGCATAGACGACCCAGAGTAAATATTTAACAGATAAATTGCTGGAGCAACAACCTCCAACGTTTATATCATAGTAAAAAAATTGCAAGAAACAAACAAGTCATAATATCAGGCTGCTGAAGTTAACTCAGTGAGCGATTAGTGGTTGAGCATTTTCGCCCCCTTTATGTTGCTTTGCCCCCCTGTCGCCCCATTTGGATTTTTCGTCCCCTTGCAATTCAAAATCGTCCCCAAGGGGGCGATCCCGCCCACTTTGAGAAACACTGTACTAATCGTTAGTGGGAGATAACTGGGCAACGCCGCAGTTAATGAATTTAGGTTTTGACGCAGCGTGCTTCGGCAGCAGCAGCAGTGGCTTCACATGCAGAGATGCTTTCTTCACATGCAGAGGTACTTTCCGGATGAGTTTGTTTGCCAGGAAACACTGCTGCTGACAAATGTTCGTTTTGCCAGAAAGAACGCCGTGATATGTTCGTTAAAATCAGCTTTAAATGATCAGCTTTCCGAATATGGCCCGGGAAACACTTCTTTTGATTACCGAAATTTCTTCATACTCCACACCTAAGCACCGGTGTGGATGTTAAATTTGGGTATGTTCTGGTCAAATTTAGAAGTTTCTCAAAGAGAGTTTCATTCTAATTTCAACATAAATGTGGTTGAAAGTTTTTTTTCTACCGGAACAACCGTGGGGCGAATCTACCGACAAAGTAAGACGAGTGGGAATTTTGTTACGAGTATGAAACGACTGGCAAAGTCAAACCAAACATTGAACATACAGTCGGGGGGTCAAGTGCTCTTCACGAAATGATCAACAGCTCCGCCACCTGTTTTCGAAACAATGATGCATGACAGCGATTCCTGAGAAATGTTTACACGCCGTGGAGCAAGTGATAAACCAGAGCAGTTTATGTCAAAGCATAATTTTGCGTGAATTTTTTGCATACCTCTGATGAAAAGCTTGCGGTGTGCGGGGCGATGACTCGACTGTGACACATCTGCATCTTGACGCAAGCGACGTGCGACGTGAGTGACTGCGCAGACGACGTTTTTTGGCGCGGTTCCTGAAACTCGATAACGGAGACCGAGACCGTGTGGATTTTCGATCGCCCATGATTTGGTTGACATGCAAATTTTGCTTGCAAAGAATAATCTGTATTTCTGTTTCTTGACATGTTTTGTTCCTGAGTTATGACGCAAATATTCAGTGCGTCATTGCATTGCGGTGGGTTTTGACGAAACGTCATCACTGACAAGTCAATTCCATCGAATTATCGGGATACTTCGATCAGGTTTGTTCTTCGGTCCGGGTCCAGCGGGTCTGCGTTTTCAAGCAAAAACGAAACAGATTTTATTTAAGTTGAGTTTTTTAACTTTTCATCAATAACAAGAAAACTTGCGGAAAAGAAAAGTTTAAATTGATCGTTATTTATCTTAATCGCGGCAGAGCTGGTCTTTTTGTTTGTTTTTAGCAACGACGCTTTGATGTGCAAAAGAAATATCAAAATGAATTCGACCTCGATTTGGATTAAAGTTTAAATTTGCTTCAGATCCAGTTTTGCCATATAAGGCGACTATTTTGTGCGCATAATGTCAAGATAGGAGAAAAATCTGGCAAACTCTTTTACTTGTGCATGTTCGTCTTTATTACCTTGAAATAAAGCTGAGGAAAAACTTTTTGCTAAGCCGGCAGCCTGGGTTAATCATGCACGAATATAATCTGCATGACCTACATCTCCCACCAGTCGTACCTGCGATTCATGCACGCAGCGCCCTTTTTCAACATTTTTTCTCCCACAGTGGGGCAAACCCCGATGTCTAGAGTACTTATAAAATACGCCACGCGGTGGTGTAAATTTAGACCTGCTGTCTGGATCTCAGCAGAGCGAGGTGTGAGCTGTTGCCGCTACATTGGTAGACGTCTGTTGATGTTGTGTTTACAGAAACGTTATCTGACTTATGCCTCAGGAAAGACTTGTACCGTTCACAAACTTCCCCTACTCTTGGCTTTTTAATTATTATCAAAATGGCGATATTAGAAAAGCCAACCTTTTTTTTATCATTCATCAATGGACGGTCAGATGTTGAACCTGACTGGTTGGTATTTGTTTAAAAGTGAACTCGTTTCTTGGAAATACTTAACATTTGTCCTGTAAAGAAAATTTTGTTTGTCTACTAGCAGCTAAAATATACAAGCAAATTACAGTATGTTAGATAAGTGCTTGATATTAGTACAGTTGATTTGCAGACAGCATCTTAATCAAGTTGTGTATTGTTTTTCTGGAACGACGCAAGCAAGAAAGAGTCAGTTTCATAATCATGCAAATCTAGGTTTTATAGTTCGTTGTTGCAATCTGCTCATCAGACGTGATGCTTGTTCAAACGTTCATCAACATCCGAAAAGAAAAGATATAACTTTAATAACAAGTTTATCCTAGAAAGTTATCCCGATATGCTATATTTGGTCCAACATTTTTCGTTTATCTTTGTAATCTGTTACTTGTGACTTTGATTACTTTTGTGATTATGGTCATACTTTCTTCTTTCGTGCTCTTTCTTGGGCTTTGCACAATTCACCGATTCTACTTGTGACAGAAAGTTTATCCCTGAAAAAGGTATTTTGCTTAAAAAGTGGGCTGATTTTCTGAAACAAAGAACCACATTAAGTATTGAATTCTTTCAACTTTGTTATTTTTTCAAAGCAAGTAGAAGATTTAACAAAATTTCATTTTTGTTCGTGCTGCTGGCCATTATTTGAGTGTTCTTTAGGGCGGGGATAACTTGGCAGCAAAATGTAGTGAGCAACTTACAACGAAAGTTTCATCATGTGTTGCTGCATGATCTTACATCATTGTTTTTTCCCGAAACACATTTGAAAAGTTTTAACAGGATTCCTTCAGATTCCAGAAGAACAGAATAGTCCTTCGAGGATTTAATGAGAAAAGCAAACTACTGTTTTTTTGAAATCACAAACAACAAAGAGTAATGAAGAGGTGAGAAATACACAGATGAAGACGTTAAGTACGAACATGTGTAAGAGACATGGGAGTGGCAATGCAGGTTAAGAAGCGAAAAATATGCAGCCGCCGTGATAGTGCAATGAGGACGCGGGAGGTTGTATACATTATATAAATTTTCTTTACTTTATTTCTAATCTTCTAAGGACCCACTGCATCAAGTTCTTGCTGGTCTTAGGAAGGCCCTGCGATTAACTGTGTCAAGGAAAGAAAGAAAATAAAATGATGATATGCATTACAGCAAAAAATCTATGTAGAAAAGAGCACATATCAAATTTGGTGGCCAGGGTCAAACACAGCATGTGGCACAATCATGATTTTTCAAGCACTACGGAAGACATACAAAGCCCAAATGAAATAGGAAATAAACCCAATAAGAATGGCCACAAACCGCACATGCAGAATATGTCAAAATGGTAAAACAAAACGAACAAAGACAAACCTAAAAAAGTCAAATCATATACGCAATATTATATTTACATAACGCAGATGATGGTGGGCAAGCAATGGGTGAAATGTATGAGGGATATGCAGATGAATAACTGAGTCACGCACATATCACATGTAGGTGAGAGAAGTACTGTATTCATTGATAAAGAGAAAAGATGATGTTTGTATTGGCCGTTTTAGGCGGAAACTATGTGCCAATGCCAAAGTCCTGTAGATCAAATGATAAATTCTCAGGTACCAAATCGTGTGACGATCAAAGCTTGTGATTTCCACGGAGTTTTGGCGCCGATGTCCTGAAAGCCGATCTGAAACCTCAGTTCAAAGTCTCTTCGCTCAGTGACCGCGTTGATGCCGCAGCGAAGGTAATCAAAACATCAAGTTCATGCTGATTCATGCAGAGAGCTCACTTCGGCAGAGCAGGAAGCTTGCTTGCAGGCCGCAGAAGCTAATTTACGCTGCACACGCATTTAGTTCACTCAGAATTGGATTCGATTGCGTTCTCAAAGAGTTTCAGAAACGCGGAGATTCGGAAATAAAGATTTTCATTAATCGCTGGAAAACTTTTGAAACTTTTCCAAAATCTGTTAAAACTTTTCCAAAACTTCTAGTAACTTTTAAAATAGTTTGAAAATTGCACTTTTGCAAAATCTGTGCAGCCAGTCAGAAATGCTTGTCATGGCTGTTGAGCTAGAGATCTGTTTTTCTGGACATTTCAGCAAAGATTTGGCTCTAAATGACGCACACTTGTGTTTGGTGCTTCCGCGTGTCGTTCAGCTTCACCGGCAACTCAGCAGCGCAAGATTAAGCAAACCTCGAGTCAGGAGTGTGGCAGGTTTTGATTGGTCGTCACCAAGCATTACGATTGACAAGTCATCGTCGGTGGGACGTAAAGCCGATTTGCGCATTATATTGAAGCAGCTGATTGTATTTTTTATGCGTTTGCTTCATGTCGTTAGGCGAAAACACCTTCTGCATTTGTCAGAAGCATAAAACATTTCTTTTTTCAGTGACTTCGGCAAAAAGTGTCTTCCATATGGATTACGATACCGTTCGTATCTTATTTCCTTCGAAGCCATAATACAGAGACCGAAATTAGGAACAGATGAACTTCTCCGTGCATTAGCGATTCACGATGTTGTGGTTTGACCGCGCAAACAAAAGCGACAGAAAAAACGAGACTCACTGGCTATTCGCGCTGGAAAGGAGCCAGAACCGGTCGGAGGAACGGTTATCACGACCACATCACATTACCTGGCTGGCTGCGTTTTGATGAGATGTCACCGGGTCTGGGCCGCGAAGTGCTTTTAACAATTTGCGGAGGTTTCTGATTCACGAGCATTTTCGAAAACGACAAAATTTAGATCGCGCTCTAAATTAACGAACGACTGAATCAACAGCTTCCATTAAAGCCCCAAGTCTAAATTCAAGCACAGCATCAGCAGTGTTTCTAACTTTTTCTGGGAGTTAAGTTTTTTGTTTCCTAAAACAACGCCATTGCAACTGATAGTTGTGCAGGAAGGACCTGGGAATGTAAAGTGTCATTCACGGACTTGTTGCAAGCATTGCAGGCTGGTTGCTATCGACTGTTTTTATAAGCAAGTGTTTGTGAACTTGGGACGCTGGCACCGATGTATTTGACAAGTTGCTTGTGGGAAATATCCACTCAGTACATTATCCAATTAATATAGAACCTGTCAAACCCTTACCCCTTTGCGAAAACGTGTTTTTGAGTGGATAGCAAATCTCTCATTTAATTTAATCGAAAAGAGAAATTTAAATCCACTCAGTACATTATCCAATTAATATAGAACCTGTCAAACCCTTACCCCTTTGCGAAAACGTGTTTTTGAGTGGATAGCAAATCTCTCATTTAATTTAATCGAAAAGAGAAATTTAAATTGTTCGGTTTTAAGCGCAGTGTGGAAAAAATATCGCCAGTGTATGGTGCAGAAGAAAACACTTCGTGCGTTTGGACATTGCAAAGTAATTTTCTGCACATGCAAATCCACTATAGGTTTACATAAACGCGGTCCTATTGCACAAAAAGTAGCGGAGAAGCTCAGGCTGAATTAATTTTGCGTCCTCGGAAAATATTTTGTTTCCGAAAAAATATCTAAATTTGTTCAGGACAACTGAGATATGGATGACCGATCCAGACAAAGCGGATTCAGCAAATCTGCAGAGTTTCGTATCAGGCGTATTTTGAATTCTGTAGTTTGTACCTCAGTCGATCGTTTGAAGTTCATCAGAGATTAGATATTTAATCTGATTATGTCCAAAGGCGCTGTAATGTTTTTCTAATTCTGTATAGTGCTCCGGTCTTTCAATGCCAGTGAAGCCGTTGAACACAGTCGTGGCTGTAAAAGTCGCAGCAACGGAGAAATGAAACTTTTTTGTTTAAATGTTAAGCCGAACACTTTGTAGAAAAGGTGATTTATTAGTGAACCGGTATCATTTTTTGTCATTCTCAAAATATATCGTGTCAAGTTTGGCAAAAGCTCTGGATATCAGTGTAATTTAACGACCTCACACCTACAACCAATTTTCATAAACATGGTTGTTTATTGACCCCCACAGGAAAGCGGCCCAGTCGTTGGACCCAAGCAAGGACCAAGTTGTGTGATTGCATCTCCGACTTCGCTTAGTTCCCTCTTGGTATGGAGTCAGCAGAACTACCCGAAGTTGCCAAAAAACGCGAAGTATTTCGAGTCCTCGTAGAGCTGCTGACCTCGCGACCTTCCCCAGAGGAAAAGCGGGTGTGAAAATGAATGAATGGTTGTTGTCGCGTTCAGCACAATCCATCCTTCGAGACGCATGGGCATCGCTTGCAATGCTTAGTTTAAAAACGCTCTTTTCTGATAGGCATCAGTGCAATAACCGTGTCTAGTGTTGCTGTATGGCAAGTGGTTGAGTTCGAAAGATCAACGAATTGCTGGGAGAAGGCGAGAGACTTAACCGTCGACATTATGCTCTTGAAGAAGAAACTCAATTTGTTTAGTGCGTTGGCCGTTTTGATTCTCAACCAGGTAAGAGCTTGGATTCTTCCTTTGCTGACCTACAGATTAACCGTTTATAGTTTACAAGAAACAATATCGCAAAAAACAATGATTTACGTGAAATGCAAAGAGCTGTAAGCTAGGTACACTTCACTGGATATTGGTATCACGTACAGCAAATGATACAGGTTGCAGAATTCATACTTTGTCAATATATCAAGCACAGTTGTTGTTATGTTATTGCCTAAGTAATATGCAAGCTGTTTCCAAAAACGCACTGGAAAGATCTGTAAACCATTATGAAATATTAGACAATAAGCGTGTAATGCACAATTACTGTCATTGCCAAACAGAAGTTAAAGGTTGGAGAAACACTGAAAACAGCTCCTGAAGCAGATGTTTCAACATTACCTTAAATCCTTCTGCGACTTCAAGATTTGCTCGAAAGAAACGGAGCATTAAAAGGCGAAAGCAATTTCACAATTTGCTACTTACCAAGCAACACCCAGTTGGCTGTTTGGCCAAATAGCTCATTCGGCGCCAGACCCAGCAACACTGATGCTGTTATCGCTGAAATTCGAGTCGTAATCACCATGGCGCGAATCCGCGATAAACGTCAATAAACCAACTCTCACCCAGTCGCTACATCTGGCACGTGCGGCTTCTGAAAAAATAATGTACTGTAATGTGCTTCATTGTTGTACAGCCTAGGCAAGCATTGCGGTTGGGTATCGTCTTCAAATATCGTCTAGGACAGTGGCGCAGCCAGCCCAAAAATTTGGGGGGGAGAAAAAATTTTGGGGGCCAAAATGTTTGATTTTCGGCGAATAGCATTATTTTGTTTAGAAAAACGCCTGTCAAGGCGCAAAATGACTGTATTTCCCCTTTGCCCCCCCCTGGCTACGCCTATGATCTAGGAGGCTGCAATCATGTTAATTCAATGAAAAGATCAGCGAAAGCCTTGTTTCGCCGAGCGCTGTTGTTTCATTCGTGATAACGTAAGGGTGGTTCGTTTCTGACGTAACAATAGCAGGAAATGCCGCCGCTGTTGAAACACTTCACGCGTGATGTTGGTTGTGCTTTTGAGGGGGTTGGTCAGGGGAACAAATTTTCTCTGCGACCTGCAAACAGTGAGGGGGGACACTCTGTCTATCTAGTAAATATTTGATAACCGGAAATATCGTCGCCAGAGTGGTGGAGAAGTAGAGCACCGGTACCGGCCTCGCTTACTAGGAAATTAGTTCGATTCCCACTCGGATTTCACCAAAGAAATGAAAGATACGCTTGTTCTATTCAGCTTCTGCTTGGTATATCGGGTCGGGCGAAAATAAAGTTTACGATTAGTGCAGCATTTCCTCGGCGAGCAGCTGCTTAGAGTTGCGCAGCCGTAGTGGAAGGGAACGCTCAACAGCCAATAATTGTGAACAAGTGCGAAAGCCCTGAAATAAATTAACATCTTTTGCAAGATAAATCGGACTGTTCTCGATCGAACCAGATCTTTCTAAACTTTGACTTTTGCAGTTTAGGTTACCTTTTTCAGCGCTCATTTAGAATTTGTGCAGATGCAAAACTTACTTAAGTTTTTTACCTTTCTGCCCCACAAATACTCTCGCAATGCCATGAGTGCAGTCCATTGTTCCGCTTCCATCAAACAAACATTTTTACGTCAAGGCTTTGATGACATCATAATCGAAAAGAATTTGATCTTGAAGTTGTGGTTACACCCGCGGTCTTCTCCAAATAAGCCATTTCTACCAATGTCCTAGCATTTACAAAATTAAGATTTTTGGAGCCACTTAAGAAACTTTAAAAGCACGTCTACAGTGCACACTTAAACAGTTGCTTGAATCCGTTTCTTTTCTCATAGTTGATGTGTTACGTAAGCTGCGATCGAGGTCTGGTGCGTATCCGTGAATAGCCCGAGTGGCTTCAAAGCAAATGCTGAAAGAAGCACGCCACCACCAAATCTTTAAAAAAATGTCTGTAATGTGAAGCTTAAAAGTTTTGAAAGAAACAACAAATGCAACCACCAAAAGAACGTCTGATTTAATCTTCTTTTAAACAATTGGTTCTTGTGTTACAGCTTCTTATATCTCTGCTAATGCGTCGTGGACGTTTTCGGGCGTTTTAGCCACGTCCCTTGCTACAGCAGGTAGACATTGGAAATGGACATGGTATATTGTACTTCGTATTACTAGTTTCGTAGGAATCCGGGGCAGGCACAAGTTTCTCTGGAATGGGACAGAAAAAAGTGTCCCATAGACAAGACTGGAGATTTCACCACTTTCAGGCAGGCGCCAATGGTGGTTTGGTGTGAAGAATAATAAAAAAACAACCCTTGTGATGCAACAATGCTCGCGGCGCTCACAGTTGGATTTTGTTTTTCAAATACACAAGTAAATGTCCCTGTGGCCAAAGTCCGAGGTGAACAATATCGCGACTTAAAGTGCCTATTTACAGGGTCAAGTTCCGTCACGTGTGAGGCACATGTCGTTCTGTCGAAGGTCTGACAATCATTTAAAATAATTATTTGTGGTCTGCTGAGGAAGCGTAGCAGTCTCCCTGTGCAGTGGTCAAAAGAGAAAAGGGAAATTCGTCTTAACAATGGAGTCTTTGCTGCACTTTTTTGTGATTAGATACTATCTATTCATTGACAGTCTGTACTGTCAACCATCTTCCTATCGTAAAATCTCTGGCACAGCGTCGCGAATGTCACCAATATCAACAAATCTTCGTTTATGAGGTGTGGATACGGTAGTTTTTCGTACCTGAAGCGACAAATCAAACTGGCAAGACATGTTCCACATTCTGCAAAACCAACACGTTTAAATGATTCAGGAATAGAACATTGATGCTTGCAAGATATGCATTGGTAATACTAAGGTCAAATAGATTATTTGGCTTTGAAGGGTTAGTTACGGCGTAAAAGATTGAAGAGGAACTTTGAAATAGATTAAGTTGGTGTTGTATTGAAATAATCAGCAGTTTTTAGAGCTTCTAAGACGCTTTGAAATAATTTTTCATATGCATGACTTTTCATTTTTTGCGAATTTTATCAAGTCCTTCGCAATTTGAAAACCAAGCGTTACTCGATGATACATGACCACTCCAGCCATAAACGTTGTTCTGATTTTTGTTCCTACTTTCCCAACATATAGCTTTCAAAGGCCCACCCAAAGTATTTCTGTCAACTTTACGACCTCCTTGCTTTGAATTAGCCCTACGACGCTTGGAACTATGATTTCGTTGTTCGGCGATTAAATAGTTTTTCAGTTTTGGTGAAAGCAGTTATTTGAGAACGGCCTATTTTTCAGTTCTTTCCTGGCGCGCCATGTGTTTCGATTTATTCATTTTAATCTTCAATTAGTTTGCTCCCTCTGTCCTTGCTTTAACCCCCAGCATTCCACCCGTAAACATTGCTTGCAGATTTCAGGACTGAGGATGCGTAGTGTCACGTGGAATCGATTTCCTATTTTTAAACACATTCATTGATAGATTCGATTCCGTCGCGTTTGTGGAGACCATTTTCTTGCGTTGCAGCGGCGGAAGCTAATTGCGTGGCGTCGTTGTAAGCGCGGAATAAGGGAAAGACCTGGAATAGATTAAGTTCTACGATAAAGCAGGAAAGTATTCGGATATGCCAAGTTCGATTATTGTTACCAAGTGGGCAAACTCGCAAGACATCGAAAACTTCAAGCAACCTTTCTTGTCAACGGTTTTCAATCAGTTTCGATTCTAGTTTCGGCTAAAAATCATTCTCAGCACGGATTCCATTCTTGTTTTGGGGGTAACTGTGACATAACAATGATTAAGGCACAATCACACAGCGCCCGGATGAGGAGGTTGGAGGATATTTTCGGCCCTGGATGAGCGATGATTGTCTTCTGACGCTGCCTCAGGGCAACCATCGCTTTCGAGCAGTCGTCACCGACTTTTCACTGAGTTCATTACTGAAATAGCATTTAAAACGCAGTCAACCATGCGTGCGTGCAAATTAAGTTTTTCAATTGTTGTTCAGCTGCACTTGGTTGACTGTTTTGCGTGTCTAATTACCTTCTGCGGTCGGGTAAGTCTGTCTCCCTTGTGCAACGTGCAAGGGTGTACAGCAGCAGTGGCATTCCAATTTATTTGCGTCGCATGACCCGAGCCAAAGCATTAAGCTGAAGAATCTACAGTGTTCGTGCAGTTCCTGGCATACACGAGCACAATGTTTTAAATCAAATTTCTGCGATCTTCTGACGGGATAACAACGAATTATTAGTAATCGCTGCACAAAACCCCGTGCATAAATTCAAGTCTGCTATATCAAGTGGTTTCTGTCAGCATTTGGTATTTGCCGTTTTTGCGAGGACCTTCCAAAATTCCAACGGATTAAGAGCGTCATAGTTGACATCTACCACCGCCGATCTTGCTTCCGTCGACGGAAGGTGAAGACTACTAGGGGTGCCGACATAAATGTCTCTCCTGCATGGTGATTTTTTGTTATAATGAACGTTAATTTGCTATGATTAACCCTATCAAGCCCAACATAGGCTTGTGAATATCGTCAGAACCGTCGCCAGAAAGTCTTCACATCGTTCAAAATTTTGTTGGCTGAAAGTTATCTGCTGTATATGTCAATCAAACGAACTTGAACGTGAAATTAAGCACAAAACTGGGTGCCAAGCAGTGGGCCAGTCCAAAATCTGGGGGTGCCATGGCCCACCCAAGTCTTCCTTAGAACCGCCACTGCTCAGGTCCGTAACTAGGGGTGGCGCAGGAGGCTTCGCCCCCCTCCTGGAAAGATGTGTTGTGCATAGTTTAAAACTTTCGGACATAATTGAAAACATTTGGGACATAATTAAAAACAAGCTGGTCACATGCCTGGTCCACCTCACACATCACGGAGATAATGCTTGAGCCACACCACAGGTCAGGTTAGATACAAATATCCTGATGCAGGTCAATCAACGTCGATAGCGATCTGTCGCGAGACAGATCGAACCGTGGTTGTCGTTGGTTGCTATCTCTTTACTTCAATGCAAGCGAATGTCACCACGTATTCTTGGCCGTTGATTCTCACTTCCATTCTGAGCCGCTGACATCACCGTGTTTTGATTGGTTGCCAGGGCAGCGCGAGGGAGCTGCGATCGGCAATCCATTATGACGGCACAAGTGTTGCCGGTAAAAGTTTTGCTTTGATGATGACGCCTCGATCAGGGTCGGCAATCAGCCAACAACGCATAGGTGTGTGGGGACGGGGGAGGAACGCCTCGCGACAGCTGAAGTGCTGTGGGGCGATTCTCGCCACGTATGACAAACAATCGGCGGCGACCAGTGGTCTTGGAAATGATGCATTTAAAAAATTTTACTGATTTTTCAAGTCGCGTCAACAGAAGCTTCGCACTCGTGCACGAACGTCAAAGATTAATATTATTTTGTTATTGATGAAGTGCTTCCTGCCGTACGGTGGTTTTACTCATTATTTACTCACAATCGCTTCGCTCAGCTTCATCGCGGGCAAAACAAACTACTGTTTGTTGTTGTATTGTTTTGCGGGTGAGGGGTTAAGACTTTTATTAATTCACTGTTTCGTCATAGAAGCGCTACATCGCCCAGTGCGTACGCGCCCGACGAAAACAAACCTCTCGTTGGCGAAACCGCGATAGTTCCGGTTGATTCGGTGACGTCGTCGCGTGACGTCAGACGCTAAAACTTCGTTTAAGAGAACATCAGCTGATGTTGCGGTGGGGGGTGATAAAAATAAAGCGCTGACCATTCTGCTGGAAACAAAATTTTGTTTACACCCGACCTGGTGTATGAGCGTGTTTCAGACAAAACGTGTATGACGCGTTTGCCCATTGCACATATACTGTCAGTTCAACTTCTGTTGCTGCTGATCAATCGCGCTAACGTGCAAACACCTCTGTTTTGATTTGACGGGACATGTTTCTGCGCATTCAATACCTTCATCCCATCACGAGATCACGTCTTTTTCACAAACTCTTCCGAAAATGACTTGTTCTCTTGGAGAAGGTTGGAAAACTTTTTTTTTTGGTAAACAAACTGCAAAAAATTTTGGTGGGAGCCTAAGTAGGCCATTCTGCTGTGAAAACAGGAAGTGACGACGACACGTATGCCGGTATTGAAAACCTGCAAAGCGATTGCTGATTCGTTTTCTAAGTCTGACTAACTCAGGAGGGATTTAGTTTTCACCCAAACAAGGTATGTCATTATGACGTCATTATGACAACGTTGTTTGTGTCCCAGAAATCTTACATCGCACGCCGCGACCTACAGGGGCGCACAACCCCGCAAAACTCTTTCTACCCAGGTATTAAATGGTACACATTTTTATATCTACTAATAACAAGAAGGAGAGGATCAGTTCAACGTCTGGGCGAAGGAGAAATCTTAAGCTTTCATCAAATCAGGTTAACTTAATCTGATTGAAAATGTACAATGTGGCTATAAATTGTAGGAAACGACTGGATTAAGGCTACAAGAGATCTCCCTGCCCCACATCCCGCATCCTGCCCCACATCCCGCATCCTGCCCCACATCCCGCATCCTGCCCC
>Ga0210059_1003960_pt1 | contig 23860 bp, 19 predicted proteins | sample Ectturendosymbi2_FD_188042 | JGI IMG/M metagenome (GOLD analysis project Ga0210059, IMG submission 188042) | Ecteinascidia turbinata endosymbiont from Florida, USA - Sample 2 (SPAdes) (version 2) | ecosystem: Host-associated > Tunicates > Ascidians > Unclassified | place: Key West, Florida...
AATACTTGACTGGCAGACTCTGAGCACGAGCTAGTGTCATTTCTATCTCTTTTGCAAAAGTCTCTTTCTCTTGACGAACTCCTTTTCCGCTTGCGTTGTACAACTACAAACTTATCCATTTTTCCTCGCACTCTTCTGACTATCACGGTACCCGAAATTCGAACTACAGGAGGAGGGAACAACTCCAATCGTAACGCATTGCGCAACACGTGCAGAGTTTTTACGTCATAGCATGTATGAAGTGGTTTTTCTCAATTCTATTATGACTCATGAATCGCAACATCTTTATCGAAAAGCGACATTCAGCGAGGGTTTCCTACAGTCTTATCACGATTTGCTTATTGCAGCTGAAGTGTAACACTCGCAACGTAACAAGGTAACAGATCACTACACCACGAGTTATAATCGAAATCTTTGTATAGCTATGTATGCATGTGCGGAAATGTTTTGTGTTTTAACAAATGTCAGCAAAAATTTGTGTTTAGGCTATGTCCGTTAAAGGAGGGGCTCTAGCCCCCTCAGCCCCCTTGCGTGCGCCCCTGGCAGATGCTTTGCTTTTTTTCCTTTCATGATGAGTTTTGCCACGTTGTTCTGAAATAACATTAAGCCTCAACTAAACAGGAGAAATTAGACCCATTTTTTATGTTCAGATATTGCTTTGCTATATCCTCTTTGTGATCCGCTTTGTTTCATCGCACCTGCTGAGGCAGCATGTCTCCTTATTTTGACTGGTTGGCGCATTGTTACTGTTGTTTCTTGGCAGTTTGTAGTGTCAGAACTGGCCCTGTAATTGAATGCAATTACGTAAGTTATCTTTTTCATAAAGGTGCATTATATATAGAGAGTTTTTGCCGTTTTTGGAGCATAAAACAAAGCCATGCTACCGGACTAAATACGCATATTCTTTGTGTGAAAACTGCCAGAGCATACGTGTATCACATCTGTTATAACAGTTATTCAGCGTTAATTGGTAGTCGTCAGTACCGCACTTGTACTGCGTAGCAAAGCCCCTAAATTACAAAAAAACATCCATCTGGAGTGGCAAAATCAAAGGTCTTCAATATTAGCAATCTGTTTTAGCAAATACAGTGCTTTAACAGCGCTCACAGTGGACGAAAAAAACGCGAGTCGACCACAAGGCTGTCCTGATCATATCTGCTTCTTACTGGTTTTCTGGTCATTTCACTCATCTAAGTTTGGCTGTTGGAATTGGCATAGCAGCTGTAACACAACACAGGGCATAGCGTATATTTGGGCTGTGTTACCGAATTTGCTTAAAATTTAAAACAAGAACTTGGACTGCAAAAAGCTTTAGGAATTGCATTGCAAATGACGCCATACCAGACGCCGAGAGCAAAGAAATTGTGCAAACCGTGAAAGGTGCCAGTGATGCTGCAAAACGCGTGTTTAAACTAAACGCGGGCTATGTGACAAGCATCGCTAACAATGCCAAACCAAATGCTATTATAGTTTTCTACGACTACAAGGAGTACAGATAACATCTCTCGGGTTTCCCAGATTCTAAAAGATGCATTTGCCAAAGTATCGGAGTTTTGCAATCTGCAAGCAGCGAAAATGTTTCACGATAAATAAAGAGCTGAAAATTATAGGAATTGAAACGTCACCATAAGTCAAGTCTTGTTTTCGCTGCAAATCGGTAACAAATCAGGCAATTGAAATGAAAATAGTTGAACGAACAGCACAGATTAACAGATTGGGCAAAAGACGGTCAAAGCAATCACTCAATCAAGCCCAGCCATTAGTTCATGACTGCCAAATTTGCAATACAGCAGTAGAGGTGATGGACAAAACATGAGTGCAAAAACAGAAGATGTGTTCAATTTAAACTGAACGATTCAAAACAATTTGCAAACCACATAAATACAGTATCCTACATTTGAGTCAATACCCAGCATGCAGTTGCGATTTCACTTGTGAGATAAACTTATGTAATGGCAAAGATTTAAGTTTATTAGAATTACATCCCATGCAACAGTTCCTACATATAGCAATATTTTTTGACATTCATTCCCAATATTGGCGCTCACGCTTTCGAAATGGCCCTGTCTAGAACAGTGTGGGTTCACCTTAACCGCCTCCACACCGACGTCGGACGTTTCCTCTCCTGCCTACACAAATGGAGTATAATTCCTTCTGCGGTCTGTGAGTGTGGAGCTGAAGAGCACTTCGATGACCATTCCGTCCTCCAATGTCCAATCCATCGACCTCCCCATGGACTGCGCGGTCTCACGGTTAACGATGGGACAATAGAATGGCTGCTCAACACCTGTCCCGAGATCTAGGGGCGCCAAGCAGTGGGTTGCAAAAACTGGCTTAAACAACGAAGAAAAGATGTAAATGCACTGCGCATTGCTAGATTTCTACGCGTCCAACGACACGTTGGTGCAATTTCTAGTTTTCTGATTTCTACTTATGTGTTCCTCTGCAATGAATTCATTTCTAGCTAGCCTTGTTCTTCCATTAGCACTAAATTTGCCTACGCCATCACAGTTTGGGAGTGCTTAAAAGTAACACATATTCTTTACCATTGCAGTTAGTATTAAAATGTTCTCAGTAGCTTTAAAAATAAATTTTCATTTGTTAAAATGAAAAGAAGCCATTCAATGTGCCAACTTCACGAAGATAGCGACATAATTTTTGGCCCACAGTAGGGCATTTCAATTTGCATAGCTGTTCTACACCTTTGCACCACAAGCTCTCTACTTTTTTGCTCATGTCACCTTTACACGCATTGACTCAACGTTCAGTTACCCGCACAAAGAATTTCTTATCCCGCACCCGCACTAGGGGCCGTACGCATAAATTTGCGGCTCCCGCACCAGCCCCACAAATGCGGGTACAGCAGTCCGCATGGGTTAGCCCGCCTCAGCGCAGGACTCTACTAAATACCTCTGAGACGGAAAGTTGAACCCCTAGAATCCCCGACGTGACAATATGCTACGAAACAGGAGATATCTTTTGAAAACACGTTCAACGTAAGCAATAAGTAAAAACATTTGAAGGCGAAAGTTGTTACGTTGCTGCAATGATAGCTTGGTCGATCATACGTCGAAAACAACAAGTGTTGTCAAAACAGTAGTAATAACTGAAAAACAGAAATGAAAGATAACTCACTGATGATGTATTCGTGAACTACAGTACACAGTGTTAATTATGTACTCTTGTAAAGTAGACATATTGCAAAGAGGATTGTTTATACATACCACAAGCATTAATGTTATTCTTGCTTCTTTTTTTACGCAACAAGCTTAAAGCATTTAAAGTACATCTAATCCAATCTGGAGTATTGAACTCTGAAGGCGCATGTGCGTCAGAATCACTGTTTTCATTTTCACTGTAATGCATGAAATCTATGCATCTCTATTGTATTAGATTAGTATGTCGTATCAGATTTTCTCAAGAATGGTATAAAATTCCTTCACGTTGATTCCGTCAATGTTTTAGAACACATTTGAAAGGTAGGAGCACAAAATGAATGCGTTAAATTCAGCATGACCACACGTGTTGGTTTGTTCACGAAAGTGCAGTTTCCTTGTCAGTCATCTGCTCGCTCCAGAAAACGATACAAAACTTAAAAAATGTAAAAAATGAATTGTAAAACTGAGTGCAATATTTGGTGATATGTTTTCACACCTATTCACGACACCTGATACCGTACGATTTTGTAACATCAAGTTGTGGACACCCTCAGTAAGTCAACACTGAGCGCATGTGATCTTGCGGTAATTCTTGCGTGTAAATATAAAAGACTTGAGTGACAAATGATCGCTGCACTTCTGCAGACAACTGGATAAAATGACACCAAACGTCAAAGCACAAGAAAATATAAATGGTCTGGTCAGACGAATGAGCAACGAAACATTGCATTTGGAAGCAAAAAAAGCTTTGAACAAGTCTGTTCTGAGGAGGCGCGTAGCCAGAAATTTTGATAGGGGGGGAAAACAACAACAAAGTGTTAGCATTAAAATAAATAATGCCCCTTGATTTTAAAGCATCATCCACAAAGTGTGCCTCTTTCTGGCGCATCTTTTTCTGAATAATTATGTTAATATTTAAGCCGACTAAGAGAAAGTCTGCTTTCACTGAATTGACCAGTTTTAAAAGTTTGCTTTTAGTGAAGTTCCAAGTTTCTACCTTGGATTAAAGCCAACATTTGCTCGTAAAACTTTCTTGTGACAGCGCTTGTGAAAATCTCGATGCTATAAGTGCAAGATCTGCACTATGTTTTTTTCAGCCAATATTGCAGTTGCACAAAAAGTCATCGTGGCCGCCATTGTGGTTGCGCTTTGTTTATTTACAGTACACGCGTTTCTGATTGTAAAGTGCTCACCAACACACGTTCAATCGAAGCCGGGTGGCGACTTTTCTCTAAGATACCGACTCCAGAAGTCGGTCTACAAAACTTGCGCGCATGTAGCCTGAGACTTGGATCTTGTCCAATTCTTGAGCGAGTGGTTGACGTCTGCAATTGATAACGTAAACGCTAGAGTCGCTCAATGCGTTTGAAACATTTTTGGATTTTATGCCGTCAAACGCTACGAAACGCGACTGCGGTAGCATTCTTGTACGCTGCTTGCATTAAGCTTGCTTCCCATTAAAGATTAGGCATTTATCTATCTTGCTATTCAGAGTTAACAATAAAATTCACAAATGTTATAGACAATTTTATAAATTGGATAAAGTTACACGTGTCCTCCAAACAAACTTGCGTATGTTTGACCCACTCAGTCTACGCAAAGTGTGAAAACGGTTGTGTAAACGAAGAAGCCACAATCGATTATTACCACAGCTCCGCACTTAAGTTAAGAAATACTTGTCGCCGCAGGTTAACACAACGGTTGGTAAGTTGATACAGCCCAGTGGCTCCCAAAGTGTGGGTTAAACTACAAAGAAGGGTGGAGAAAGGTCAAAAAATGGGTCGCACAGAGGTGATCCAAACCCGGGTTGTGTATTAACTGTATTTTCAACGTTACCAGTGCTTGTCCGTGTCTGTCTATATAGCGTGGGCACTTGAAAAAAGAGTAGATTGCTGACATTGAAAACGAACTTAGCAACTTGCTGCCAAAATTCATCCATACAATCATATTTTTCATACGTTGTTTGAGGCTTGGATCGAGAGGTGTTCATCAAACTCAGATTTTGGACGCGCTCAAAAAAGTTTGGGAACCGGCGATCCAGCCATGCTAGCGTTGGGTCTATGTTCATCGACTGGGAAAAAATTCAGTTTAGTTTCATTTTGGTCACATTCGCTTTATGATTGAGAAAATATATTACAAGCTATCTGTAAGTAATGGCAGTGTCAATGCCCAAAAAAAAAACACTTACAAAAGAAATAAAACCTTTTTACTTTCGTTAGATTTTGTTGCTGACTCTTCGCGTTTCAGCTGAATAATTTCAAATTTGCCGTAGGATAGGGTTAACATCAGATGAAAGTTGACACACTTTCAGACTATCTACAGGTCGGTTTCTGACTACTTGACAAAACTGTTTTTTTACTTGCCGGCAAGGTAATCGGAGACCATTGATGAAACCGTTAAGGCTATAATTGTGATTGAACCGTCACAGTAAACCTACATGTTCAATCATCACAAATAAATATCTAAAACAAATGCTATTGTTGCTAAACAGTGTCTATGGCCTAACTGCGTAAAAAAGACTTTGAGACTGGATTGCTTCTTAGCCAAGGCTTGTGCTTCATGGCATATAAAACGTATATCACTGTAATATTCACGCATTTAGTTTACAATTTTCAAAAACAAAAATATACGCTGTTCTGTTGATGCTGCAGACAAGGGTAAGTTATACAGTATCTGTAGCACGCCAGAGTTATCAAAGAGGAATTTTTGCGTTGCTGTTGAAACAAAGTTTAGATCACATCACTATTAGGTGGGCATGGACGTCGGAAGGGGGGGAGCAGGGGATTTTGAAACTTTAAATTCTTCGTATGGAATATTTAGCAAAAAAGGTTGTTTTCTTAGTTTCGAGAGGGAAAAACGAAATTTCACGACTTTTGGGCCACCTGGAAATTTTTTTTGATTACCCTTGGAAAAATCCACTATTGCCTCCCCTGGAAAAAAATCTTTCCGACGCCCTTGTGGGTTTAGGTGGATACAACAAGCTGGCGCACCAGAAACACCTGCGTAAAGTGTTACTCCTTGTTTTACTTCCGGTTAGTGATTACAAGCGCGTGTATGCAAGCCTGGATTTCATTGTCACCAACTTCCACATGGAGCTTAAATCTTAGATAAAGGTCAGCCATGGCATGAATTCTCTAGCATTTATACTATATGCAATGTTTGATTAATCATGGACAGTTAGTAAACCATACTGCTTTGATCAGGTTCGTCTAAAAGCTGAAGTAGGATAGGTTCTTTGCGCAGTTTCGTTGATTTGCACTGACGTATTGCTTTGGTTTGCACACCAAAAGCTTGATTAACCTGAAAATTGCTGGTTCTACTTGCGGAATTGAGGGGGGCAATTGTTCCCATTTCCCCCCCTGGCTACGCGCCTGGTTCTGAGGAACGTCAATTGTTTCATGGCTATTTATCCATGTTGCCACTACAGCTGTTCACTTTTCGCTAATGTATGAAAGCTTGATCTTGAACAAGCGCATACGAGTATGGAACGGTCACTCAGGATAGACTGTCGTATGATCAGCGATTCTGCCTTTCCTTGAAATGTTGTTGATCAACATTCTGACTAAAAACGCGAACAAGCGTAATTCCGTTTATGATATCGTGACCAAGTAAATCATCCCACATTGTCCACTGATCCAAAAATTCATCCGAAACGTTCAGTGACAGGAATAGAAACAATTCTGCAAATATGGATGAAAAATTGTTGGGTGTTTCTTCTATTTTCAGCATGTCTATCAAGGCTTGCAATAAAAGTGACAACCGATGCAAAAACAATAAATGACTCCTACCACCATTGATTAAGACCAAATTTGGTAACGCCGTTTAGCAATGAAAATGATAAACACAAATAGGTTTTTCGTTGGGATGAAGAAGTCATCGCTCGGTGATTCTATTTATTTCTCCTAACGCAAGGGTCAGTGATTTATGCATCTCCATTTTCTTTGAATGGCTACAAATGCTTTCAGTTGGTGGCTGCAATCACTGCTGTTAGCTGATTCCTGGATATGTCTTGCGGTTATCAGAAACTTCGCAAAATATCGGTTACAGTTGGTAAATTTTATAGGCTACGCTACATGCATCCTGTGAAGCACATCACGGCTGGGTGTTGAATCTTGTTGTTTCTCACGTTAAGCACCTTCTTTGCAAGAATTGTTTCAATAGCAAGAAAAACCGTAGGCCTTGATGCAATTCTGAGGAAAGTAATGCTGATCTGTTAGCGATTATACATAAAAACTGCTTACTCCACGAAAACATATCTTATGTGGTAAAATGCAGGCTTTACGGTAGAGGTAGACCTGCAGAAACTCTTTTAGCGTCTCTTAGAAAAGTAGTTTTACGACACGCTGAATTAACGCGTTAGTCGCACAATCGCTGATGCATAACAACTTCGCTCTGTAGGCGACGTTAGTGTAGGCAGTGCTAGGCACACTATCATAGCAGTTGCAACAGTCACAGTGTAGGCACACTATCATAGCAGTTGCAACAGTCAAAGAGACGTTTGCCGATGCTCTGCACACCTTGCTCAGTGTCGGGAACGGCCTACCATTCCTAGCTGAAATGGTGCATGACGTGAAAAGTGTGCCTGAGACCGGAACGCAATGACTTGAATCATGTTTACTAAAACTTAGCAGCAAACCTCGTTTTCTGGATTCTGCTGGCACCGCCGGATCGTTGCTCACCGTGCTTGTGGCCCTCGCTGTTCACCACTGCCACCTAAGGAACAATTGCTTGGTACGTTTGTGCTGTCTACTTGCTGCGACAGGTGCTTTCCAACGGGGATTTACCTCAAGGTAGGCTCAAGGCCATTTAGCGCAGCTGATACAGCTTCGTGTTGTGGCAGCCTGCGATAGCGTCTCAGAAGCAAAATATCAGATAGATGTAGTTTACATGTACGAAGTTTTCAGCAGTATCTTCGCTTTCCCACGTTTTGGTGGAATGTAAACTACAGGATTATTATTGCTGTCGGCAAAATTTGCAATCTTAATCATTACTTGGACTAAGAGTCAACCAGTCAATTCATCGTGGTGTTTGAGCGTCTGCCGATTGGTATGAACAGCATTTAAGCTATTTTTATTTTATGTGGACATTTATAAAAAACCACTGGCAGAAGTTATGCGGCAGTGCAGGTTGAACATCTAGCACATTGACTCTCACTCAGAATTTCCATCAAGTGAGATAATTAGGCGTGCTGTGATTTTCATTGGTGCGGTAACTTTTTATGCTTTCGTTGCTGTTTCAGAGAAAAGGTAAAGTCATACACTTTTAAACCCTTACATTGCAAAAAAATGTCACTTAGTCTCTATCATTACATGTGTCTACTCAACTAGTTCTACACCGAGACGCTGGTTATGCATCAGTGAGATTGTGTGATAGATGTGCAACACAACACACTTTTGTGTACCAACGTGCATACCGAAAATTGCAGTTATCCACTGGCCATGCGCAGGGTTTGCTACTTTCTTTCCATCCACAGCCCTGCTGTGGATGTCTTGTATGTATTAGGCTATAGCAAGCTGCTAAAGCTGGATGCACACGGCATGCGTCCTATGCGTTTTTTAAGCGCATGCGTCTGATTTCGTGACGTCACGTCCTTTTCTGATGCGTCTGTTATGGTCTGCGTTCGAGTAGGAACCTGTTTCTACATTGACGCATCAGACTCACTGCTCTGACTCACTTTTACTCGAACGCAGACCATACCAGACGCATCAGAGAAGGACGTGACGTCACGAAATCAGACGCATGCGCCCAAAAAACGCACAGGACGCATGCCGTATGCATCCAGCTTGACGGTCCTTTTTGCCTCTTCTTCGAAGGGCGTTTCGTAACCAATTAGGTGAGCAGAATGGTTTCACGAAATGAAAAAAATTAAAAACAAACCGGTCACAAGGGAAATGAATGTGAACGGGGACCAGGTGAAACTTTTCCGAATGTTGAACCAACATTATATAAAATTTAGCAACATTCTGGAATAGATGCTGCTTAAATATGCGAACACGTAGTGGATGTACGCTTTCGTGGTCGCGGAAGTTACAGTATCTTCAAACAAACTGGGAGACCTTGGCATCAAAGTATTTTGAACAACTTAACCTCTGCTTTGCATTTAGCTGGTTTATTTTTTTAGTTATACTTCGGTGTGTTGAAGCTGACTCAGACACACCGAAATGCTTGGTGCAGGGTGCATTTTGTTTTGCATACGGTAGTTTTGGCTGATCCTGTAAAATTATGTTCAAGAGAGGCTGATGAACACTGCCTTGGTGCAGCCTCAATGACATGCCAGAAGAAGATTTAGATGAAACGATCAAGGAGGTTAGTGGTCGACTTAGCTTTGACGTCAATCTCCTAGATGTTTTATTGGGCAGCGAAGCTGTAGTGAAGAGCTCAACTAAATCTCACCAGTAAGCAAATTGTTGCTGTGTACCGCCAAGACAGCAGAGCGCACAAACTTGACAACTAGAACAAGCAGACTCAGACGTTCCGCACGGGACATACTTTGGATTTTTCGTGAGTGTCATTTCGTTCCGCTTCATGTTGGTATACGTTTTGAAGAACGCTTAAAAACTTGGTTCGGGTGGAGAAAGAACACAATAGATGGTCAATTTTCCGATGAATGCAGTGTTGTTTCCCAATTTGGCAAAAATGAATTTGAAACAGCGGGTGTTGTTGTACTTATCTCTTTTACACGTACAGATGGCGGTAACACACCAACGGCTCTTCCGTACAATGAAGATATACTGTAGTACTGTAATTGACCTAGCTGGGCAAGAACAACTGAAAAAGTTGTGTGCACAGCAGTGTGTGCAAGTTGCATGGGCGGCCGCGAGCGATCATTTGGTCAGCAGTTTTCCTTTCAGGCCAATTGTTGTTTTTGTGATGAAAGAGATGGGTGTTTGAGAAGAGCAATCGTATAGCTGTTGCTCTTGTTCTGAGTACTGCGCACTACCGAGCTGAAGTTGTGTCCTAAACAAAACACACCATCAGTGTGGCCACAAAGTGTGTCGCGAAATCAGCTTTTAGAGCATTACATGCAGCATAGTAAATCCCGAGGTTGTCCGCATTACTGCTCCTCAGCCGTTCATCTGTCTGGCAGGAAACAACCATGTGGTTAAAACCTGAACTTCCAACAAACGCAACATCCACCACCCAAAATTATTATCATGAAGCTAACGCAAGTTACAGGTGCACCGAAACAGGCGCTGTTATTGCTCAAAATCAATATAACCACTGCACGCGTTTTCCGTAACAGCTGAGAGATAAAAAAAGGGCAAGAAGTTGCAAACACTCGCCACAAAATGGGTTATTTGAATATCCTGTATAGCAGTCGATAAGGTACGCACAACCTGTGTCAAGCAACATAAAAAACTTGGGAATGAGTTCTACCGGTGGTTCCCAACCTTTCAAGCTGATTGCTGTGGCACTGTACAAAAGAAATATTTTTCGGCACTCAGTAGCGAGTCGCAGCAATTTTGCTAAGAGGTAATGAACATACAATAAAAATGTGTCAGACCAATACCAAAAATAAAAGATGAATAGTGCGGCCTGAGCGTTGCACATGGTACCCTGTTTACGAACTACTGGTTTATACTATAGCAGTTTCCGCAGACGAGTTACACACAGATGCACGCCTGTATGTAAGGATATATCTGTTTGGTTGCGGAGACTATGGGTGGACATATTTCTTGTGCATTGAGCTGGGAATAGTTATACTTCTAAGCAAGTTTACAGCTTCGTTCTAGAGGCGTTGCGAAAACACCGGTTGCATTGAACTAAATCATTTTCCAAAATGATTTAGTGAAGTTTGGGACCAAAATTATTGAGTGTTTTCTAAAGCTGTTAAAAATTTTTATGCGTAGTGTTACCAGTAGCGTAGCCAGCCCAAAATTTTTGACTTTAAGCGAGAAACAGTTTTTGGTGTGGGATACAACCTCCCAAAGCACAAAACGACAAGACATGCTAAAATTTGGGGAGGCCGCATGGCAGTGGCGATTCTAAGGGGGGCCTGGAAGGGCCATGGCCCCCCCAGATTTTTGGCTGGCGCCCCCGCTTGCCCCCCAAGTTTTTTGCTTAATTTCACGTTCAAGTTGGCTTGACTGACCCATACAGCAGATAACTTTCGGCCAGCAATATTTTACGTTTATGTTGGCCCCCCTACTTTTTTCCTTGGCCCCGCAGTGCCCCCCCCCCACTTTTTTTATTCTAGAATCGCCACTGGCGCATGGCCCCTTTGGCCAGTAGCTCAGCCAAGAATTTTGTTCGGGATGGGCCAGTCAATGACTTTGTCAGTCACCGACGTCGTCTTGAGTCGGACTTCCGTTTATTTTCTGACAGTTAAAAATAGCTATGAAGCACCAGCAAAAATTTCAACATGTTGTTTCGGGGGGTGGCATGGCTTCCTCGGCCCCATCCCGGCTGCGACACTGCCTTTGGCCACTGGAGACACCGTCATTCAATCTTTGATGCAGCATTCCATTATATATGAATGCAAGGCTTTAGTGCCGATTGTTTCGCGCCCATTACCAAATAACGAGAAGTATCTGCTAGACGTTGAGAATAAAGTTACATTTAAATTGCGGACTCTTATACAAAAACACGATGCGGTTTCGTTTGAATATTTTCCTAGTAAGATTTTCTAACTTGGCAGGACTGGAGATGTGTTTAAACACGAAACTAGTTTCCCTGTGCAAATAAATTGTGGTGGATTCACTTGTGTATGTCACTACTGCGACTTATGATTATTACGGTTTCATTTGAGATAAAAACTAATTGCTTTTGGAAACATAATTGTGTAAGCTACGGTTTTCGGTTTTGGAGTCCCCATGGCGGGCGTAGAACATGAAACAAAACTTGCGTAGGCAGAATAAGGACGGTTTACTGAGATTTGAATTAATTCTGAGCACCTCTTTTAAACTTGTTTATTTCCTCAGCCATGGCAGGTTTTTCTAGTGGACATATGTGCTTTTTTATTAGTTGCGTAATCCTTTGCGCAGATGTGAGAAGTTTCGCACTTTGTCCTTCTCCAAGCCTAGTCAATATCTACCATGCGGCTGTTCTGCCATACAAGACTGAAAGTATCGCAACTTGCAATTCTTCCGGCTTGAGCAGTAAGTCCGGTTTATTTCAAGACACTGCACAATGAAATGAAACTCATTAAGTTTAAATTCTTGCAAAAATGTGTTCAACGAAACTAAACGTCGCATATGCTTCAAGCTGCAGAGTTCATGTTGCAGTGCGTCCTCCACAGCATTTTCCGTCATAACGTTTCGCACCAAACGCCAGTCTATTTAAGAAAAAAGAAATTCTTGCGTTCCTTTTGGAATTTTTCTTCTTTTGCTCAAAGAAATTATTTGTTGTTTTGTGGGTAATTAGGTCACAGAGTTGTTGCAAAGAAGGAAAAGCAACGCTGAAAAACTACTTTCGCGAATTAGAAAGCGTTTGGCACGTCACTGGTATTAGAAAAATTATGATGTTTTTGTGCAATTGCCGTAATGGTGGAGCTTGCTTTCCACAGCTAGTTTCAGCTGCTAATGCAGTTGGCCGCTTTCTTCTTAAATAAATTTTGTTACAAAAATAAGCGATGCTAAAAAGTGAAGCTAAGTGAACTAGAAAGACAACTTTTGCGCTTATTTTTTCCATTTTCAGCTCTTTTCTTTACTCTCTTTATGGAGATTCGCCGACTTGTTTTATTCTCTTCCTAGGCTAAATTATTGGAAAAAACACGGTTCTAGGTATTGTACATTTTTTGAGTCGGTTCAAGGAGCTTGCATTCAATTATTGTGCAGTATTTCGAAGTAAAGTGGAGATGTAACTATTTGTCAGAAACTTCATTTGGTTGGTGCGATCTGAAGAAACAAACTCTGCAAGATCAAGTGATCGATCTCTTCACACAGCAAGACTCCCCGTTTATCAACATCTTTCATGGTCTTTTTCTTGGCAGTGATAGTTATGCTTACGCGTGCCGACAGCCCGCGATACATAAAACTATGTAAGCTTTATTTCACTTCTTGGAAAATGTCGAATTGAAAAATGGAGCTGAATTTTAATGTACTTGGTTTAAGCACTTTGAACAAACAGCTTATCTTTTTATTCTAATACGAATGGGCTGACAAGCGAACATTTATCTAGCTTCTGTTGTTAACAAGACAAGTCTGCTTCAAAATCAGACCTTGTTTTCTATGCTGCATTATTCCATGCCAGATTTAGAAAAAGTGTGCAGCAAATTTTTCGGTAGGGAAAAGTCCAGGTTAAGTTTAAATGTTAAGGTCAAATTTTAGGCACATTATTCTGTCTAGGAAAACTTGTTGCTAATAACAAAAGCAGCATTGCATTTCCTAAAAAATCTCTGCTGCAGTAAGATAATCCGAGGGTAATGATCGACGCTTCACATTTTACAGAAGCAACCAGCACCATGTTATCAATGCCAACTGAAATACTGATTCACTTAATCTTTAACTGAAAGCTATTTGGTGAACATAAAAAGAGTCAAGTAAAAAACTACGGTAGAACCAAATGATAAAACAAGATAATCAAACATGGAAGTTTGGTTACGTGTGCAGAAAACAAGTAGAAAGTGGCCCAAAAATGTAAACAACAAAATCATCTTCATCTTGAATCTTTGCAATGTATTTCAGCAAGGCAATGATGGTTTTGGCGCCTTTCCCCTATGATTTTGGCAGGAGATGTCTATGAAGAATAATGTCAATTCAAACAAAAGCCAACAGTTTTGGTTTCCCGTTGATTCCCATGATTGGTGCGAGTTGATTAGGTCAAAAGCTTTTTGTTTATCCTAAAGCCGATCACAAATTTCATCAAAGAAGGGTCATTTACATATTGTGCGTTTACACAAATGTTTTGTTGCAAACTTCTACTGGACAAAACGACCGTACTGACATCGTGTGGTTTTGCGGAAATTTGCAAACAACGTTGACAGAACTTTTCTACATCGCCGTAACACTCTTCTGAAGTTTATTTGCTAAGCGCTAGTGTTGACAATGTACAAACTTTAGCAGGCACTGGCCGGTTGCAATCTTCTTTGGAAGAACGTTGTCCGCAACGTGGATGCGTCCTTCTTCATTGGATGTAAAAACATTTTAAACAAGATTGACTGGCAATAATGGGGTAGTGTTGTATGCGCGTGAACTAAAATTTCATTTACAACAATTACTCGATCATTAAATGATACATTCGTGTGACACAGCCTGTGATGACAGCTTCTAACGTTTTATAACGAGAAGAGTTTCTTCACCGTTTAAAATCAGCCTTTTAATCGCAAGTTGCTTTTTTCCAGTAGTTTCATACAATTGTCAAAGCGCAACTATTGACAAACATATATCTGTGTGTGTCTTTTTATTAAACAAACTGTTAACCCGTCTTCTGTATAATTGGAGCTTCGGCGTGTGTTGCTATTACTCACATTCTGACTACACTAGTTCAGTTGTTGCCCCGACGCTGTATCCAATAGCGATGTAATTATTGTTGTACCAGACTGTCATTTGCAGAATCAACAGCAGTGATTATCTAGATTCTAGAACATGGGTAGGGAACCTGCGCCTCCCATGAACATTTGATATGGCCTTCATTAGAGTTTTTGTTACCCAAGTTAAAGTACAGTATCGCGTCTAAACGGAGCTCAGTGATAAGCAGATACTCAGATAGGAAAAGATATAATTTTGGGATGAAATCAATTGAATTTGCGGCTCGCCAACGATAATGCACAATTCATGTGGCCCTGATAGTAAATAAGTTCCCCATCACTGCTGTAGAATTTGAGATGATATCTTTTGCGCTACGTTTGGTATACACACCATGTTTTTTATGAGAAAATTTTTCTCTTGTGGTGTATGTTAATGAGTGCTGCTGCTAAGCTTAAGTAAAATTTGCCTGAATATTAAGTTTGAAAGTTTTTGCGTTTTCAAATTTCAGGTCAAACAAGAGAAAAAGTCGAGAAAAGAGGATTTCTTTTAAACACGGACTTACAGATGATGTCTTCGCCGAAAACAGTGCTTTGAATGGTCCAATTAAAGTGCGAGTAGTACGTTTTGATGGCTTGCTTGTTTATATAAACCAAGTTTGCAAAATCTATAATGCCAATAGATGTTTGCTATGTACTGAACTGCGTATTTGCGTAATAGACTTCGCCGTTAGCAAATCGAGTTGTGACGAGATTTTTGCGATTGGAGCTATACGATTGTGGTGAGTTTTGGGTTGTTGCCTAATAAATTGTGAGGAGTGAAGGCCGTAATACTTATTTCTGCCTTTTTTCAGATTGACCAGGCAAAGAAATTGGATAGTTCTTTTTGTGAAAGATCTGAGAATCTTTCAGATGAAAAGCCCAAAACTGAAACCTGCAAACGGGATTGGAATACTTCTTTGGTCCCAGTTCCTACGTATGATCCTGGTATTTGTAGTAACAGCCTCTTCAAAAAATCATTTTCGCTTCACCTCTATGCACATGCTCCAGCTAGATTTGATGAAATCTGCTCCAACCAACCTGAAATATTTGAAAGATTGGCTTCAGGAGCATCTTCCAATCGTCGCATCCATTTGATTGCAATCTTCGCATGCACCTTGTTAGCTTTAATTAAACAACTTCTGCGAAACTCATTAGCTGGTCTACTTGGGCCCAATGTCAGCAATCGACATTACAGTTCATCGCGTAAGGATGATACCTCAACTGCAGTCGTTGCTCTGTCTATTATTTCAAGCCATGGACGTCGTGGACAACGAGGTAAGAAATTGATGCAAATGTAACAGTCTCTTAAAACGTTGTGTTAATCTTCGAGACATGAAATTCTTGTCCTATTGTGGCTGTTTCACAATCAAGCTGGCAATTGATCACATAATTAACACAAGCTGAATAATGTTTTCTTGTATATCTGCTGGTATTTTGAGCTACTACAAGTGCTAAGCAAGGCTTTTAAACAATATAGTTTCGACGTCTTTCCTTTCCGAAAAACACTTCGCACTCCGGAATAAAAATGCAAATAAATTATTTCTGAAACGCAAACGGATAAGCATCCTGGATCCTAAAAATATTTTGTGCGATGCTGTTTGCCTATAATATAATTTGTTGGCTCAGTACAACATGCTTTCCGAAATATGAACATTGCCTACGCAAACATTAAGCCGATTTGTGAAGTCTACAATTGACTAGAAATTTACCGTTATCAGCAAACAAATAAGTCTACGTAATTCGTTTCATGTTGGCTTTCCTAACTCCGAACTTAGGGAGAATAAAAAGCGAGACTTTTTACAACTTTGCCAGATCAAGCATTTACAAATGACTGTTGAATTACAGAAGCTTATCGCAAACCCGGTAGTAAAAATTCCTCAGTGGGCTAAGTTTGCTACTATTTCAGCATTGAGTCTCGCGACAGCTGACAACAAACGGCAATTGTCTTCATAACATCATTTTTATATCTTGATGTTGTAAAAAATATACGACAGAGGAAATGATGAAAGATGCTTTTAAAGACTCTCGCATAGACATGACAGTGGTGAAAAAACAGTCGATTTCAAGCCACTGGCCGTGAGTGCCAATGCAATTAAACCGTTGAATCAATTCGAGACCTTGTTAAAAGCAATTCCCGTTTGATTTTAGGTTACCCGGAAATAGCCTTATGAATCTTGGTTGCACAAAAGCCGTTTGTGAATGTCAATCGATCAACGACAGCCTTGTGCTCCGAATTCTTGCCCAAACCATAAGTAATTTGATCGCTAAGCCTGAAGCTATTTTTAGCAATGAACTTTATGTCAGTTAAAGTTATTTGAAAAGAAACTCTTGTCTGAATGAAATAATTATGGGAACTGTCAGGTTTTCTTGTATTCGAATATGTTTTAAATCTAAGCTTTGCTGGCAGCTTGTGCAAAGCAATTCACAGTTTTTATTGTTTCTGCATTGTTTGCGCCCTTGTTTCTGTGCAAAATTTGCAATTACCGTTGGTATGTAACCAATTAAAATAAAAGATACTGGCAAAATGTTTAATAAACCAAACCATGCACAAGTCATCTCCTACGTAAGTTCCTACTCGCCGGATGTTTTTCACCAAGCCACCAATGATTGATCTTCGACATGATTTGATAAAGGTCAAATGTTTTTTGCCACATCATCAGCGAGTTATCTTCAAGTTGTTGAAGTCTTGGCGAAATAAATCCCGGAATATTTTGTGTCTAATTCAAACCAACTTACAGAACTAATCACTTTATTGCCATCGATGGTGAAATGACAATCGATAACCTCCTAACATGAACGAAAGCAAGAAGGCACTTTGTTTTAGGTCCAGTGCTCAGGATTAAATCAATATACTAATTTTGAAAATCGTTTGCTCTAGACTAGCACAACATATTTGCTGTTTAAGAAATTTTCCTGAGTTGGTTTTATTGTGACGTGACTTGGCCAAGAGCTGCAGAACGCTGGCTTGACATTTCAGATACAACTGGAATTGACTGCATGCAGCTTTTAACAATCTTCTTTCTGGTCCTTTTTGCGGAAAATAATAATACGCCATCTTTGGTTCGTTTCAACAACTTGATGAATTCTTCAGTTGTTTCAAATTCACCGGTAAGTGTGAAACGAATTTTAGCAATCCTTAAGCTAATGTTTTAACCAACCAAAAATGTATGACCTATACAAAATATGAGGTTTTCTGTCCTTCATTTGAAACCCATTTGCTATTAGTAACAAGATCCCGATTGGCTGAAACGTAGAATCGTTTGGTCGGTACCACCAAACCCGTTTTCAATGTAAAACAATTACCAAATACTAATAAAAAGTAAACTCGTTAGTGATTATGCGTCTTGAACCTCAAAAATCTCGGCAGTCTTAATAATACAACATAATTTCATTATTTGTTGAATAATATCATGCAGTTTTGTGACAAGTTCCTCCTTTGAAAAAGTGGAAAATTAACGCAATTTTCTTCTACCTCTTATCAGTTACTTTATATTCGACATTTAAAAATGCGCCATGCAACCGTCGATCTCTTCAACGACGTTGTTGGCCTGAAACTGCCGCACTATTTAAATCAATTCTTTTTTCGAGAAAAGCAAGAAAGCACTCTGTTGACACCATTTGCCGTAAACAGATAACATAACTTTCTTCGTCGTGTTTGGCAGTTGCACGTAGTTATATAAACGCACCAGAGTATTGGTAAGAGTAAAGTGCTACTTTCCTGTGCGTTGACAGAGTGTTTGCTGATCCAAACAACGGCAATTTCAGATATAGATGAATGTAATTAAATTTAGTTCAATAAATATTAGTTTTTGGTAACAAGCTGATGCATAATTAGAAACAGATTCTAAGGTGAATAAAACATATAAAAAACAAACGCTTCAGGAGTTAGTGTGGTACTATTGATAAAGTTGTAAAATTTGACTACTTATCTTAAGATATCTTAAGATGATTGTTTAATTATGGAAATTTCCTTATCCGCATTAACACAACACGCGAAGCTCTGCTCATTTTCCGAGGTTTATTAAGTCGAAACGCGGGTTCCATCTCGTAATTAAGTGTAGGCTACTTCATGTTCGTTTTCTACGCTTGTCTTGATATTATATTTTGGTGAAACATTCAGCACAATGACATCTTATCTCTTTCGTCGTCAGACGGATCGCCTTATTGGACGACTTGCTAGCGCTCAAGAAAGATATACCGGAGGAGGCACACTATCACCAGAGATGGCGTTGGGTTCACAATTTTTGCAAAGGTAAGTTGGTATACTGGAGTGGTTCTCAACCGGGAGCCACTTTGCTCATAAGGGGTGGAGGTTTCCGTTCCTGCGAGAAAATTTGCACAAAAGAGGAATTGGGGAGGAGAAATTAAGTGTTTAAATATTTTATGCTACAGCTGAATTCCGATGATTCTAGCATTTTCAATGATTTTTCTTTGTTTAGCTTCAGCGCTAGTTCCTAGAAATGTTGCTAATATGTAGATTTTCTGCGCCTGGATGCACTTCTAGATTTTCTTAAACTGCAAAGAATGATTTCTAATCGCAGGCAATAAACTCTTGTGATTTAGTAGAGCTGAGGTTTTAAGCAGACATAGACCATGGACGTCTTTTGTGCGGTGTTAAAGATTTACTTCGTGGACTCCAGTGTTTCAGCAACAGCGTTGCGGATTAGTTTGATCGAGTCAGTTAACTGAAAAAATTCTAGTAACACCTCATTCAAATGATGTTGATACTCAATGTGGCAGGTTTTACTGTGTGGGTGTAATCTCTGGAGCTCCGAAACCTAAGATTTATCCTTAATTTGATAGGTTTTGCATGAGACAAAATATTTCATTGTCTGTTTATTCGTGTGACTTTTGTTAAGTGGAAAACTAAAAAGTGTTAGCTTTGTGACTAACGAAAACACACATCTTTGCCAACTTTCTCAAGCTCAAGACCAGCTTGTTTTATGGGTTGATTACCAATATTTCATATTAGCTGCAATTCCCAGGTTCGCTTACTCTGTTGCCCTTACTTGTTTTGCCTCCAGCGTCTAATACTGGAAGAGGATAAACATTGTAAAAACGCAGCACCGTCCACTATAATCTCTCATCATTATCACACAGTAGTGTCCCTTAAGTAGCAAAAAGTAATGACACGTACAAAGCTATATTTAAAAATATTTGATAATAATCTAGTAAACGAATTAGTGCAGGCTTACTCGAATCAAAGCATTAAATGTCTGAAGAACTGGTACATTTTAGGAAATATAATGTAAAATAGGTGGCTGCTGTGATACGCCTCTTTAAGTGATTTAATGTCAAACTGTGAGTATCGTTTTCGCACTGGCAAGCAGGGCATTGTATGGAACCCCCACACGATATTGCAGCAAGTTTAAACTGAGCGAAGGTGCCTCTTAACCTGCGTTCAACACAATAGATTGATTCTTTGTCTCTGAACGCAGTTGTCATTCTTCGGTTGAGAAGAATAACAACAACATTTTCAACCTGCTGAAAAAATATATAATACAAACACGATTTTGATGAAAAGTTGATGCTCAAATTAATTTATATTTTTGAGGAAAAACTACGTCAAGTGTTTATTTTTGTTTAGAGTAGCATTACTTGAAGAATAGATTCATGCTTAACAGAAAAATCGCAGGATATGTTCAGGAAGCATTGTAATTGCTTCTTCTTAAGCTGAACTTTCATGTCCAAGGAAGTAGCTCCTTTTTTAATGGTTATACAGATGCGGTAGCCCCGGTCCATACAAATTTTTGTTCAACCAAAATATTTTTTAATGTTTCGAAGCCCAACCCAGTACAAGTAACCGCCTATCTGCAAAACCCCTTCAATTACGCCAGTGCTTACGCCTTGTTTCGGTGTCGAAGCAATGTGTAAAGGGCAGGGCTTTTTTTAATAAGTTTTAGGGACCCGATTCGGGTCCCTAGAATTAAAAATCGGGTCCCTAGAATCAGCGAAAATTGTCATCGGGTCCCTAGAATCAGAGAAAATCGGGTCCCTAGAATCAGCGAAAATTGTCATCGGGTCCCTAGAATCAGAGAAAATCGGGTCCCTGGAATCAGAGAAATCGGGTCCCTACAGGTCCATACCGGGTACCTAACATTTTCCTTAAAAAAAAACCTGGTAGAGGGTATCAGTAAGCAAGGAATTTCTTGAATAGTTGCTGAAACCCAAAAAGCAGACTATTCTTCCAGTAGCTTCAGTTATTTGGCTATCACATTTTGAAAACTTACCTTTGTCCTTTAATGCTCTATTCAAGGAAAAAAGTTTTGAAAAGTGAAGTCGCCTGTTTTTTTTACCCAGTTGCAAAGTTACAGTTTGCATATTTTATGTCTTTTAAAGTTTATGCATCGTCCGTGCTTACCTTCACGTCTGACGCAAAAGCGCTGTGAACGCTTTCATGTTGCGCATTAAGTGAATTTCTTTTACAGCTCGCTCGACAGACACCTGTGTTATTGCTGGTGTTTGCAGTCAAGTGCCCGGAAAGGGTTTGCTTGTTAAATTAGGCAATAGCCCGGCTATAAAGCTGTCTATTTATTTTTGGACGGCATTGTAACCAATTTCCTTTTCAGGATGTTTTAGTTTAAGTCTAGAAATAACTGGATTTATCATGAAAAAAGCGATGAATCATCTATTTCACCAAGCATTTCTTCTAAAACGTATTTTTACTAAAAATTGCGTGAAACTCTGCTCAGTAAACAAATAAACATATGCGATATATAGTTTTGGAAAGTGCTTTTTACATTGCAGATATGCTGGACCATTCGTGGTGCAAAGAGACTCATCGAACCATGGTTATTCCCAGCGTTTGTGCTGTAGATGCAAAGTATGTCTTGAACTAAGAGTATTTGGACCTGTCTTAGCGTAACAGGAAAAAAGCTAATGCTTTGTTGCGAAAAAAGTTAAAATGAATTGAATCTAAAAATACCTCCATTTTTTGGTATTTAACAAAGATCAGCAACCTTAAACATGGTAACAAGTAAAAGTTTTTTTCAAAGTTCGGAACTTAATCATCAAAATTATGCATTGCCTTTTGTGTTCTGCTGTTCAGGTTTCATCAATCAAATCTTCAGCGCAAGAGAAATGCTTGGGCTGTGGTGAGGCACTCTGTCGTCACCATGCATGGCACCACGGTCGGTGCATTCCCTGCGGATGTTGCTCCCGTCCAATCAACGGTGCAGACCTCAGAGTCGCTGACAAGTGCGCTGAATGTTTTCAGCCAGTCTGCAATAACTGCGCACGCGTCACGCATGAATGCCGCTGGGGTCGCACCGAGGCTGCTGCACTTTCGCGTAGAATGTGTCGAGATTGTCGTGGCCGTGGATTTTGCCCCAAACACCCGCGAACATTCTTGGACCAGGATTAAAGGAATTAAAAGCAGCGATATGATGTTTGGTTGAAACGGATGCGTTGCTTTTGCTGACAATTTTGGAGCTGCGTTATAAAACATGACGAGGGTTGAGGAAAAATTAGAAAAATAACAGATTTTTGTGGTTTTCTTAATTTGATACTTTCTACTTTTCACAGCATTGATGCTTGATTCTAGAGACAATGCGTCTGTGATTTTGGTTCAACATTTTATTTCACTGTTTCTGCTCAGTCTTAAAAAAAAAACTTTATTGGACGAATTCCCAATTTGCACACCTCCGAACAAAACCAACAACGAAAAATGCGTATGGCGTGCTGGATGGCACAGAACAGCATAAACGTTGTACAATCCTTTCTATGTGTCTGTGCGGCTTGGAGGTTAATTGCATCTGCGCTGCGAAACATGGATGAAATATTCTATTGTTCACTACAATGCTGAAAACATTTCAACAAGCTGAGAATACTGAGGACTCCAGGCTCAGATGCTCAAATTGCTCATGACATGACAGGTCGCGAGTGGACAACGTTTTGGCAGATGAAAGCTGTATGACGTCTATGATATTGAAGCTTTTGTCATGATACTTCATTGTAACTGTTGCTTGCGACAGTTAATCGTTAAATGCACTTTCGCTGCCTTGAACTTTGCAATAACTCTAATGATCACGAACTGCATTCAAAATGCACGTAGTTCCTTTTGAAGATAATAGTTGGATCAATGGATTATAAGTCTTAACAAAAAAGTAAAAATGTTCATTGCAGACTTCTCCAGCTGGTGAGGAGTGTGAGTAGTTAGTTGGCAAGCAATCAGTTCCTTCGTTGACAAAATCCAGTGCGTATGATATGCATGTGACGGGTTTCTAGACAATATAGAATCTAGATAGCCGCATTTAATTACATCCGTAAAGTCTCTACATGGGTTCGATCTTAGATGTAATAAGACGACATTCACGAATCAAAGTTCGCTTGGTCTCCCTAAGGTTTCTATCTGGCTAGCTAAAGTATATCATTAAAACAGACTTAGTAGATTTTATTTGACTTCTTTTTATTTCACAGAGTTATGCACACAGAAATATATTGGAACTCACCAATTATTTATAGTTGAAATCAACTTGAGGGCACTCTCGAATCAGAAAAACAGACACAGTTATTTCAATGGTTAACCGAACTTACAGACATCAAGTTTACATGTTATCTGACTTTTACTCAGAGTCTTTTCGTTCAGACATTAATCTACGAAAGGACGTATCCTGTTTAGTGTACATGTTTTAGTACACGGCTAAATCGTGACAGGGTTTCTCGAAATCAAGAAAAAAGTTATTAGTTTTGGTTTCCGTGAGTTTTGTCACATAGCGAGGTCTTTGTGCTAACAGTGTTTAACTTGTTTTAAACTTGTCAAATATGGTGACAGGGGTTTGCTGCTAAAGTCCCAATGTTCGTTATGACAAAGTCATTTTAGTCGAACCATGTGACAGAGATTCCCTCTGACAAAGGTCTTTTAGCCGAAACTGGGGACAACGATCCACTTAGGACTGAGCAAGGCAATAAATCGCCTTTTGACAATATCAGTCCAGAGGGCAAATTGTGTGGCAGAATTCCACTAGGACCGAGCAAGACAATAAATTGCCTTTTGACAATATCAGTCCATGTGGCAGCGACTAATTCGGACAAGCCAAATTTATGGACCTGAGTGTCATGGTTTCACTCGGACAAAGCCACTAGTGTTGACCATAGAACAATTCTTGAACCACTGACAGTGCTAGGCATGGTCGTGCGCTAGGTTAACAATGACACTCGTGGTAAAGCTTCACGAGCTAGAGTCTCGGATTTACTTCAATGGCTAAACCATTCAACGATGGCGTAGACCAAGGAAGGAGTTCTCGATTCAAAGTTG
>Ga0210059_1003962_pt1 | contig 23852 bp, 12 predicted proteins | sample Ectturendosymbi2_FD_188042 | JGI IMG/M metagenome (GOLD analysis project Ga0210059, IMG submission 188042) | Ecteinascidia turbinata endosymbiont from Florida, USA - Sample 2 (SPAdes) (version 2) | ecosystem: Host-associated > Tunicates > Ascidians > Unclassified | place: Key West, Florida...
GCAAGTAAATCAGTCACAGTTTATTGACGGGGAAACTAGTTTCGCGTTTTCCAACGCATCATCAGTCCTGTAAATGTAAGACAAATCTTACAGGCGAAATGTTGACACTTGAAAACAAGTAAAGAAAAACACGAATGTAATTTAGTATTTCATTCTTTGTGTTGAGAAGCAAGGACAAAACAGTGAAACTACTAGGAAGAACAAGAGCATGCACTCACTTACCGATAGCTGTTGTGAAACGCACTTTCACTTATTATGTATAGTTTTACGTTCATTCGTAAGACATAACACTACTGAATTGTTTTTATTTTTTTACTGCACTTAAAATATAAAATGGCAACAAAATCCTCAACTAAAAGTTCATCTTTCGACGTACTAAAATCGAATGAGTCACTGAGTTTAGCCTGAGCAAGCTTAGAGTTGCTTGATCGAAATGCAAACAGAACTAAGACGTGCTTGATACGGTTTAATTCTTGCTATCTGTTAACGTTTTAAGTATCTTGATATCTGCCACCTTTCTGTTTATCATTGCGTTTATAAGGGGGGATAGCCCCCCTAGAAAATTTTTGACCCTTCCTGGAAAAATGTTTTGGACATATGTTGAAACTGTTGGACATAGTTTAAAAAATTTGGGCCCCTCTCAGAAAACTCTTCGCTCCCCCTAGTGTCCCAAGCTGGTTACGGGCCTGATAGTACCAAATAATGGCGATTCACATAAAAGTAGTATGTACCAAAATGTCCAAACTTGCGTCTTGGAAGTAAATATAGTACCAGAATTGGTATTGAAGTACCAGCTATGGTAGTTCTGCTTTACGACACCATGATTTATTATCCTTAGCTAAAATCTACTTACTTTCACCAATGTTGAGAGACCTGGCACCACTTAACAAGTTCCCAAGTTCCTTCGGGGCTGTCTGAAGGGCCGATGTTCAAATGACATGAATACCGCATTGCCTCATGCGCATCCGAAACGGAAATAAGACAAGCGATGGAAGACCTTAACTTTTTACACCTTGGAGTAGCCTACTAACTTGCTAGTGATCGAGTGTCGGCCAGACCACACGCCAAAGAATTTAAACTTTTACGTCAACGAAGCATTTCAACGAGTGAGCACAGAGCGTCTACTTATCAATCCCGATTGGCGATGGTATCTTTTACAGCAGGGGTGGGCAAATAGCGACTCGCGGGCCATATGTGGCCCATTCTGTTCAACATCTACATCTCTGTACTGCCAAACACCGTCTCCTAAAAGTACGCATGCTCACGATCTAGCAATCATGCATGCTGTTGGAGACTCGCAAGCAGTGGCAGGGGTGCTCACTCAGCGAAGACATGGCAACCGTAAACGAATACCTCCAGACCCGGAAGCTACAGCTCAGCATTGCAAAAACGGTATCAGTAGTCTTCCATCTCAACAACAAGGAAGCTAAACGTGTCAACCAGAGCAACGAAACCGATACCTCGAGTCACTTCGCAAAAAGTTGACATCACGCGTAGCACTCTTGAGGCGGCCTACTGGCGCTGCCTGGGGTGCTGGAGCAACAACGTTGCAAACAGCCACCCTAAGCTCTGGTCCATTCAACAAAAGGGTAGCCTCCTACGCTCCTGTCTGGTGCCGCAGTGATCACACCCGCCTCATTGACCTTACCACCAACGACGCCTTGCGAATTGTGACTGGATGCCTGCGTCCTACCACAGCGGACAACCTTCTTATCTTCACAGGCACCCAACCTGCTGAGCTTTGTCGCAAAGGAGCCGCACTGTCTCTAGCACGCCGTGCCATGGAGCCTGGACATCTTCTCCACGTAGCGCTCACCTGTCCACCGAGTCGGAATGCACGGCGTATCAAATCGAGACACCCATTTGTATCCGCCGCATAACTCATCAGTTCAACTGACAACATAGGAAATTCGGCGCTATATTGGCGGATCACCGATGGAATGCGGAGTGGTTGGACAACACCACGGGACTCCGCACTTTCAGTCCTTCATCCCCGACACCGGCAAACACCCTCCCTGGAATGGCCCTGCCAAGAACAGCGTGGGTTCGGCTTAACCGCCTACGCACCGGTGTCGGACGTTTCCGCTCCATGCTTGCACAAATGGGTATGGTCACTTCTGCGACCTGTGAGTGTGGCGCAGAAGAACAAACCGTCGACCATGTTGTCCTCCATTGTCCAATCCAACGAACTCCCCGTGGACTGCACCGCCTGACTGTTCTGGATGATGAAACAATCGAATCGCTGCTCAACACCTGCCCCAAGATCTAGTGCGACCAAGCAGTGGATAGCAACAACTGGCTCAAACGACGAAGAAGAGCGATAAAAATGACGAAAGTAACTTGATCACAGTTTTTTTCACAGGGAACTAGATTCGTGTTTGTAGGCGACAAACGCGAAACTAGTTTCCTTGTGAAATAAACTGTGATCGATTTACTTTCGCCATTTTTGTGGCTTACAACTTCGGATAATTAATTGTCGTTTCAGAATTTATTCCAAACTATAATGAAATAGGATTTTGCGACCCGCGGCAAATTTATGTTGGTTAATTTGGCCCTTCTAACTTTCTGAGTTGTGCAGGCCTGGCCTATATTCTAGATATAGCGTTGTACCAAGTGTTACGGGTTAGCGAAAAATAGTGTCAAAGAAAGTGTCCGTAACCTGTGGTTCTACCTCCAGCACCGTTATAAAACTTTTTGTTGTGTCTGTTTTTATCAATCTGCGTTGTGCAGACAGTGTGTGCCTGTCCTCTATGGACTTCGTGTCTGTTTGAAAACATTAAAATTAAATTAAAATTAAAAATAGCAAACGATCTGAATACTGGCTGCGGACTTTAAAAGACCACATACACTTTGTCATTTCGATATCATAGAAAAACTTTATTTCACAGTGTAAGTGTTTACTATCACAGAACGACTTTTGCTATTTCGTAATTACATAGAAAAGCCAGCGCTAATAATAGTCAACGTTTCGAAGCAAACTAGGAATGCGCCGGATTTTCCCGGCAATCGTAGCACCCCAAATACTGCAGCTTTTCAGTTTTGGTTTTGGAAGCAAATTAGTTACGTTCAACAGTTGCTTTAAATTTTCAGTTGCACGGCCTGAGCAAGACGACACTTATCTCCGCAAAATCTGTCCAATTATTCAATACATGACCATTTGCCTGCAGAAGCTGCCTAAGAGTTTGTAATAATCTTGGGTCAGTTATGAGTTTTCCATATTACATTCCTATTTTCACTACTGCCTTTCACTGCTGCCATCAGGCATTATAAAATAAAAGTTGTGGCAAAAACAGACCTATTTTGCACAGCCCAACAGGAAATCGACAACCGTATACTGTGTTAGTGAAAGCGATTCCGTTTGCGATTAACTGAGCAAAGCTGAGCACTTCTCGTGCGGAAAAAAACATTTTTGATATTATTCGATGATAGAGGCTGGGCGAAAGTCCGGCACCTGCAATTCAACTGAGTTTTAAAGATACTGTTTAGTTTAGATCCTGGGTTCTTCATCTGGGAGGCGCGAGTATGGAAGCGACACATTGTTGATAAGTATTAAATGGATTGGCTTTATCATTCGTAAATTTATTACAGTATCATTTCACTATAAACGTCATAATCAAATCGAAGCGTACAAGACAAAATTTCTGAACAAACTGGAGTATGATGTCGATTTGCGATATGCGTTGTCTTCAACAAAGCCTCGAATTAAACTACTAGTTTCCAAAAAACAATTGTATCCTTCCCATTAGCAGGATAGTTGCAAATAAAATTTTCTTTCATTTTTTTGTGTTTGGGTGTTGAGGTTAGGTGAGGCGCGAGTATTATATGAATGACTAACGCCAAAGAGTGCGCGATTGAAAAAGTTTAAGATCCTCTAGTTTGGAGCATTTTAAAATCTCTATTTCTACTTCGACAGACTCCAAAAAGAGGCGCATTTACATCAAAGGGGCACCATTCAACGGGGCGTGGAAACTCTTTCCCTTTGAAACAGGGCTGGAGAATCTAATTAATACGGGGTGCATGGATTGTGGAATATCTCTGGCTGGCAGGACCGGATTAAGGGGGAGGCAACGGGGGCAATTGCCCCGGGCCCCCGCTGCAAGGCCCCCCCCGTGATAAAATTTATTTGCTTCAAATAAAGTACTCGTTTGAAAAATTTCGTGATTCAGAAGCGATACAAAAATACAACTCTATATTATATTCCTATGTTGCGTTAAGTTTAAAGGGCCCCCAACAGCAACTGATTTCTCTACAAGTTTAACTGTTTGCCAGTTTTGGTAATCGCTATTTAATAGCCTATGAGTATTTTAGGTTTTGTTCAACGCAAATATATTTGATTTCGCTGGTGACTTTTTCCTAATAATCGTTCTTCTGGCATGGGTATGACTCTCTACTCGTGCATCACGCCTTTTACACAAATGTCACGAAAACGTTACTATCTGCGTGCTAAAAGCTAGTGGTTGCTGACTGCTGTTTAGCATCAATCAACGTTGCCACTGGGGTCAGTCTTGTTAACATATGATTGTTGCCTTGTTCAATATCAGATTAAATAAACTTTTTACGCTACGGTTTCACATAAGCTAAATGCTTTTATTAACAAACCTAACAAAGCGCGGGTACCCTCGTTCAATACGAAACAGAGCGAATTATCGCCATTACATGGAGAAGTCGTTTATAATTTAGGTAAAATGTTAGTCTCAACGCAGCGAAGAGATCTTCTTTAGTTTGAAACGATAACCAAACACACATTAGGGTCAATGGCTTAAGTGACAAGGGAGCAAAGGGCGAACCTCCTCCCTGGCAAACTAACTGTAAAAACTGGGCCCCCTTCAGTTGAAATTTTGATATGTAGTATTCTTTAGGTTGTTTTTGCGTTTTTCCTGGGTGTTTTTCGTTTTTTTATCTCGTACAGACATCCACTACATCCAGAGATTCACTATCTTTTTTGACTTTTTTTCTGAGTTTTGGCTAGTGGGCCCCCTTTAGCTAGGCTTTCCCCCAAGGGTCAAACCTCTAGTTGCGCCACTGATTAGGGTAAGAGATTGATGAAAGAAACTTAAAAATCATGAATCTAACTTATTTTCGTCCTAAAATGAGAGGAAATATGAAAAAAAGCAACAACCCAGTCAACATCAGATTTGTCGCCAAAGCAACAGAAATTTATCTGAGAACATCACATCTGATGTCATGTTCATGTTAAAATATCAGAAGTGGCAACACTGGTATAAATGATCCAGAACGTCTGGTGCAGTCTCGAGGACGCCCCAGTCGAACTGCACCTTTGTTTCGTTATAAAGGGTAACATATGGTGGAAACGCACTTTTCTTCCGATGGTTACTATCGTTGTGTTACATCATAAACTCATGAAGCTATTCAAGCCATTTACACCACATGTTATTGCGTGGTTCGTCAGAAAAGATTTTAATTAGTCGAGCCGTAGAGCGAACGAGCAGAAACCGAGATTGTAGTGTTTAGCTAGCGCGCTGCCGAAACCTGTAATGCCATCAGGACATCAGGAGCTATGAAAAGGGCAAAGCTTCTAAGAAAAAGTGCAAGGATCTGGCAGTGTTAGCTAAAACGTCGCGACAAAAACTAGCAAAACTTTCAAGCACCAATGTTAACGCAGTGGCGTTAAGCAGAGCACCTGAAAATTAAGGTGAAAATCAAGACATTAGCTTGACACTCAGCCTGGCTGACCATATTGACATGTTCTTTTTCCGGTGTTTTTGTTTGTAATCTCTGGTATCTGCTTATTGTTCGGTTGAATGTTGTTTCTTGTCGAGTCACTCTCTAGTTTATGAAATATTTTTCTTAGTAACAATACACCCTAGTATTCATACCATAAATTCTCTTGGCGCAGCTAACTGTATGTGAATTTGAGTAAGTACATTCTCAACTACCGGAAAAAACAAACGGGAACCTTGCTGATCAGCGAAAACATAACTTTTACAAACGATGACGTCATGAATTACGTCATAGGGACCCTCCAGCAAAAATTGCCCCGGGCCCCTTTGCCCTTTAATCCGGCTCTGCTGGCGGGTCGCAAAATCATTAATTTCACATGAAAATCCTACTTTTATCTTCCCAAGGAGAATAAGCAGAGAAAACTATATTAAGCATCGAGTGAGATTCCTCTTTACTTACTGTCTAAGTATCCGCTTATTATGGAGTATCATTTTGACGCTATTGTGTGTTCTAACTTATTTTACGGCCGACGAATCCCGCTGGATCCAAAGTCCTAGCTCAGCATTATTCATCCACGAGAAACTCGGTGTAAAACAAGTTGTGCTAAACGCTTCATTTAAGTTAACGTTTATCTTATACTTTTAATAGACAGGGTTCTCGAGGCTGGTCCCCTAAAGACTATCTACGCAAAAGTAAACAGTCAATATCACCAACCCTAGCTGCTGGTGACAGGACCGTTGTACCCATTTAAGCGGGGATACAAGTTTATTACACTCATAACATCGAACAACCAACACTTATGAATTAACATTACGCAAACACATGACATAACAATGTAACCCCCCATATGCCAGGATTTTCCTAAGTACAAAATCATGAAAAATTTGGGCAGAACTCTGTTTCCTTTTTGACTTCAAAATTGTCCAAAATTTGTTAAAGTACAAAACACTAGAAAATTTTGACAGGACTTTGTTTCCTTAATGAAATCTAGCATGCCAAATATTTTTCAAAGTACAATTTTAAACCAAAGTTTGACAGAACTTCATTACTTACGGTTCTGCGGAGCATCATTTCAACAGTATCTGACTATTGTAACAGCATACATTTCTGACTACGTTGAGACTTTTATATTAAATGCCCGAACTTTCGTGCCTAGAAAGTCGGCTGATTTCAGAGCTACAAGGCGCTCCTGGATCACTAGTTCACCAGGCATCCCCAAGTTCGCTCTTCGGCTACCAAAACACCACTGACCGACAAATGGCTAGAGGTCCGAAAAATATACCCACTGCCCCTTTTATGTTTTCTGACACACACAACCTTGTGCCCACACAACCCTGTGTGCACACAACATGTTGATTTCATTACGTCATCTTTTCTGGCTGAACTCTGCCTGTAGTGATTCTTTATTGCATAGTTCGCGTATTATTCTGTGATGCTCCGTATTTTATTACCAATCGTGTAGACTTTACCTATGGTTCCTATTTAACATATTCTCTACCCCATAATGCTTAACGATAACAGTCATTCTTGAGGGACACTAATACGCATAAAATATTTCACAACACTCATTCAATGTTGAGGTTATTTAACAGCACATCATGGCTGCTTAACGAATTGTTCACGCGGTTATTTTCCTCGGTTCTGTCTGAAGTGTTGGAGGAGTACTTTTTCTCGTCGCAGCTGATCATTTACATGTTGTGGTTAATTTTAACCATAACACTTAGGTAGCGAAAATTCTGATGCGAGCCATATGAAATAAGCAAGCGAGCCGCATTCGGATCACTGGCAGGATGTTCCACACCCCTGCTTTAAAACCAAGCGTTGGCCATTGCAATATGTTTGCAGTTAACTATTAAGCACAGCGATGGGTCTAGCATATTGCTTTTGCAGAACGCTCTTATGTCTTTTTTTTTAGATTTTGTAACTCTTAGTGCGCCCTATACAGTGTCACGCAGTGGTGATCAAACCGTGGTTCATCGGCGTTTTGCTGCCGAGGAAACCAAAAATAATGCTGTTTTTTTCGATGAGAGATTTCGGTCATCTGTCCCATTTAAAACTTGCCGTAACAGTATTCACTAGTCTATGTTTTCAAACATTATAACCGAATTGACTTAATTTTTTTTCGGTCATTTAAAAAAATTCGGTCTGAAACTCAGAAACAAAGGCTTGTGAAGTCTTCCGGAAAATTGCTTCAAAAATACATGTACAAAAGTCTCTGTTCAATTTTTCAGCGAAATTGCCGAAACTAAATGTTTCAAGTATTTTTCACCATTGGCTACCTATTCATCACTTTTATTTCCACGGAAATTTTGCATTGGTTTCCTAAAAACGGTCCGGGCAACCTTTCAACAGCCGTAAACATTTTCTTGAATACTAAATTCTGGTGTGGTTGTGTTCGGAGTCGTAAACTGCGGGCATGAAAGCACAGAAAGGTTCCATCGAAGGTCATAAACGCGGAACAACTTCCTGTCTACAGCCAATAATGTGAGCATCGTGTGTGTTATTGTCAGTTGGCTTGAACACAAGTCTACCTTGACTGCTTAGTTTTTATATCATTGTACGTTCTCTGTAGATAGGCTGTTTCCCAAAAGTAGGACCCTCGCCGAATTATAGACTCAATCAGAATTTTTTGGTTATTCGTAATATGCACAATCATACAATAGTAAACCTAGTTCAAATTGTCGGTCAAGCGAAAGAAATATGCAGCCCAGGATTTGATTTAAACTATGTTGGTTCATTGTAGCCCAGGCCCGTAGCCACGGGGGGCATTCGGGGGCAGTGCCCCCCAAATTTTGTTTGTTCCCCTCCAAATGATTCAAACCGGAAAAATTAATCAATTTTACAAATGCTTGTTTTTAATCTGTTTAATCTGTACGCCAACTCGCAACATCACCGCACGTAGCGTTAAAAAGTAACCTCATTGTTACAAAATAAATTGTATTAAAGGATGCCCACACTGGTAACAATTTCGATTTGTGACGTCACAGTCACTGGAGACTTTCGAAACCGTTTCTGTAGTCTCTCTGTTAGCGCAAACGCCATGGCACTAGCAAGCCGTCTATGGCAGGGGAAACCAGCGTGGTGCCCTCGGGCACCAGGTCACCCGCAAGGACCATGTACGTCGCCCGCGGACCTGTTCTGAAAATAACATTAGCATGACCAAGGTCTTCGCATTAACGAATGTCAATACTAAAATAATTGAAGGTAAATTGAGCAAAATTTTTATTTCAGATGTGTGCATCAAACTATTTGCCCTTCGCATCAATCGGTACACAAGAAGTAGCTCGCAGTTTCAAATAGGTTTGGTGACCACTGGTCTATGGTAATGTTATAATATAAAGACTTAGCCAGCGTTCTCTCTAAGAAAAGTTTACCAAATGTTGGTTTTAGTGAGCATGAATATTTTAAAGCTGAGTTGCCAGAATTCTAAATGAATTACAAATTTCGTGAATTATTAGAATTTAGGATAAGCATGAAGTCTTATGAAAATACAAACAAACCAGGGCCTACACATTTATATCAAATAGCTTCTCCTTGTTTTCTTGCTTTTCCAACGTTTTGGAATGTTGCAAGTGTACGAGAATCGGATTTCACTGCGCAAATGATTTGGTAGTACTGCGCAGTTGCGCATCTTAGAGGGAACATTGGACTGGTGTTTGGCTTGCTTGTAGTCAAACAGAACTTGTAATAGCCAAATCAAACCCAGTAGGATAATGTACGCGAATTGGAAGTTGATCAAAAAAGATTAGGGAATTTTGTGTCTGACGTAGAAATGCTTCAGCATGTGTAAAGATCACAGCAGCACTGACAAGCATAAATCAGCATAAAATGCAACTAGCGCATATTCCGTACTTAGTGTGTGGCGCAAGCAGGCTACAGTTATTCCACCCTCTAAAAAGCGAAACTACATCCCACTCTCTGAACACGCGAAAAAAGTCAGTTTCATCTCGATTTAAAGAGGACATAATTCATAACAAAACACATCGGAATTCACAGTGAAAGTGAGGGTTTGAATTTGAAAGCATCTTACTTTGAAATCATTGATGCTATTCAGAGCGAATTCAGCCACCGGTTTTCGGAGTTTGATATGTCTCTCATCAAATCTTTGCGTGTTCTTTCACCAGCATCGAATTGCTTTCTCGACAAGGAAGAGTTACAGCTTTTTTACTCTTTCGTCAATTCAACTACCAAAAATATCAGTGAAGATCTTCTCGATGCTGAACTACTACTGTGAAAAGCATTGTCTCATCAAAGCTTCCTGATGTGTTTTTAAATGAAAACACTCTTATGAATTTGGACCAGTTTTTGAAATAGTCTGGAAGTATAAAGCAGCTTTTCCCACCATATACTTGCTTCTAAGCCCGGACTTAACTGTAGGAGTTTCGACAGCCATATGCGAAGCAAGCTTCTCCAGTGTGTTGGCAATACTCACACCTTATCGCTGGTGCATGACACACGACCATACAGGGGCGTAACGAGCTTAGATAGCGCCCGGGGCAAGAAGCAAGTTTGGCGCCACCATGTTCGAATTTGAAGTCTTTAGGAAGCAAATGTACTGTACTGAAGAAAGTCCTTGTGACATTGTATGGACCTTTTGACGCCCCGCAATCATTCGGCGCTCCCCGTAGTGATTCGGCTGCCGTGGATTCATGCCCCTCTTTCCTCCCTGTTATGCCGCTGCGACCGTATAAATGTCAGCTGGTTTTGTTAGGTTTTGAAAAAAATGAAAAAACTGCTGTGGCACGCGAGGACATCGTTTCTGAATTTTCGACCAAAACTCGACTACTGCATGTTTAAAGTATTCTCTTGACACTGCAAAACGTCATGAATATTATTCATCTATTATGCTATGTAACAGGTGTCAGAACTGCAGCTTTTGTGACAGTTTATGCTCCAACTTCTTTTCTTGTTTTTTTTTTCATGTTTTCGTTTTACCAAAAGACGTTTCAAAAACTGCGAGTGTTGATAAAAGGTAGAACGTCTGCATGCTAGAGTACATGGTTCAGGGGTGTAGTGGGGCGGGAACGGCGTTCCCACATCTTTTTCACGTTTCGTTTCAAAATGAGTTTGAAGCTGTTTCAAAATGGCGATTTTTTGGATGCGTTCCCACACCTTTTTGCTAGCACAACTTCCCTGACATGGTTCGACTTCCAGTTGTTAATGGGAACGATTGATTGATTGTTCCAGTGACCAATAGAATCTATGTATTTATTATATATAATCTCGTGCGTTGTTGTGACTCTTTTGAGAAATTTAACGGAGTTTCTTTCGTACCAGTGTCTTCACTTTAAATGTTGACAGGAATAAAATAGGTTGTTTTGTTGTTTATGCCAAAATATTGTTATGTTTTTTTCAAAAAAGTTAACAATGCATTAGGCCAAGGCTGCCCAATCCGCGGCCTGCGAGGTTGTTTTAAATGGCCCGCGATGTCATAAGTTCGTAAGCAGACTTTTTAAATTTTTAGTATTTTTTATAGGCTCAAGTGTATTTGCCATCAAAACACACCAAATTATACCTATTGCTTCTGTTATGGGCCTACCACCCACAAACTTGTATAACAGATGCTGCGAAAATATGTCAATTTTTTAGAATTGGTTTACATCCATACAAGCTGGCAGCACTGCGAGCGACTATAGGACTCATTATCACCTCGTGTTATCGCATAGAACTTATCAAAATAAAGGGATTTGTTACGTCACAAAAACTTTTGTGGCCCGCAATAAATTTCCTCATGTGAAAGTGGCCCGCAACACTAAAAAGGTTGGGCAGGCCTGCATTGGGCAAACATCGGACAAAGTTTTTACTGAATCAAAAGCGACAAACAGGCATCAAGCACTGGCGCGTAGTCAGGAAAATATCTTGAACCAGGCCCGTAACCAGCTTGGGACACCAGGGTGGGCGAAGAGTTTTCTGAGAGGGGCCGAAATTTTTAAACTATGTCCAATAATTTCAAACTATGTCCAACACATTTTCCAGGGAGGGCGAAAGAAATTTTAGGGGGCCTTTGCCCACCCTAGTTACGGGCCTGCTCGAAGCATAGGCGAAATTTTTTTCATTTTGTTCTTCTTTGTTGTTTCCCGTAGAAAAGCGCATAACTAAACAAATGCTCTTAGTTTTTTGTGGATACTTTTTCTGGAAAACGCCATCGTTTTTGAAAAGTTGTTAAAGGCGCTGGATTCTTCCTCCCGTGATTGGCTACCCATGGCAGGTAGCATACCGGTACAATCACAAATCTTATGTGATCAGACTGAAAACAGACAACAAAAATGTCCATGGGGGTCGGACGGGGAGGCAAGAGGCCCAGCCCTCATGGATTTTAAAATTTGATATTTTCTTATTAACTTTTTAATAGAAAAATGTTTTCTCTTAGTTTCGAGATGGTAAAATGAAATTTCACAACTGTTGGCCCCAATTCCCTTTCAAACCAGATCTGTTCATAACAGACCGCTCATAACAAGCACACCATTCGAAACAGACCACGTTTATAGCAGACCAGTTCATAACAAACCACGTTCATAACAGACCATGTTCATAACAGACTCGTTTATATCAGACCACGTTCATATAACACACCACATTCATAACAGACCGCTTATGAAGGTTGTCTGTTATAAACGGGTCTGTTGTGAGCGGGGTCTCCTATGAACGGGTTTGTTACAAACGTGATCTGTTTGTAACGGTCTGTTATGAATGATCTGTTATGAACAGGTCTGTTTTGAACGGACACCGTTGGCCCCCCGGGGGAAATATCCTTGTGGCTAACCCCTGCAAAAATCCATTATTGGCCTCTCATGGAAAAAACCCTTCCGATATCTATGCGATGTGTCATCAGTCAGCTTGCAAAAACCATGACGTGTAAGAGCTGATGCAGCTTATATTTTGCTTCCTGCTGATCGTGCTTGTGGAAATTGTCTTCTGTTTTGCAACAAACGTGCGTCGCAGTCTTCGTTCGTCAGCACTGACCGCCCGATTAGTGAGTGAGTGAGTGTATTGTTTTTTGCGACGAAACAACGGTTCGCGCAGTCAATAGGTCACACAGCATTGCGTATAGTAAGGCTAATGCAGAAACTATAGCAGAATTTAAAGCAAACCTCTACACAAGCAACGAACATTTACTGGTTCATTTGTCACAAAGGACTGGTGAAGGACCATGAGGTCATCTAGTCTACCAACCCTGCAATACAGCTTTCAGTACTATCATAAGTAGTCAATGAAAAGAAAAGGTGATAAAAAAACAGACACATGATATTTACAGATGAATGCATGCCTATGCACACACAGTCCCCATACGAGATAATCAATTTCACAGGTGTGGAGAGAACAGACAGTGAAAGTAATGTACGTTTGTTTGACAATGCAAATGTTTATATATGACAAAAAAAACAGCAAGGTGGAAAATATCAAATGACAGACATAGGAAGAAGATTAACCCCATTATAAAGGGACGCTTTGCAGTGTCTGTTAAGTTTAAAATACCTAGCAAGACATAATGAAAAAATTCTACAAATCACAAAGAACAGACAATACAAGATGAGTTTAAACAAATTCCTTTTGTTGATGTGCACCAAGAAGCTCGGAGTGTAGGTAATTTTTGTACAGATGTTTGAAATCAAAGTGAGATCGAAACTTGATATGGTCAGGTATTTCTGACCATACCTTGGGTCCACTGAATTTGAGGGAGCATTGCCTTTGGGAAGAGTTTACCCTGGGTAAGAAATTTTTTTAACATGCAAGTCTGCTGGGGTATTTATGAACTGTCTGAATAGATTTGAAATATTGGTTTAAATGTGATGAGAGTTGATTGTTTTCATAAGACTGCATAAACTTACCAGCAGACAATTTAAATAGATTTTTGATTGCCAGAATGTTATTTTGTATATATATTTCATCCAAAGTGGCTTTGTTGGATGTTTTCAGAAATTTCACAGCGTTGTTTTGTAGATTCTCAAGAGGTTGAATAGTAGTTTTTGATGCCCTGCCCCAGTTCAAGACAGCATAATTTAGATAAGGGTGTATCAATGCATTATACACAGCTTTTAATTAAGGCTGGATGGTATAATGTCTTAACTTGGTAATATCCCACATGATTTAGAGATTTGTGTGGTTAACTTAGCAATATGTGGTTTCCAATCAAGTTTGTTGTCAAGGATGATGTCAAGGTATTTTATGTCAATTTTTTCACAAATTTGATGACTGTTAATAGAGATGCTTGAATAGAGTTTCTGGAATAAAATTTCATGATCACAACAATCTAATGCTTTGCTTAGGTCTAAAGAAAGTGAACAGGTAATAAGATGTTTGTCTATATTGTTGATATATTCATCATACAGCGTTGTTATAGCTAAGTCAGTAGAATGATTAGTGCGAAAACCAAATTGCCGTCTGGCAATTGCATTTTTTGTGTTAAAAAGGAGTAGACTCTTTGATATAAAAGTTTTTCAAACACTTTGGATAATGTAGGGAGAACAGAAATGGGTCTGTAGTCTGATGGGGATTGAGGATTTCGAATTTTGGGAATTGGAGTGATACAAGCAATTTTGAGAGAGTCAGGGAAAACACCTTCATTAATACATCTGTTGAATAGTTCAGCAAGCCATTAGCAACAACAGCGCTTGCTAGCTTGAGGAATTTGGATGAAATATCATAAAATTGACAGTTTTGTTTCATTTTTAATTGTCTAATAATATTGTTTATCTCATTTGCATCAGTGGGAGCTAGAAATATATTCTTTGAAATTTATCTGATTGAAGAAGTGTTTGTATGTGACAGGGGGTTTACTTATCTTGGCAGATATTGTTTTGCCTACATTTGAGAAGAATGCATTCAGTTCTTCACATTTGTTCTTCAGTGTTATTAATAGGTTACCAAGTTTTTTAGCATTGTTATTGTACTTATTAAACATAGATTTAAAGTAGTTTTGTTTAGATAATTCTTTTAGATGTGTCAATTTGTTCCGATAGATTTTGTATTGTTCAATTAAGTGTGGATTACTGCTTTTAATTTGTTTTTTTTATACGGTTCGTGTAACAATAAAGTACACTGATTAATTATGTTAGCCAAGTGAACTCGATGATATTATTGCTGCTGACTACCGCTTTCTCGTGTTTGCGTTGAAGGCTTAGCTTGATGAAAAGCATGTCTTATCCAGGGGTCGGCAGTATCTGGCACGGGAGGTGATAATTCATGGCACGCTTGGTGATTTAATATTCAAAACGAAATTGTATTGAAATAATCCTTGTGGGTTGTATCCTACACAAATCTATTTCGGTTAGTTCGATTCGAATTGTGAATTTTGTAGTTAGGCTACATAAAGTATTACACGTATCCCGTCGAGGTTCAGTGCCATGATGTAGTATACACGTAGCCGTAGGGCTCAATGCCGATACTACATGTAGCCGCTGAGGCTCAGTGCCATGATTACTGCAAATTGTAGTACAGACTTGTCCATCGGACACGCCTTTATGTCGCATTTTCGGGAACCTCGCATCGCTACAGCATGGCGCCGAGTCTCTACGGATAAGTGTAATACTAATGCTGTGAGCACATAACAACAGTTCTCAACCTCAAAAAATTCCTGCTATACGACGTAAAAATACTAATGATAGGACATGGATCAAATTTCAAGTCTATTGTCCCATCTCATGGGAATCCCATCCCCATAATAGACAAACCTGTATAGAAATGAAAAAAAATATGCTTGACTTAAGCTGTGGATCGCCTCTATTGTGTGCTTGGTCATAATCTGTGGATTAAGACAAAATTTCCGATGCCACACAACTTTTAACACTCATGCCGCATGCTATTAAGTAGAATCATTAATTATCTTTGTGGAAGGTCTTCATGATATAAAAGTACTAATTTTATTGTTGAATTACTTTTAACGTGCTTTCTATGACTCTAACTGACTGCACTTGCATCGCTAAAAGTTTGGAAAAGTTTATGCAAATATCCAGTGTGAAAAAATGTAGATGGAACACAGTATCAAAACAAAGGAAAAGCATATTTCATGGACCAAACAAAAACAAAGAAATTTCAAAATTTTATGTGAAACGAACTTCAATAAACATTCTGCATTTATAGTAAATTTTTCTCTTATAAAATTGTATTCAATAAAATTACAATGCTAAAGATCCAGGGGGACAAGGCCTCCCTGCAACCCCCTTACGATGCCCATGGTATCATATTATTTATATTATGACTATGCCGTGATTCTCATAAAATTGTTCGTTCAACTGCACGTATATGCAACATTGCAACGTGAAACAAACTGTATAGCAAAATGTGTTCATCCTTACACTGTAGTTAAAATTAAAAACACAAACTTTTCTGTACTTGCCTGGCATGGACTCTACCAATATGACGTAGGTGCCCTGCAGTACCCTCGATTCCTTCAGTGTACAATTAATAAAGCACATAAATGAAATGCCTTCTTTTGCGCAAACATTCAAGTGTTTCATCAACTCTCACAAACTAAATCACGAAGTTAATGGAAAAACTTTGTTGATTTTATCTATATTTAATGTGTTTAATAAAATTTATTTCAGACTAATGGTCCGTATCACAAGGGTATCGAATAATACAATAAAGCAAAAATTGTTCGTCATAGCGCAGTGCAGAGCAGGTGTTAGATGATAAACACAGACAACACATGTAGATAATATGACACAATATACTTTTGTCTATACACTCAATAACGAAGACGTATAATTTTATTACTATTGTTAAAAAATATAGAAGCTTCTTTGCCAAAATATTCTGAGATTTTGCCCACATTTTTGACATATCAAAACTTTTGGGGGTGAGCTTGCACCCCCTGCACCCCAGCTCCTACACCATTAAATGTTTCAGCCGTGTTTTCAACCGTAAGTATTATAGAAACAGCGTCGTGTTTTTCAACTTGGAAATGAGCCATGTTTCATGAACAGTTTGCGTTTTTGATGTATTTATGAAGTTATTTGCATGCATTTTGGATAGACAAACTTTATATCACTTCTCATTTTTCACGTGTTAGATTTACACTTTAATCTCGAATTTAAAATCGCATCGAATTTATATTCTAGTTAATTCTTATATACATTACAAGGTAAAAACAATGTATCTCCTGGTCTTTATCCAAGGTTCTAAGTTGTAACCAGTGTTCCCTCTAAGGTGCACAACTGCGCAATTGCGCAGTACCGCTAGACAATTTGCGCCGTGCTATCTCATTCTCGTGCACTTCCAACATTTTAAATTTAATATTGTATATATATATAGGCCTACCGCATAGCCCTTTCAACGTTGTGGAACGCTTCACTGTTTGTGCGTCTGCATGGTTGCGCAGTTGCATGCGCTTCGTGCTCAACAAAACAGAGTTGCTCAGTGTAGAATTTTTTAGAGAGAACAGTGGTCGTAACTTTCCTTGCAAAACTGTGGGTGCTACATAGCGGTTCTCGACATTTGCACTGCCATACATTCGCTTGACGTAGTAACCACGGCACATGACTGAAAGCAAATTTTGTGAGAGGCGAAATTATTACTTAAAATGCTGACGTTATTGGTAACAATAACCACGGCTGTGGAGTCGGAACCCGAAACAGGAGCCCCAAACAATTTTGGAATTTTGGATAGTTGGAACCATTTGTTCGCCACATTTATAAGTGTAGCCAACTTTCATGTTGAAAAAATCGATCGATTCCCAGGGAGCAAAACTCCAACCTTCAAAAATTATTGTAAAAGCTACAGATATTTTTTATTTTCTGTTTGCGGGAAGATGTTTAAGGTGCAGTTTGCATGGAATTATGCGAATAATAGACACATTGAAAGAGAAGTCATTATAAGCAGTCAGTAGAAAAAATTCATTCCTTACAGATTTTGTTTCTGGATACGTTTCTAATCTCTCGTCCAGCTCTTTGGCACAAGGCTCTGTACATACTGTATCGATGCATATTTAAACATTCACCAAATCACGAGATTCGAAAAGCCCACTTGTGAGTTGTGATGCAGACTGCACTGCAAAAAACAGATGGTGAAAGGAAAATTGATGTTGTATGATTTATGAAATTAAAACTCTTATGTTTGCGGCTACGGGCATGGGGTGAACCTGGCTTATTCAAAAAACCAATAACTGTAGACTAGCGCGTCGTACTAAATCTCGGAAAATGGTATGGATGCTGCAAAAGACTATTTTTGGAGACCTTCATGTAATGACCAGTAATTATCTTTTGGATCTTGACCCAAGAGCGTAGAACAGTGGTTCTTAACCGTGGTCGCGCCACCAGGGGGGCGTTAATAAATTTCCAAGGGGGCAGGAGCCCTTACGCGCCCTACAACATGCAAAGTTTGATCATTAAATTTACCAGTAAATACATTTGTTTTTGAAGCTTATTGAAAGTCAGGGGGGCTTGATATAAAGGATAGTTACTTAATGGAGGCGTGGTAGCAAAAAGGTTAAGAACCACTGTTCTACACAGTGGTTCTGTTCTACACTGTTCTCAAACTTTTTTTAAAAAATTACGCAACGGTCCCCTTAAAAAATTAACGCAAATAAACACGAAACAACACGTTTGTTTTTTATTGTATCAATGTGACGGGTGCACTTGCTTCTCTGCTATCAGTTCGGCTATGTTTGGTTCCGTTTTGGACAACGCAACCCTCATATCGTGAATCGCATCCAACCGGTTTCGAGCTGTTGGCTTGATGGAAACTAGAGCCGAAAATGCAGATTCACAGCGTGGTAGGCTCTCCGACGCGTGCTTGCGTAGGTTCCACGTGGTCACCGCATTTGCCTCGGGCATGTGGTACCCGCGATAGTAATCCAGGGTTAAATTTTAACTCGGCCTAGGATTCTGAAAACTTGTTGGTACTTTTTAAACTTTGATTCTGACTTGTGACTTACTCAAATATCTTTTATCCTTGACTCACGAATTTTTTGGACTCTGACTCCAATTTCTGAAAAACTTTTGAGAACTCACCTCTTTATCTGCATCCTATATAATGCCCACTTTCGCAAGCGTGACTGTTTGCTTCCGCAATAGAATTAGGCTGCCATAGCTCCAAATTGTGTTTGTTAAGTTTGGTTTGGAAAAATAAGCTGCCCGAAAATTTTATTGTACACAAAATTTTTTCCTCAGGAGCGTCGTGTTGATTTTTTTGGAAGGTGCTTCGCGGTCCCCAGAAAATTGTCTCGCGGACCCCAGTTTGAGAACCACCGGTGTAGAAACACTGCTGTTTTTTACTGCTACAGAACAGGACATTGGATTTGAGATTGTGTAAATTCGTGATAACCGCGGTTTTTACCGGCAGCTATAAATGTGTCACTTCATGAAGGGTTTTGTATTATGGGAAATAGGAAAGCAAACCACGCATTCGTTCTCACTCTGTCCTTTCGGCCAACCCACACTTCTTGGTAAATAACATCATGGCGCGCTACCTAACGATAATAACGCAAAAGTCTCATTAGGCGATTTTGTCAATGATTCTGCGATTATTATTACTGCGCTTGCTCCGAAATGCGCACTACAAACCCTGCTTTGCACATTGTAAGCAAACTCACGTTCTGTAATGTGCACTGAGGCAAACAAATGCGTCCCTCTGTTCCAGGCATTCTGTAAAAACACCATCCAGCTAGTGTTTCTACAGAATGCCTGGAAACGCGTAAGTACTCTGCTTTCGCACATCGTCCGCACAGCGGTAATGTCGCTAGCTGGATGGTGTTAATGAATAACTGACAAAATCCCTCAGCGACCTTGCTTGCTACGACCCGTTCCCGGATAGAAGCAAACAATCCGCTCATAGCAAGGAAGGATCGCAGTTGGTCAAGCTGCAGATGTATTCACGCTGTTTTCCTGAGAGAAGCCTACACAGCTGGCAACTGCTGCGATGACGCTGAATGTTTCAGGAACGCCTGTGGCTACGCTCTACTAAGCATGACTGTATGTGCCTCATAGGCATTCGCCAAAGCGGTGTGGTTCTTCGTAGCTTGCAACAATAAGGGCAATACAACTCAGTGAAGCGCTCGCAGTCGGCAAGGCTATCACGAAGTAGTGTGCAACTTGTCATTGAAGCTTACCAATTCGCCACGCCGAGCAATTAGATTTTAGATGCAGTCAAATGAACAGGAGCCAGTCTTGCCACTTCTGATGTTTTGAGATAAATTTCTGATGTCTGATGATTTAGCGAGAAATCTGATGTTGACTGAGCTGTTATTTTATTCCACTATTTCTCTTATTTCAGGTTGAAAAGAAGTTAGATTCATAATTTTTTCTTGCACTACCACTATTCCTCTCCTCTCGGGTTGGAAAGAAGTTAGATTCGTAATTTTTCTTTGCAGGTCCGTGCACTAATTTGTTTTTCTTGCTGGAATACTAATTATCACCAAATAAAGTCAACTCACGACACCTTCTAAAGCTTGGTTACAATAAAAACTGAATTTGCTTGGACAAAAGTTTGTCTACCTGCATGACACATATGTCATACATGTCTGTCTATAAGTTTGGACGTTTGGTGTTTCTCTGTCAATGCAAATCAAATCTTGCTCAATGCTATTTCTTACTTGACATTTGCACTGCGTTGAAGTAGTCCTGTTAACAGAAAGTCTCTAAACTGTCTGTCAGCTTGTAAAAAAGAAAACTTTTCTTAAGATTATGACTGTTAAATAAAACAGGATGTTTCAAATGTTTTAAGTTTATTTCATCATTGGGATGAACATTTTATGTTACGCACCATGGTGGACGTAGAATTTGGGGGGCCAGAGACAAGGCTGAAAAGGGGGCCCTCTGATGACGTTATCATACTCATCCAACCGTGATAAACCCTTTTGATCAAGCCTAAGAAGGGGATATGCGGGCAAGCCAAGGATATGTTCCTGAGACTTCGACATGACTGGCATAACAGAAAATGCAAAAGGGTATTCATGATACACAACTTTAAAAACACTGAAAGTTGGGAAGATAAAGCGAGCAACACATAAAATTTAAACGATAGCAAGCTGGCATCACCCTCCTCCCAAGAAAGGCTCTTACACATCACAGTTGTTATTGGGGGCTCCTTTGAAAGCAGAGTTGCCTATTTGCACATTAGAGGTGCCATGCTGGGGCCCCTTTGAAAGCAGAGTTGCATGTTTGCACATTGGAGTTGCCATACTGGGGCCCCTTTGAAAGCAGAGTACTTACGCATTTCAGTGGCTGTTGCGGTCCCATTGAAAGCAGAGTGCTTACACATTGCAGTTGCTGTCGGGGCCCTTTTGAAAGCAGAGTACCTGCACTTTGCAGTTGCTGTTGGGGGCCTCTTTGAAAGCAGAGTATACCTAGCTTACAAATTACAGTAGCTGTTGGGGGTCCTTTTGAAAGCAGAGTACTTATTTATGATCTGCTTCAGAGCATATTGTATGAGTGGATCATACGTTTTCAACAAAAATGAGAAAAATTTACACACGAAACACCTCGAGACGGGCACCTAAAAAGGGGGTGCCCGAGGCAAGTGTCCCGCTCGCCTCTCCTTAAAAACACCACTGGTTGCGAATCACCGACTTCTACGAAATCCGGAGACGTCGGTATGAATGCGTACGACACTTCGCTGCACGAGTATTTCGGATTAAAAAGGTTCATCGCGCTTTGTTAGGTATTGCCAAACGAAGCGTTAAGCTCATGACATTGTAACGTAAAAACCTGTTGTTGCCTGATGTTGAAGAAGGCAGCAATCTGATATTAACGATACTGACCCCAGTGACAACGCTGCACACACCAGGGGTCTTGTGCCATCACGGAGTGATGTTTACTGTAAGTACAGTAGGTATGATGATGTCGTATGTTGGCGGAACATCAGATAAATATAACAGTGTTTTTCTCGAGCTCGGCCAACCTCTGATATGCCTTTCCAATTACTTTCAATTGTTTGCTTTACCCCACAACAGAATTCATTTTCGTTCTTTTCAGCGTCTGTTCCAACTTCAAAACGCCTGATCAGGTTTCCAAGTGACTTTGTCTCGGGTGTAATTTAACCATTTGTCTGAATCTCTCAAGCATCGTTGTTGATAAGCAACGCCGTCGCCTAACGTAGTGTTCACAACACGGTTTTGACGCGACATGAAGGTAGATCGTTGCTATGGTGTTTGAGCTGTTGGACTTATGTTTGCGTAACACCTTTCTACGTAACCAAAATCTATTTATCTGTGTTAGGTTATAATCAACGTTATCCTGTTCGCAAAGTGGTACTGTTGTGGCTGAGCATGTGAAAGAACGTGTAACAAGAGCATTGACTGAACGAAACGTTTTCCGACTGGCAAAAAATGAAGTATCTGTTTCCCTTCTGTACATATGCAACATGCATGGGAAAGAAGCTTCCTTGCTACAGAGGAAAAACCACAACACTGTGGGTTCCTTTTACCCTCCTGAAAACTGTAAGTATAGAATGTTGGCTGCCGTGTAAGGAACGCTTATTTCTATAAAATAGCTAAGCAGCTTAATGAGCTACAGCGAATAGCACAGGATACTCAGATCAGAATATATGTTTCATGGTTCCCCAGTGTGAATTTTACAATTTCACTCAAATGTAATCATCCCCATTAGGCATTTTTTCTTTTTAAATGTAAATTTTTCATATTACTTCCTAAATGGAGGCATTTTTGGTAACAGCGCAACTGTCACAGCAATTCTGCTTCGTGAAACCGATTGTTCGTTGTAATATTTACCCTACTAAGCAACAGCTTCACGAATTACGACCAAACTTCTGACAGATGGAAAAATGAATCCTATTCATAAAATTTTGCAGAGATATAAAATGGTTTTAGTGAGCGCTTCTGTTTTATTCAGAAAAGCTGAAGGCTATTGGGTGTTGTCTTGCTGGATATGCACGCTATGGCCATACAAGTTTTTGCAAAGGTTGATCAAAAGAAAATTGTGCATTAGGCTATAAGAATGGTATAAGAAGATAACGCAGCGTAGAGGTACATGGCATGATTTTTGAACTCATTTGAAAAAACAGCGACATAAGTAATGAAGTTTTGTAGAATAAGGCTTTTTTCGCGATCGGTTCTGAGTGCTGAAAGCTTTCGTTACGTACTGTCAAAGTTTGGAGCACGCTTGCGATAGTCGCTGCTACATTGTAGTTTAGCAGCTTCACTAAGCTCGGTGGCCTTTGTTAGAAATCGTCACGCGTGACCTGCGGCACGCTATTTCCTGTATGACTGTTCAGCCTCACGCAGTGATGCCATTTGACAGCGAGCACAGCAAAACTGAAAGAAGCGTTTCACAACTTTTTTCAGGCGCTGACACCCATAACAGTTTTCCTTTTCAATAGGAAATATTTTTATGAATAAAAAAACACGTGTGAGCAGTTCAGCATCAAACTTAAGCAGACTTGGTTTCAAAAAAACTTGGACCTTTGCCAAGCCCGATGACAGGGGTAAATAGTAACTGCTGCGCAACTTTTCACTGATACACGCAAGGCTGCAGCTGCGCAGTCAGCTCGGAGAGAGGTTTGACTTCCATCGCGATTGCTTGATTTGCAGCGCGATGAAAGCGGCGCTCTGTCTCTTTCATCGGAAGCACGGTTTTCCGTGATCTCAAATTTCAGGCTCCGGCTCCAGCTCCGGGCATCTATTTTTTTGGCTACGGCTCCAACATCTTGAACATTGTGGCTCCGGATCCGTCTCCAGAACAATTTGGTCCAAAAAACAAAAAAAAACATTGTGTTGTCTTCTATAACTCGCTTGAACCGGAACCCAAATTTCAGGATCCGGCTCCACCATCTAAAAATTATTGGCTCCGGCTCCAGCCATGAAAAATTGCTGGGGCTCCGGCTCCACACAGGGCCGGATTAAGGGGGGAGCAAGGGGGGCAATTGCCCCGGGCCCCCCGCTGGAAGGGGGCCCCCCGTGATGAAATTTATTTGTTTCAAATAAAATACTCGTTTGAAAAATTCAGTTATTCGGAAGCGATACAAGAATACAACTCTATATTATATTCCTATGTTGCGTTAAGTATTAAGGGCCCCCAACAGGAATTGATTTCTCTACAAGTTTGACTTTCTGCCAGATTTAGTAATCGCTATTAAATAGCATATGAGTATTTTCGGTTTTGTTCAATACAAATATATTTGATTTCACTGGTCACGTTTTCCTAATAATCGTTCCTTTGGCATGGGTATGACTCTCTACTCGTGCATCACGCCTATTGCACAAATGTCACGAAAAC
>Ga0210059_1003964_pt1 | contig 23843 bp, 12 predicted proteins | sample Ectturendosymbi2_FD_188042 | JGI IMG/M metagenome (GOLD analysis project Ga0210059, IMG submission 188042) | Ecteinascidia turbinata endosymbiont from Florida, USA - Sample 2 (SPAdes) (version 2) | ecosystem: Host-associated > Tunicates > Ascidians > Unclassified | place: Key West, Florida...
ATTTTTCTCTACCGTTGTTAGTCATTTCACCAAGAATTAGTTTTTATTGGAGAAATTTTTCAGCCATTAGCATCAACTAGTTAGATGTTTCAGTCATTTATTTATTTGAGTAAACGTCTTTTTAATTCTTAATTTTTGAGTAAACACTTATTTCATGAGTCAGTTTTTTTTGTTGCCACTAGTATTCTTGACGTCAGTCAGTTTGTTAAGATGTTATGATTTGAGCTTGTATTACGAAATTTTAATTGTAGTCTTGAGTTTGTTTTTTCTCCGTTGTTACTTCAACCTTTCAACTTTTCACCTGTAAGCTTTGCTTGCGATTTTCAGGACTGAGGATGCGTAATTTTACGTGAAATCGATTTCCTATTAAAAATTTGCTGATCGATTCCTTGCTTACACCCATCGTGGAAAGTACATACTTTGTAGTAAGCAGTGTAGTGACAAGATTTGCGAAACTAGTTGACGTATAGTATACCTTTGTTGTCCTTTAAAATGTAATGTTAGTGTTTTGACATCAAAGTAACGTTCAGTAAAGTAACATTCGGCCAATAAACTACCTCTTCTTTTTCCGAAGATTGCGTCACCATGACGCATAGTTCATGAACTCATGATCGAGTGCCAACAGTCTCACTCGTTAATGCTACCACCACATGCATTGTCTTTTTTTCTATTTCTGTTGCCTGCTATTGCGTTCTGTGTGGCAGGAGTTGGTTGTCTTGATCAGTCCTTGCCCTTTGTCTGGGTTTAACCGTAATAGATTGCATGCAAGGTGTTTCAGACGTCGCGCAGGCAAAAAACTAGCTTGAAATGCAAAACGAGGGATGTGGGTAAGAGCTTTGTGACAGCTGATGTATCAAGTCTCAAATGTTAATAATTTTTCTATAGAAAGACAGCAATTTCAAAGGTGCAGCTGATATGCAAAACGTTTACAATAGTGGAAAGTAAGTTAAGAAAACTCCACGACAGCTCGCTGAAAATCGAAGTCAGATTCCCGGGAAATTTGCAACAAACAATTGCCTCGCAAACCACAGGCCTATACTTCAACACAAAAGGCTTTATCAAATTAAAAGAGCATTGTGGTTGCACACTTTGAAGCTCATCGACTTATAAATGTTTTTGAAAATGTGTAAATCCTACAGCCTCAAAACATAACACCAAATTGCAGCATGTTCCTGCATCGCTTCACGTGGTTCAATGTGAAACCTTTTGCCAATTTTCTCTTGAGCACAAGCCGAGTTACGGTAACTTTTCTTAAACGCGATTTTTGAAGGCGCCAGCCGATCTGAACTAAACTTGAAAGGAACACAGACTAGGGGTCGGCCGCCATCTCTCACAGCGTGTGGGGGAGAAATAAACGTAGGATTGGAAAAAAATGTTGATGATCTAGGTAAAAAGTGAGATGCTGACGTTTTTCACGCATTCTGAGGAAAAACTGATGACCTTCTTGATATTCACTGTATTTTCAAATAAACATCTCAAAAATGTCCGCTAATTTTAGCTGAAATCACTGACTAACACTCCCGCTATGCTACAAACAGAAAAAGCAAAAGCTTTAAGAATTACTTGACAGATAATGTTATTGTCTCGAAAGGCATTGGCAGGAAGCTGTGACGCGACGAAATGGTCAAGGTTTCAAATCAACTCGAGGTCATTTGCAAATGACCCGGATTAGGAAGTTGGAATCAACTTCCAGAATCGTGACTCGTGCTGATCTACAATAAAAAGTACAAAAACAAACTGTTCAACATGCTTCTGCATACTCCGCAATCAAGTTTAGGCAATGCGATGCAGTGCTTGAGGCAATTTCCAACCAAGCTTTATAAAAAATATTTAGAGAAGCTGCAAGAAGCGTTCATCAAAGACCAATTTGGCGCGCACTAAAAAGCAATATGCTGTATCTTGCTGTTACCTTTGATCCACTGTTTACACGAAATGCCCGCTGGCAGTAAAGGTCCTAGTCCACCAAGTGTTGAACATCAGCATATTTCTCAACGTTCATCTTGGTAGGAATAATAAGGACGCTCAATTATAAGCAGCAAAAACTTAGATTTTCCATACACCTTAGCTGTAGCGCGAGTCAAGTGATCCGCGTTTTTATGACGTCCGCGTGAAAAGCTATCCTTAACAAATCTGGTGGCCTCTGAAGAGTAACGCATTTGGTTGATAGTGATAGTGCTACTATCAACTTTCTTCATAACATGAGCAGTTCTTTCAAGCCATAGCTAGGCCGCACTAGATATCGGACAGGGTTCTCAGAAATGCTACTTCAAAAATCCTGAAAACAGTACCAAAAAATCGGAACGCCATAATAAGTGTTAAAATTAGAACCAAATATGATTTGCAAAAGAAACGAAATTAACTAATTTTGCACATTTTCAAACGTTTCCGAAAATCCCTAAAAGGGTCAGAAGTTCCAATCTAGAGACAAAATCCTTAAAAATGAGAGCATTGATCTCGGCGCAGGTGTTGAGCAGCCATTTGATTGTCTCGTTATCCAGAACTGTTTTTTCGGTCATAGACCGAAACGTTTTCGAAATGACCGAAAAAAATTAAGCCATTTCGGTCAGAATGTTTGAAAATATAGGCTAAAAAACACTGTTATGCTGAGGTTTAATACAAGTGTGAGACAAATGGCCGAAATGTTTCAGTGACCAAAATGTCTCAGCGCTCAAAAACTGACCGAAATGTTGCAGCGAAAATAAACAGATCCAGTTCCGTCAGGCCATGCACTCCACAGGGAGTTCGATGGATTGGACAGTGGAGGACAACAGCTATTAACGTAATCTGAAGTTGGTCGCACTGGGCGATAAAAAACAACTGAAACCGCGTTTGAAGCTGAAAACTACGCATTTTCCTTCCACGTCGTCTAAGCCAGTGGTATTTCACCGGATATGCGGTAAACCAATGTCATTCACTACAGCAGTGGTTCTTAACCTTTTCTCTACGACGCCGCCCTGAAGTACAGTAATTGTTCTGTGTTTCAAGACCATTTGACTTAAAGGGTTGAACAAGTAAATTGAACGGAACAGTTTCCCATCCAAAAACTTTTTATGTTGTAGACCGTGTAAGGGCTCGCGCTCCCTGGAAATTTATTGACGACCCCCTGGGGAGACGTGCCCCCCGGATAAGAACCACTGCATCGGAGCATACTACTGAAGAATGGCGTCACAGGGTCGTGAATGAAACTAGAACAACTTTATCAACTTATTGAACTTCTGTTCTTTTGATACTTAACTTTGACCAAGATTTCTCAACGGCAAGGCATCGCAATATTTTGGCGACATTTAATCACTTAATAAAAATTATAATGATTCGTTCATTCATTTCTTAATGGAAGACCTGTTTCTTGCTCTTCACTTCATATTTAGTGTAATAATGAAGTAAACCAGCGCATTCAAAACCCAAGCCCGCATGTAGCCCGCTTTCTTATATGAAAAAATGCTTTCAAAACGAAAGTTTTTTCATTATTTCAATTTATAATCTCGAGAAAGATGAGCATTTACTTCGCGTGCTTTATGAGTTATGACGCTCCACGTCGATGTACATTTCCCTCGTTTAAACTGACGAAGCTGCGTGGCTGTACCTAACATGTGTTTTCTTCAACTGCAGTGTTTCTTTCACAAATCTGTAGCTCGTTTAGCTCGAACGGAAAATTTTCGAAATTCGAAGGAGCATGTGCATTAAACGAAAGTTGTCAAATGACAACAGAATTTTGAACTCTGCATGGGAGGAAAGATATTTGGTTACGGAAAATATTATCCGACGTCAGTGATTTTCATTCGAACTGTTCAGGAAACCTACGGTTCATGAAAAGCTGCTTAAACCATTGGCGCTTTACAGCATTAGAAAAGGTTCCGATGTTCACACCTGCCTCGTACGCAGCAATTGATGCATACGATGGATTCGGAAAACGCGCGTGTATTGTAACTGATAATACCAGAGCAATGGTTGGACGCAAGACTACACTAGTTGCGCTGCTACAGCAGAATGGCACTGACTGTCCAATATTCCATTGAGTCATTCACCAAGAAGCATTGTGTGCCAGAATTTTACAGCTAAGCAATACCCGGCATAGTCAATAAAATAAGAAGGAAAAATAGACCTCAGGGACACAGAAAGTTCGTCGAGCTCTTCGCAGAGGTGGATGGAGAACAGCAGTCCGTCGCCACAGCGGGGCTTAATCCCCCAAACCAAGCACCAAGCCCACCCAAATTGGAATATAAAACACTATAAATCAGTGAAGTTTTCATCAAATTTTTGAAATGTGAAACCACCCTGCATAAACCTAAATCCCCTATTGAAGATTTTCTGGCGGCGGGTCTGGAGAACAGGCGGCGTGCCATTATTTTCGAAAAGTGGCTTGGTACAGGGAAGACATTGCAACATTTTTTCTCGTTGCGAAAAGAAATCTTGAGTTTTCTCAACGACAAAGTAGAAGGGACGCATGGACTTGCGATTCAATTGGGTGAAGAATATTTCACAACTTCATTGGCATTTTGACAGATATTACTCACCACATGAATATTTTGAACATGAAATTTCAAGGTAAAATCAAAAGATACCGCAAATCGTGGGGAATATTGATGCTTTTCGCTTGAAGCTACGCTAAACAGTGATGTTTTAGTTCTATGAGACATTCTCCATCGTGTCGTGAATTGGCTGCTGAAGGGAAAGTTTTGAATTTTACAAATTTCAAATTGTTGCTGGATATATCACGCGATCCCTTGACTTTCACTGTTTGAAGGAAAAATTAGAACTGTTCAATCATCCAACAGGAGTAGAAATCGACAGTCAACCTTGTATTATTCAGGAAGATATATGTGAATTACCCGCGGTCTCTTCCTTTCGAAGAACGAAAGATACCAAGATTTTTGAAAACGTCTGAGCTCAGGCCAGTATTCAAACTTGAGAAAATTCGCGTTGAATATTCACGCTATGTTTGGAAGCAGATACACGTGCGACAGCAAATTTTCGATAATTGAAAGGGTGAAATGAAACACGCAACAAGACGGTCGAAAGAAATGTTGAATGCTTGCTTGCGGCTATTCAGCGTCGCGTTCAGCGTCGATATTGACACTTTGCTCAAGAACCGGCAACACGTTCAGAAAAGTGATTAAAATATATTTGCGTTACCTTATCCGTTTTCCATCGTTCGTGTGTTTCAATCTTTTAAAAAATGTCTCATAGAACTAAAAACATCTAACCTCTATGGCCACTGCTTCCATAAGTATTATCTCTGAGAGTTAAGAATTCTGTCCCAGGTAACTTGCATTTGTTTGTGTCCCGCGTGTTTGTACTGAAAAGCTGCTGCGGCCCTACTGCTCACAAACTTGGACCACCCGGAAGTAAATCATTTTCGCACGCTTTTTTTGAAAAGAATGTAGGGAGTGAAACAGTTGAGAACGTTGATAGCAATTGGCGAGGTGTACAAGGTTTCTGGAAAACCGTCGAAAACACAACACTGCAAAATGGTTGAAAAGCACTGGCTTTAGGGATTGAATGCGCACCACAAAACTCGACTTTTTCGGGAGCAATGGTACGAAAAGTGCACGATCAATGTCAGGCAGCAATCGCGGTAAGGTCTTTTCGACTGTAACGGGCAGTTGCACGGAATTTCTCTCCGTCAGTACAGCGAACACTTCAAGATCATAAAACAATCAATGTTGCAAAGTTCGTTTCCACGCGCTTCGACCATCACAAAGCACAATAGATCCCAGGAGTTCAGAGACCGTACTCGGAGCCAACAAACTCCAGAGTATCAATCATACGGTGCCTTGACAGCCCATAACACTGCTGTGTGGGATAAGGCCGACAACATTACTACGAAATTGCTCACTGAAAATTCCTAAGAAAGTCAGCTTTTATTTGTAATAATTAAGAAAAGAAACTTCGCTAGGTGAATCCCATAACTACGCTGTACGCACATGCCAAAGTAGTTTACAAACGCACGCAGTGGAGAGTACTTTTCAAACAGCAAATCTTATCAGCTTCAGTAATTTTGTTCATGACAGTATACATCGTTTAACTTTAAAGGCTTTCGGAGCGTCGAAGTTAAAAGATACCTCTGACTAATGAACGTTTGAATGGTGCAAGCGGACTATGACGCAATTGACAACTGCGGTATATATGACTAACCAACTGGATATTATCTGTTATGGATTAAAGTGCTCTGTTTCCGCTTTGTGCGAATACAACCACTGACGAAATAATCTATAAACAGACCCAAACTGATATATAATCCATTAATTTTGCAGCATATTTAAACTCTTAAAATTGAAGAAAATACAATCATGGAAAAAGTACAAGCATTATGTTGTAATAACCACTGACAAATTGGTGCGTATCCAAGTTCCAACTTCTCCATGGGGGAGCAACTGTGCAACGCGCTCAACTACCTCACGGACGCAAGAAACTTGCGATTCGTTTTCTCGCTGTCTTTGTTATGGGGAATTTCATATTTCAACAAGGCAACACCCATGCACATCACAAAAACAGTGAAAACATTTAGTAAAGCGTCTCATCACAACAGCTTTGCTCATAGTGCTTACCGCTGCACCACACAATGCTTACGTAATTTTAAGCACATTGCAATTGTTGCTTTTTCATTAACGTTCATCAGCAGAAAGGTAATTAAAACACCATAAACTCAACAAGGCATCAAAATTGGAAAACTTCTGTCAAGTTTTGTTAAAGTTACATTACAACAGTTGATTTTCAAGTTTATCAGGTGTGCGTGAGCAAAAACTGCTCGAACCTCCAGTTTTCGGTTATTCCGAAAAGCATGTGCTTTGCACGTTTGACCCGGTTGCAGAGAATTGTACATCAGGGCGAAATTTTACGCGCATAGACGTCTTGTGCAACAGAATCACAATTAATGTTAAGGAAACGGTGTTTTGATTCTTCGACTCTCTTTCACCCGTTGTCATGGCCAGTGAAATAAACACCATTGCGCAATACGTGTCAAAGTGCAAGTAAACGAAGACTACCGTCCTACGCCATTAAGTCTTCAAACAAAGTGCTACTTGGGGCAATTTTATGTTATGAAATGTTGTAGCAACGCAAAGTTGAAGAAACTGTTTGATAACAAAGGCAGCCAGTTGGCGTACAACCTCGGTAAATCCATTAAGGATTTACTCACAAAAACCTACGCTGATAGACCTCAATGCAGGTACTGTATATGTAAATTGATCTGAACATATTATTACTTCCTCGAGCAAGCTCCCAGCATACTAAACAAAGCACGGCAGCGAACTTAGTATTTTCCAATTGCAGTGTTGAGGCTTTAGAACACGATAGGCACCACAGAAATTTCCCACAACGTTACAGTATATACAAATACAAAAATGCACCGCCAACAGTCTACGCCAACCGCTGTGAAAAATTCAGTTTTGCTGGGCTGCAGATACCCACATGAAAGCCTGGTTTGTTCATGACAACTTGCATTGCCACCAAGATAACGGGTGTGTTTGTTACGAGCATTTCATTTCTGTTTGAAATAACTCAGTGAACATACTGAAGAGTAGCAGCTGTCTTTTGGCGTGGAAAATGGTTATGCAACTTCAACTTGTAAGCATACCAATCATTCTTAAATATCGTATTTTCCACACTCATATAAAACCGATGTAATTAAGACCTATACAAGCTCATGCAGGGAAAACTAAACTATTTTCATTCCACATGGTAAACCACGATAATCGGGATACAACCAGCAATCAGCCGAACTTGACAGGATTTCAAAACCACTGGTGAGATCGGTTCAGTGTTATTAGTTGCCACGCACATTGATTACGATAGAAAGAAATTGATACAACCGCTATGATCGAAAGCGCGGTACCGTTTCCTTTCCCAAGCGTGTTAGCCTAGATAACTTTCATGAATCTTTGGAAGCGTTTATCAAGAGGTTGTTGCAAACATGCTCAAAAATTTCAACCTCAAAACTATACTGTACTCGGCTGAATTTCATATACGCTTTTCATTCATTAACTTTGTAGCAGACAGTTTGGACAAGAAAATTGGCCCAATAGCAGTAATAACAACTTCAATTTAGTGTTTCAATAAACTTCAACGTATTTTTGAAACCCTTGGTTCTTCTAGGGAACATAGCTGCTCTGTTTTATATATATCCTTGCATTTTTTAAGTTAGTGCCTTAAAGAGATAGTAAACCTTCAGCATAAGAATATAAAAAGTGTATTAGAAAAGACATCAAGAAACGCAACTTATGCAACACACGCACACGTAAACCTATCACCACTCAACCGTCGCTCAACTGAAACCACTCACATATCGTCCAGCATAACCCGTTATGGCACGGGATAGCTTGTAACGTGAAGTCACGCATTTGCGTTCGTCGCTGCCTATACACTGCTCTGAGCGAGGCACGGGACGCTAGGTCGCACCATGCCATGCGTGATCTAGTTTTTTCAATGCGTAGCTGAACAATGTTCCCTCTAAGCTGCGCGGCTGCGCGGCCGCGCAGCTGGCCTAGAACCCCCGCGCAGTACTTTCGTTCTGCCGTGCACTGCATAAGTATTGACAACACAAACTAAATACGTGCTTTCAATCGGACGCAAGCCCCACCTTTGAGATTTGAGCTCACACGGCCTTCCATTCCGCGCACACTAAGCAAGCTCTTAGAGGGAACGTTGTAGCTGAACCTGCGCATGAGCTTCCATTGCTTCGTATTCCTGCTTTATTTTTAATACATTCTTCTGGGTACAGCCTAAGATGAATGAGCTTTTGGCGGGTTAATTTCCACTCAGAGCATAAGAAACTTAGTGGATTTGGATGCAATGCATACGATAAAATGTGCCATTTTTGCGCCATCACATGCGGGTAGAAGGAATTGCATTCGCAGAAAAAAGGGATCTTCGGTCGATTTTGCTTCGAAGTAAAATGCTTTTCTGCTCTATGCAAAGCATGTACCTTTGCTTGTGTGAAAACTCAGTTACTGGAGGCTGCATCCACAAACAAAACACATGCCAGCTTCTGGTGCAGAGCGGCGTAAACAGAGGAAGTCTTTTAATTTCGTGCTACAATTAAGTCATCAATACAATTGATTTGAAAGTCATGACTGAAACTAAACGCTTCAACTTGTGGACAAGAAAATTAGCTCAATAGCAGTGATAACAACTCCTACTATGGTCAGTGTTAACATTAACTTATTGTGGTGACCCACGTCGAAAGCCCACAGTTATACAGCAACAGCGCGCAACCCTGTTTCAAGTCCGAATCCGATAGAACAAGGTTGGCTTAGAAGTAATTTTGTAAGTACAATACATGTATGTTGTCGCTAGTATACACATGTTCTAGCATAGCCTATTGCAACGAAAGTCAATCCTGTCGTTTAGGTCACCGGATCTAGTCTCAAGAATCTCACGCGGAAACGCGTAGAACGAAGCGCATCCGCGAAATAGTAGCAACACATTTTCAGTCTCTCTGAGCGGTCAAACAGCGTTAGCGGAGTTACACGTGCACGAAGTTTTACGAGAAAAAATGCGATTTCGTTCCTTTTGATTTGGTTCAGCATGCAAATAGGTAGTAATTTAACCACGTCCGAACAGACGCTGTTGCCTGCGTGCACTTTGACATAGGTGGAACTTTTCAGGCGTTGCTCAGGCTATCAAGGGTCTATCTAAAAAATACAGCCTGCTAAACTACAGGTCCAGTGTGGCCTACTGAGCCACAGCCGTGTGCAGCTTGCTCGGGCTAAGGTACGCCGCAGCCTTTCAGGATCTGCTTCGGCATGCCAAACTACAGGACTAAACCGCGGCAAGCATGCAGTAGGCCACAGCAGACCGAGGATGACCTGTGGTACAATATTCCGTAGTAGACCCTGGTGGCCTGGATTTTTTAGATAAACCGGACTGTTAAAACTCGCTGCCTAAATCATACAGTACTTATCCACAAAAACACAACATTCGTGATGCAATGCAGCACAATCATCATTTTAATGGACCAAAATTTATGCACCTTCTCACAACACAGTTTTAGCAGCAAACTTCCATACAGACGCTACTGTTCATCGAAACCAACTATAGACTTCTAAGTGCGGTGCAGAGTACAGATGATTACGGTCACAAGTCCATGGGCGTAACGAGGGGGGCAAGGGGGGCACAATTCCCCGGGCGCCAATTTACTATGGGGGCGCTGAATCACTGCGGGAGCTGTCCAAAAGTCCCAACAATGTTACAAGTACTTTCTTCAATACAGCAAATTTGCTTTCGAAAGAGCTCAGGTTCCACCATGGAGGTGCCAAACTTCGACCATCGGGGCGCCGGTTCGACCACGGGGGCGCCAAACTTGTTTTTTGCCCCGGGCGCCATTGAACCTCGTTACGCCCCTGCACAGGCCAGACACTTTCAAATAAATTTAGGTCAGTGCAGTGCGTATCAGATGGCGCAATAAACAAACAACCTGACTCCAGCAAGATACAAAAAACACGGTATTCTCCCGAACAATCATCTTACGCAAAATGCTAGGCCTTGGATAACCTTGCTTCGAGATGACGCCGTAATAATCAACGTACGATCCAAAATAGACTATTTGTAGCAACTTTGGCTGTAGTGACAAAAACTGAACTGAAACGTAAAACTACGAAATATCACACAAATGTAACGTTCAGGTGAACTGCCCAAAAACTTATCTTGCATGCACTGAAGCTTACATTGCAAATCGATCTAGGCTATGGTTGGGTTTGTTTTTCGCTTTTTTTCAGTCAATTTTGTTTGAAATGACCGAAAAAATCAAGTCAACTCGGCCACATGGCCTTTTTCAGTTATACAAAAATGTCCTCAAACGAAAAAAGACAAGAGGTTAAGCTATTTCGGATAAATGACCGAAATGTCTCAGCGAAACAAAAACACATCTATGGTGGCCTTTCATAACAAAGCAAGTATCAAATCATGAAGTTGATACGTTGCTTGGTAATAGTTAATTAACTACAGTATACAAAGATTCTTAGAAATTTTAGCCCACATACAAACTACCGAATAAGGTGAAGTGATAGTGCCACCCAGATGGGTTAGGCGAAATCTTTTGTAGCATACCGGAGGCAAGCAGTATCGCCTACGTACTAAAATCATGTCGGACCTCATTTCAGCCTTCCTTTTTAGTGCTGCAGAGCTTGGCTAACAGATTTCCGCTAGTAGTAGACATAACTGCAGTATTCCCATGTCTCAAGCTGACGTTGGCTGACTGGAACAGGAGTACAAGCCGATTCTACATGGACCAAGGTAAGTGAAGAGCGAAAAAGGTGGTCCGTCTGTCCCCAGCAGGCACTGTAATACATAGGCCAGGTTGCTGAAAACAACAGACACACGATTTCCAATAACTGTAGACAATAGGCCGAACCAAATGCTTGATGCCACTAAGTCTGGTGCCACTCCCTAAAAAGCAATGCTTGCTCGTTGGCCCAGCATTGTGGCATTCACTTTGCTTCATGCCTCTCATGAGTTTCGTACTCTTCTCTGACTGATCTATTGATGAGTCCCCTACAAGTACAGTACAAACTTCCAAACATGGCTTCAAGCATCACAATCCTAGTACGCAAAATGAAGAGTTCTAGATTGTAACAAAGGCTTATGACGTCAAAATCTGGTTAAATCGAGGTCAAATCGTTGTAGCGTCTAATCTAAGCTTAGTTCACGTTTGGCGCGAAGCTAGTGGTGAAGCACACGGAAAAAGGCAGCACAGGTTTGCTGTGGGTACACAGCGACTGATTTGTGCGGAACTGTGATTCTTTTTTCATCAACTTGCAGTTAAGGTCTTGAAGACTTAGCTATTTATTAAATGCTGGTAAGAGGCTATAGCCCATCTAAACGCTTGATCAGATTTTTATCCCCTTATTTACTGTATTTTCAGGTTTTAGACTTGTTTTTCAAATTTACTTGTTTTTTTTATTGGTTGCCATTTTGAATTGTACAAATTTGGTTACATTCCATTGCTGTTTCGTGTAATTGTACTTGTTGTGTATACTGGTTTTGAATGTACACTTGAGCACTCATTGGTTTTAGACTGGTAGTAAGTTTGCTTTTGTTTTGTGTGTATTTTTGACCCCTTGTGTAAAATATGTTTTAAGTTTCGGCAGTGCATTGCATTGTTCTAATTTGTGCTACTATTTGCTGCGCCATGTCGCATTTTGTTCTTGAGTTCAAAAACTTGTTTTTAAATAAAGAAGAAACCACACACTTGACACTCACATCAAATTATGGCATACATACAGTAACCTACACTAGTAACTAGTAGTAAGTTGCAACAAAAACCGCCTTGAGCTTTTCAGCCGGCTGCTGAGTGTTTGAGGAATCTCCTGCCTGGTTCTGCTCCCATCTCCTTGCAATGATTCAGCTTGTACGTATCATTCAGCAATTGGGGTCACTGTTGTGGCTTTACAAATATTGCATAGTAGTAAGTTGGTAGTCTATACACTACCAGTTTTCAAAAATTGTGTTGGTGCTGTTCCATAATCAGATTTTTTTCATTTTTGGCTTGCTTAGTGGTGGCTCTAACTTGTGTTTGTTCAATTGTTCACCTCAACCAGGCAAGTAACAAGACTTTATCTTCGATCATGGATTGCCATGCCTCTGCATTTTTCATAAAAATTCGCTTCATAAAAAATGAGCTAGCAGAACCATCAGAGATAAAAAAAACAAAGTCCTAGGGCTGTTGCCCACTGTGACCCTCCTGAGAGGAAAAGTGGTTGTGAAAATCAATGAATGAATAATGTTGACTACTGATCCTATTGCAGTGCTACAGATTCAGATGTTTGAGTTTTGTTTTTTACATTTTCATCATGGTACAAACAAGAAACATCAGTGGTTGGCTGCATGACATACAGCAGGGTTTTTTTCAAGGGACCTGAATCGGGTCCCTAAAACACCTAAAAAATGTTTTAATTACATCAAATATTAGTCTCAATAAAAAATAACTGCTCTACATATGTTTAGTGCAAAGCAGCTACAACATAAAATAGTCCACGTCAATATATTCTGCCTTGTTGATTTAACGTAGCCCGGCTTTCAACTTAGAAACACGCATGAAGCATTATAAATCTGCAGACCCTCAATGCTTGTTTTTGGAACAGGCCAATTCTAAACAAGATGTATAGCATGAAGATCATAACAAGCCATTTCTTTGCAAACACACTGTGGTTGGTAGATCTCAGTCAATGGTTAAATCTAGTAATACCCAATGAAAAAGCACTGTCCCTGGACATGTTTTGCTCAACATGCTTATTATAAAAGGCAGTGGCAATAGATATGCCTGTGGATCTTGAAATTTGAAAACTCATTCATATGCCACCTGTGACGTAACAGTAACGTGTGACGAGAATGCAGTAAGTAGGCTTGGTAGAAACCAACTAAATGCAAAAGATAAACCCTAAACCTAACCCTATGCTAATGTTAACCTAACCCTAAGCTAGCCTAACACTAACCCCTAAAGGTAACACCTAAGCCTGAAAAAAAGTAAAGAAAAAAAAAACGAAAGTTGGCAAGGTAAGAGTTAAACCGACAACCATTGGCATAGCAGCTGTAATGCATAACCCCTAGGTTACGACATCCATGCCGTTTGAATGACAAACTAACCCTTTTATTTGAATTGTGTCACTGTCAGGCGAGGCGTATCCGTAGTCACTTCCATAGCTATATTTTTATCAAAGCCTTTTCGGCAAAGCATTTTTTATATGTTAGGAATATTACAAATTGCCATCGTTGCTAAGGGACTCATGTTGATTATTGTATGATATACCAAGGAACATTTATTTGAATAAGAGCTGATGATGCTTTCTCACTAATAAAAAGTGAAATATATACTTTGTAAACATCACTGTCTGATTCATACTCATACTGTCTTTCCAATATGTGCTGGCACTCATGTTTGTTCCAAAAAAGTTTATTTTTAAACCTTTTCCATACATTACATGTCTAAATTAGTATAGACTTTAATATAACTTTGGCATTTCTCCAGATATATTACGGAAATACATATGGTCAATAATTAATTGCGTTGTCACTAAACTAGTCAGGATTGCACGTAAAAGTATAAAAGGTGTTTAGTGTTGCACACTCAAGCTTACAAATGATTTTGTGTATCTCATGATGTTTGACCCTGTCTTTTATTTAACAGCATCCATTTGCATGTAAACAATCACCAAGATTAATAAAATCAGAAATCATTAAGTAAAATCCTGCTTGACAATCAACCCAATAATGTGACCATCCTGCTATCATCAACACTTTTAACACAGTTGCAAACACTTTCTTAGGTTAGTACATGCTGTATTTTTTGTTTCACTAATGTGCCTATCCTGTTATCCAGACCAGTAGTTGTTACAAAACTGCTAATGGAAGCCTATCTATCTGTATCATGAACACTGGTAACCTTTCAGCTGCAACTGCTTAAGCTGCACATCATCCTATGTAGACTAATAAATTCACACTCGCTGTGAAGTCTACTGCCATGTTTCATACTGTCTATTGAAATGAACCCTTCCCCAGCTACGAATCAGACACTAAGATCTTACAGGGTAAATGTAATGTTTTGCCTAGTAGATAAGGCATCGTCAGCTCTTATTCAAGTATCAGTGTGATCATACCTGAAACCTTTAGGAATGCAAGTGTGTTAAAATCCACATACAAAAATCCCTGCTCACAGAAATATTTGAATGCTGTTGAGTGGGTTGTCAAGTTGTTGGGGTTACACTGTATGTAACTTGGCTGGCAAAGAGTAACTACATCCAGTTTGCTCTGTGCTGAATGCCTGCTTATCCCAACCTTCCTGTGTTTCTGAAGATCCACTGTTAACTTTTTCTTTTTGCTGGTATATTGACATTTTAAGTCTAGGAAAACTTGTAGTTTGATGGGTTTTGTTAAAATCAAGTATGAAGACTATTTTCATGCAGTATGTAAGTAAGATGCCAAGAACTTAATACTTATGAGTGGTGAACTGGTAGTGGCATATTTATTAGCTGCCGCAGGCAAATGTAAAATTTTATGTTCCTCTGTTGACTGAAATTGCTCATTTTCTGTGTGAAATGGTGACTATAATTTTAACCAATGAATTGTTTTGTTACTTTATGCCGCAACCTCCGAATATTACTATATGGCACTGTCTCAAGGACCGTATCCAGTTTTTGCCATGGAAAGACTGAAAACGTATCAAGAGAAAGTGCTGACCTCTGCGAAACATCAACATGTGGCCATTTCTTGTATATAAATTGCTTCTCAGAGTAAAGGATTAAAGTGGTTGTTATTTTTTGTAACTTTAAGCCCCAACCATAAATCCTAAACCTCAACACTAAACCCTAATATAAAGCCCTAAATTTAAACCCGTGTCTGTTTTTTGAAAGTTTTCAAGAATGTACAGCAATAGTGGGTCCAGAACTTTCAACATTATAGTCTTATGTGAAAACATCAAAATTGTCTTGCACACTAGCAAATAGCAAAAATACAACCAAGGTGTGACTCTAACTGACAACCCCTTGCACAACAGCACTAGTCACTTTCCACTCAACCACATTGACAGTGGTGTGAATTTCTCCAATTCAGTTTTATATCTGTCACAAAACTGGATACGAGATACAGTTTTTTAGTCTTCTGAAACATCTTACTATATGGTGACTTTGGACTATTTAGATGGCTAGACTTCAATTGCTGCATGGCATTTAGGTGTTGTCTCCAATGATTCTAGGTATGTAACAATTTTTTAAGGTGTTGTGTTGGCCAATGTGTCAATTTCTGCTCATGTATTATACAGTATAGTTTTTACTTGGATCTGAATATGCTTGTTATCTGCAAAATCTGAACTTATGTGTGCATTGCTCTAAGTTAGGATAACACTAAACGGAAGGCCGTGTTTCCAAATGAAAAACGTGAACTTTTGGCAGGCAGCACAGAAAACAGAAGGGCGGGCCGACGGGATGCACAAAAAGGCGGTCCTGCGGAAAAGGGTGGGCCGGAGGGCTGCCGTTTTCTGCAACCCGCCCCACCCTTTTCTGCAGGACCGCCTTTTTGTGCATCCCGCCGGCCCGCCCTTCTGTCTTCTGTGCTGCCCGCCAAAAGTTCACGTTTTTCATTTGGAAACAAGGCTCTCTAATTAGTGTTATCCCTAAGTTAAGCTCTTGTTTGGCAATACTTGGAGATTATTTTATGCCTTTGCAAGTGTTAGGGTTAGACCATTAGTATGTGAAAATTCAATAAATAGATGCCTTCTATGAAAAATTTTTATTTGAAAAAAGTTTTTAAAATAATAATTGTATTTCTTAGTCTTCCTTGATTGCTTCTACCAAATTTCAAGCAGATCCAATGAAATCCGCTGATTACCACATGGTTTTCTTGTACCAACTAATTAACCGAAAAAAAATTACTGTTTACCCACACAAACATTGACTACAGTTGCCCCAACTTGCTCATAATTTTCACGTGCTTGCTCTTGCGGGCAACTCAAGTAGCTTGCTGACTTCTAAGCAGGTACCTTTTTCCCTTCCATGTTTTTTAAGAATTTTGAGAGATGGTCCACATGTGTGTTCGGTGCTAGTAAGCAGATGGACATTTGGTGCTCATGTGATGTCAAACAGATTTATGTGAACAATATACTTACTATGAAACAAAGTAAATGAGTAAATGTAGCCAAGATGATATAAACGAAGCACTTCCAAAATAGGCCCATGACTTACAAGGAAGCTGAAGTCAACTTTAAATGATGATCGCAGATTGGTTAGATCATAACTGTTTATTCATTGTTTTATTAAGGTTGATTGTGCTTCAGAATTACTGGTGTTCTATGATTTTTTTTCTTTTTTGAACAAATACCTCAGAGGTTTCAAGCAATGTGGAACATAACACCATGCTGTAGTCTCATTATAGGCTGTGCGATTGACAAGGTATTTAACCAATGCGCAAGGTAACACTGCACAACTGAGGGAACAATGAAACTTACAGAAAGAACGAGGATTCTCAGAAGACAATAACTAAATTACCTTGATACAAGGGCAAGTGGCGGGCAGCAATGCTGGTCAGTATATCAAAAGCAACTAAAAAAGCAGATAATGTCAGATCAAACTTGCACACAGGCCAATGTACTGGCAACGTTTCCTCTGACCACAACCAGGGACAGACGTTGGTGGAGCCACTGGCACTCCCTGGGGTCACCAAACACATCAACAAGTTTCTTCATGCAAGACCACTCAGAAAAGTGGCAGTGGACTTGCCAGAGACCAGGTCTCGCTCGCCACTGGTTGAAAGTGGTAATTGCTTTGGAGGTCATGGTATTTGTAGCATTTTGCAACTTCAGCTTGTGTAGCCGTGAAACCACCCTGTCTGGCAATATCTTTGTAACGGTGCCGAGCAAAAGTGGCCATAACTGTTGCGCCCCATACTGGGCTTGGGTCTCTGTACAAGGGACCCAAAGTCAATCCATCTGGCCTCCTTCCGTCATTTGTCAGGCCGACAGCCAACAGGCTCCAAGGTGGAGGGGAGATGAATGCAGGTCTACGACCTTCTGAAGATGGAGTTGATGGCTGAATGTCTAGGGAAGCGGCCCGTATTTTTAGTGCAGGAGAGGCCATGGAGCCCCAGCTCATCAACAAATTTGCTGCAGCGGCATTTTGTACTTTCAAAGATTTTGGCACTGGTTCAGAGGGCGATTGCAAAACAGAGCTCATCAGGGCTGAGCAGGTTTCCAACGTTGGCAAGTGGAAATGCTTCTGACCAAGCAACAGTGTGGCTCCCTTGTGCAGCGAGAAACCGGCAGTGTTTCCAAGGGTTATTGGTGTTTAGCAGAGTATTCAGTTTTTTTTTGTTTTCTGAAGGATCACTATACTTGCAACATGGCATAATTTAGAAAAAAGTATGAAAATATTTACCATCTAAAAAATATTTGTGATGTGCAGTTGCATTACCACGAATTCCTATCTGCTACATAAGTTTTAACATATTCTGTAGCACAGCCTAAAATATTTTTGTCAAAATTTTGTTCAATGAACACTGGAAACAAATAAATTTGACATTTCACTCCTATTCTCAACAATGATCATCAATTTTATTCATGACTCTTGCGTCATTTGTGCCATCCACTTACTGCTGTGATTATCCGCAAATTGAGTAGAAACAACTAGGTTTGGTTGAAGACACATAACTTTCGTTATATGTGTCAAATAAAATCAGAAAGTGAAGGATCCAGATGATAGAGAATGTTTTTTGCAAACTGGGAAAATGTTGTTTGACGTACTTATTAAGCATGGCATATTTCAAGATATTTTGGTGTTAAGATCCGTGTACTGTACTGATAGTCTGACCCTAATCAGGCTTGCATGGTATCAGTAGTTTCATGAAAGTAGTAATACAGTTGAGTTCAGTTTGTGATTTAGACTTGTGATTTTTTTGGATTAGCATTTTTTTAACACAAGCATAAAACAAGTTATTCATCGGACTTTGAATTTTTATGAATGCTGTAAATGTTGTTTACTTATTGTAGCTACTTAACTCCCAAGATATCTTTCAAAGCACCACATAAGATATACGCCTTTTTCGCCTCATTGTTTGTTATGGAAAAATAATAGATTTAATAATTGTCCATAATTTGTTGTTTTGACTCTGATGGTAGATTAAATGGAGTATTCAATTTTGGTCACTTTGAGTTGGTAAGTTTATGTAGTTAAACTAACCTAAGCTATTTGTGTTTTGCATTTTTCGTAAGGTCTGTTTCATGTGACTGGATATCTATTATTTTAATATGCTTAAATGAAGAAGAAAAAAAATAGAATGAGAAAAACAGCCAAGAGGTCAACAGAAGAAATACAAAAACTAACAAAGAAGCTTGTCAAAAATTCAAGTGATGATTTGAAGCTTGTGGTTCTCAAAGACTTACATGGGCAAGTACTGTTGTAGTTGGGTTCCTGTCAGTAGTTTACATACGATTATTTTCAGTTCAAAAACCGCTCTTATTCTTATGGCTGAAGACTTCAAAGTCAGATTAGCAGCAATAAATGTTTGGCCAGCATATTTCGCCCTTCATTCTACATCCCCATTAGTGTAGTGTGGAAATCTAGATTACTCAAAGAATTTGACTCTTAATGAAAGCATGTTTTATGATAATCATCTTTGGGTTTAGCAAATGACTGCATTAATGCGTAAAGATTGCAATGTAGTGCGTCCATGATGTGATGTGTGAGTTGCATATATTTTTTTTAACCTCAGACCCATTTATGTATAATTTGGCCATAGCAGTCAAAACGAACGGTTTTATTACCATGCCGTGGTACTCCAATCCAGAACTGTTCTGTTGTATTCCAGCTGAGTGCGCAGTGGCCATTTGGTTTAAGAAATTTGCATATATGTATGTGAACGTTGATTGTTCGAAACAATTCTTTATGGTTATTATACATCCGTTACATGCAACTCTAAGAATAGCTTGTGCACAGATTGTTGGGGAAGAGCTCAGTGCCATTTGCACATCAAGATGGTTGTTTGTTACTGCTGAATGAACTAATTCTTGGTCTGCAATCACAAAACGAAGACATTCTGCTGGAAGTCCTTTCTATTTTGCAAAGATTTGTTGCAGACTCTGAATTTACCAAGTAAGAAAATCTTAGGGCTTTTTGTTGTGCATGCATAGATTTAACAAGTTTTTCTGTGTAATGACATATGGATCACTACAACAGTCACTTTAAAATCTGCTTCATAGAAATTGCATGAAAAAGTTGATGTTATCTTGGTGCCATTCCTAAATGTTTTTCACAATATTTAAACTTTTCTGTTGTGTAAACGTAGTGTTAATATGAACTTTCATTGTTACTGTAACAATAAGTCCAAAAATGTTATAATACATCATGAAATTTCTCAAGAAACCATAGTTTTGTGCTTGAATTTCAATTAATGATGCCATTTGGCCACTGAACATGCCATTGGTGTATGCAACTGTCAAAATTAATTGACTTTTTAGAGCGTAAGCTACTTGTTGGGTTATGATATGGACTACATATTGCGTGTTAAACTTTTTTGTCAGAGGGACACATAAGCTGTTACACAACAGTTAGAGGGCCGGGCATTTGAAGTAATGTCTTTGTTTCTGGATATGGCACACTCAACCAATTCAACAAATTTTTCGTAAATCTATTAATTTTTCATTATTGACAAAATGGCTTCGCGGTCTATAGTTTGGAGACCCCTGCTTTAGTGCCTACTGAATTAAAGTAGAATGCAGGGAAACCTGTTTGATTTCTTGGTGAAAGACCATCCAATATTATTTTTTACTTTGCTGTGCTTGAGAAGAGAAACAAGTCTTGTTTGAGAATGTTATGAATTTGATATTGCAAGCGAAATCGGTTGTTTAGTATGAAAAACTTAAATGTTTTCTGATCTTGAAGGATGTGCCGCATATCCAGTGATGAAAAACTGCAAGATTTTGCCAACTTGCGCATCCATGAAAGTATTTTTTGTTTTGTTCTAGATCATTCAGCAACGAACCAACGGCTCAAATTCTACAGAACGTGGTTGACCTGATTGCTCATTCAAAGCATCCAGCTGTTGCACAAAAGTGCTGTTTTTAGCTATTGTTTGTTTTCTGCGAACTATGTGTGTCTATTCCGTGCAAATCTTACGCCAGTATTTGTCACCAGAGTGTATCAAGACGGCCACTAAACTAGAAAAATTTCAAAAGCTTCAGTTACCAAAACCTTGAATACTTTGAAAAGATTGGTTTTTGGTCCAAATGCAAAGCGTCTTTGCAAAGTTGAGCCCTCTTCTGGTTGCTTACGGTTTTGATTGACATCTCTGTAAGGAGTTTTTTTTAGTGTAAAAGTGAAACTTCGCACATTGCCCAGGCAATACCTTGTGCCCGATTCACGTAGTTTCGTCAGTTAGCTTTGTGTGGATTTTAGATTCAGGTAGCTTCAACCGTGAAACATGTAAGGAGATTGATGATGCCGTTGCGTTGCTTTGTGGCACAGCGTTAATGACCCTAATTTAAAAAGTAGTGTTGTTCCTTGCAGAGCGTTGAATCTTCTTGCCAACCAACAGTTTGATCATGTTGTCATTGAGGAGTTTGTCGATTCGTTTCTTCAGGCTGTATGTCATTCACTTTCTGCTGCTGCTGAGGAAAGTATTGCAAGTATAAGCAGGTATGGTGTTGAGGGTTTGCAAAGAGGTGAATATTTCTCTGTTTCGTGTTTGCCCGTGGGGCGTTGTCTTGTGACTTTAAGCATTAGCAATTCGCAACCTCGAGAACGTTTCATATAATTGATTTTAAGATGGTTTATTCTTGTTACTTATGATTCACTTCGTTCTTTCGACAATCTTTTGGTCTTTAAATGTTTAGAAACAACCGTTTCACGGTTTTGATAAAACTTAATTCCTGGTTTCACGGTTGTTACATAGATTTGATAAACCTTACTCGTACTGCTGTGCACACAGCAATTTTTCATCGTTTCATTAATATCTTCACGATGTAACATCAGGAGTTTCGGTGTTGTTGATAATGATTTAGTGTTCATACCGATTATTCTGATACAAGTGTACACATTTATGTTATAAACGCTGAGTAAGATGATCAAGACGAATCTTATATCAACTCGAAGGCATGTAGTCTGATGACAAGCATGCGTGACATTTTGTTTACTATCTTATGTCAATCCGGATTTTGTGACCGATGTGACACATTATCGTAGACGACATCAAACTCTGTTTACCAAAAACGATGTTAAGTTTTAAACCTCCATAAAGAGAAAAAAATTCATTTCAACGACTTGGGCTCTTGTCTGCTTCACTTGATACAGTATACTTTCTATATGGCTCAGTGTTGCTCTTGTTACAGTAAGAGATATGACCAATCTGCTTGGAACTCGCGGCACAGTGACAGTACTTGTCAGGTTAAATGTGACTCAGTGTTTCTCTTTTTGAAGTAGTTTAACTGTCCGTTTTTTCATTTATTTTAATTTTTAATCATCACATTTAACGTGGCGGTGTCACTGCAGATTACTCGAGCAGTGCTCAAAAAAAATGGAACAGCACATTCTTGGATGGGCTAAGCCCTTGTTGATGCTTTCTGCCAGCGACGAATTTTCTTGTCGTCAACTCGCCGTCACAGCGTTGAATGCAAATCTGGAAGTTTTGGTGAAAAACAGGAAAGACATCATTTCTGGTTGTGCTGTCGTTCTGAAACAAGTGAGCAATCTGCCAGAGTTTTTTCCTGTTGCAACGTGTGGATGTGATGTCTGTTTTTCAGTAAATTGGCTGTTTGAGAGAGGCAGAATGAATGTCCATAATCCTGAAAGAAAAGTTTATTCTTTAGTATTACCCGGTATGTCGTTGCGTTCCTGTGCTGGGGTTTATTTGTGGCAGCACGTTTGTGATATAAACTGTTTTTTTTTCGGTCATAGACCGAAAAGTTTTTGAAATGACCGAAAAAAATTAAGTCATTTCCGTCAGAATGTTTGAAAATATAGGCTAAAAAGCACTGTTATGGCGAGTTTTAATACAACTGATAATCAAATGACCGAAACGTTTCAGTGACCAAAATGTCTCAGCAGAAATGACCGAAATGTTTCAGCAAAAAATAACCCAGGATACAAATACTATGCTATGTTTCAATGGGAAGCATCTATGTAAATTCTGCCAGTCACACGCCAAATTTTAGTACGTTCCTTTGCGTAAATTCATTTCTGGTCCTTGGTCTTTTTCGGTGATTGGCGAATGACATGTGCGAAGTGTGCTTTGCATATGAATATTGACAGTTTTCAAGTATTTGGACTGTCACTAACAACCGTAGTTTTACAAATTTGAACGACTGAAAATTACGTAAGCTGAGGTCTCGAGAAACTTTTGGAGAGACAAATATGATAAACTTCAAAGACACGTCTGTAGAATACTAGAAATGGCAGAAAAAAATTAAAGGTCTGTGGAGAGATTAAGAAAAAACTTGGTTGAACGCCTTCCCAGCAGAACTACGTTGTGTTCACACTGACTGGTGTTAAGTAAAACATGTCGGGTTCGCTTTCCGGCTGTTCTGTTCTCTCTGATTTATATTTCTTCCAAAGGATGTGTTTCCACGACTGAAACCTCTGTCGTCTACCGAAGCTGGCTTGCAGGAAGTTCTCACTCTTCAGCTGCCGTTCTACATGGCCCTGGTGGGAGAATATTTCCAAAAGAGCAGCTCTTTGATCAACGCGTTACTGCTTTTCGTCGAAAAGGTTTGACATTTTCCGTCATTGCTTTTGCGCGAAAATCTGTCTTAGACTTGGTAGTGAAACCGCATCGAACGGTTTCTTGCCATTCAACTGCTGGAAATGCGAAGTCCTGCAGAGAAGCCATCGCATCCACAGCTAGTCCAGGAAAAGACAACCGTGGTCCGAATCTCAACCGTATCTCACCCTGGATTCTGGTCAGCAGTGAAGGACTCAAACAGTATCTGTCTGTATAGATTTACTTCGTCGACCAGGATGTTATGTCCCTATATCAGTGGTTCTTAACCGAGGGTACACGTACCCCTCGGGGTACGAAGCACTGAAACAAGGGGTACGAACCGCCAAATTTTTTCTGGGATACACGCCCTGAAATTTAAACCCAGGCATGCACGCCCCGAAAATTCAAAAAATGTGTTTTCGATTGTTGTGAGTGCTATAAACTCCATCAGAGGCCATGCCTTGAATCACCGCGTGTTCAAAGTTTTTTGTAACGAAGTTGGGGATCAACACAGTGTTCTTTTCCACACAGAAATGAGGTGGGTATCCCATGTTCGAGTGCTTACTCGTGTTTGAGCTGTGCAAAGAAATCGAGCAGTTTCTAAGACACCGAAGTAGTGGCATAGCAGGGTACTTTGAAAACGAGGAATTTGTTATGTCCTTTGGCATACC
>Ga0210059_1003965_pt1 | contig 23839 bp, 13 predicted proteins | sample Ectturendosymbi2_FD_188042 | JGI IMG/M metagenome (GOLD analysis project Ga0210059, IMG submission 188042) | Ecteinascidia turbinata endosymbiont from Florida, USA - Sample 2 (SPAdes) (version 2) | ecosystem: Host-associated > Tunicates > Ascidians > Unclassified | place: Key West, Florida...
GCGATTTAACCACCCCGATTGGTGTGTGCTCACCCAAGCATGACTGATCTAAGTACACAATTAAGTAAAAGTTCAAAGGTACAACGAAAAGATAAATGACATGACTGAAAGCAAGTTTTGAAAACTCACTTTGCCTACAGTTTTCAAATACAAAGGCCCACAGAAAACATCAATTAGGGTTTGGGTGTGACGTTTGGCCATTCTTGTATCAGAAGCAAGAAACATATGGAACTATAAATAAAGCACATTGGCTCATCAACAACAATGTTGTAATTGAGAGGACTTCAAGTGATGACCTCAACACAGACAAGCACAAACTCTCCAAAAAGATTGGATTTTGATGTAGCAGGACAAATGGTAGGATGATAATTGAAAAAGCATCCATTAACAGTGTCTATCCAGACGGCATCTGCATTACATTCATAAACAGTAATGAAATATTGAGCACTAATAACATTCTTTGAGTGCCATACAGGGCATTTGCGTGGTTATTAACTTATTACAACCAGTAATTAACTTACAACCAACTTCACCAATATTATCTACATATGCTAATTTCAATTTCTTATGACTCAAAAACAAAAAATTTTACATATTCCATATTTTAATATATTGTAGGTAACAAATAGGGCTGTGATATCCGATGGCAATCAGCATTTTAAAATTTGATCCACAAGGTCAATTTCAAGGTCAAAATATAGGTCAAATGTCATCACCCCAAAATTTACCCAAATAAAAAATGATGTCAGATTTGAATTCCTGACTTTCCCCCCTTTTAAAGATACCTTACTTTTCCAGTTTGGACCACTAGTTCAAAAGATATGGGTTTCGAAGTTGGGCACCCCCCTTTTTTTTCTCTAAATTTTCAAAAAATGAACTCCTCACATCTCGGAAACCAATCATCCGATCAACGAAAAATTTGAGGTTTGGGGGCCAAAACCAACATGTACGCCAAATTTCATTAAATTCTGAAAGTATGTACTTTCCACTATGGGTGTAAGCAAGGAATCGATCAGCAAATTTTTAATAGGAAATCAATTTCACGTAAAATTACGCATCCTCAGTCCTGAAAATTGCAAGCAAAGCTTACAGGTGAAAAGTTGAAAGGCTGAAGTAACAGCAGAGAAAAAATAAACTCAAGACTTCAATTAAAATTTTGTAATACAAGCTCATAAATCATAACAGCTTAAACTGATTGACGTCTAGAATACTAATGGCGACAAAAAAAAACTGACTCATGAAATAAGTGTTTACTCAAAAATTAAAAAGATGTTTACTCAAATAAATAAATGACTGAAACAACTAACTAGTTGATGCTAATGGCTGAAAAAATTTCTCCAACTAAAACTAACTCTTGGTGAAATGACTAACAACGGTAGAGAAAAATAGTACGCCATGAGTGGGCAGTAAGTCTCTGGCGTACGCATTTAAACCTGCCACGAGTTCACTTTAAACGCTGCGGTGGGAGTAAGCAAGCTGTGTTGAGAGAAAAGCTAGCGCACAAAGCGGAAGACAACATCGGATTGAGTCAAACAACACAAAGCATCGTAATAATTGTTTCACATGGGGGAGGATCATGTTCTGAATGTTGATTTGCGCGTCAATTAGGTGATACCAAAGTGTAGGGTTTAGAACTGTCTTTTTTTTGAGTGATTTGATATGGAATGACTCACCTGGTAAGCGCTACCGACCCGGTCAAAAGCTCAAAAGATGCGGCAAGTCTTGTAGCTTGCACTCAAAAAAAATTTTTTGGTTGGGGGATGCGGATTTTTTGTGTGTGACGTCATAAGTAGAGGACTTTTAGGCCACCTTGCCGACTTCACCTGGCCCTGGGCTCAAACCGTTAGAAAGTAGTATTTCACTTAAGTTTTTATTGGAAACTAGGCTATGATCCAAGTCTTTTGATACTTTGGATGACCTGCTGGGGTTTCAGGTTCAAAAGTTATGATCTAAAGTAATAAAAATATTTTACTAATTAGATAATCAATCAATTCGTTTATTTTAGATCATAACTTTTGAACCAGAAATGCTAGAAAGTCGATCAAAGGTTCAAAAGACTCGGACTCGAGCCTAGTTTCCAATAATAACTTGAGCAAAATACTTTGGCCTAGCGGTTAGGCCCTAGGCCAGGTAACATGAGCAAAAATGGCCCTAAAACTACTTCACTTACGATGTCACTCACAAAAATCCACAACCCCCAACCAAAAATTTTTTTTCGAGTGCAGACTAGAAGATTGGCCGATCCATTGAGGCGTTGAACAGCTCTCTAGCGCAATCAGCGGAGGCGCTATGGCGTTGGTAAGGTAACGGAAAACTGCTGGTTTCAGGCCGAAATCTAGGTACGAATATATCGTACGCCAGCTCTCAAAAGTATTAAAATTATGTAAATTTATGTGCGAAAGCTGAAGAAAAAAGCGGATTTAACAATTGAAGCCCTTGTTTAGGCTTCAACTGCAAGGTGTTCTATGAAAGTGACATAAACATGGGAAACAGTTTTTTTTTCTTGCAGGTAGCTATGGCTACAGCTCAAGTATTGTTTCAAAGATTTTTTTTTGCAAAATCTTTTGTCAAAACCAAAATGGAAGAAGCAGCAATGGCATGCATCTGGCTGGCTTCCAAAGTAGAAGAGGCACCAAGAAGAATACGAGATGTTATTAATGTATTTCATTACTTACGACAAAGAAGGTGATTTTGTTCAGTGACTAGCAATACCATCTTTATTCGAATGTTAGCTGCCCTTGATTGTAAGTTGCACTTGAACATATTATGTTACCAAAGCCACCAAGATAGTTCGTTGTATGTGTTAGCATGTCCTGCATCTAATTGGCATCCCTGGTGATGATGTTTCATCACTACCACTGCCTTCTGTTCATCATAAACCCTCCTGTTACGGATGTGCACGTGATGCTGAAGAGAATAGAATGTGAAAACAGAGTTTGGTCCAAAAAAATTTAGCCAAGATAAGACTGAGTGCCCTCTATACCTTTTGATAAAGTAAAGAAACAACAATTGCAAGCCACCCCCAATTATAAGCTGCACGACATGATGTAAAAAACTTTATAAGGCTTGGCTTACAATCGAATAAATACTGTAATGTGAGGCTGGTCTGTTATTTTTGCTTTGGTCTGTTCATTTTGAGATGGGAGGTGATTGTCATCAAAAACATATAATTTCTAGAACACACAAAACGCTAAAAGTAGCAATGTGTAACAGGAATGGAATGCTTTCAGTTGGATACCATGGACAGGGATTTGGGAACCTATTAATTACCACAGGCCACATGATATGCGAAACACTTCTGGTGGGCTGCAAAAAATAATTAATTTTATCTTAACACTTTCGCACCCAGGTTAATTCAAGCAGTTCGCAAAAAAACAGGTGGATCACACATGGCTTTGCACGGGAATATCTCCGCTCCTGTACAGGTTATGGACCTGGCCGAGGTGTCAAAAGACATGGCAAGTCTTGTGGTTTGCACTCGAAAAAAATTATTTGGTTGGGGGTGCGGTTTTTTTGAGTGATGTGATAAGTGGAGGACTTTTTGGCCAACTTTACCTGGCCATGGGCGCCGACCGTTAGGTGGTAGTATTTCGCTGAAGTTTTTATTGGAAACTAGGCTACAATCTGAGTGTTTTGATACTTTGGATGACCTGCTGGGGTTTCGGTTCAAAAGTTATGATCTGAGTCAGTAAAAATGTTTGACTAATTAGTTAATTAGATAATTAATTAATTTGTTTATTTTAGATCATAACTTTTGAACCAGAAACGTTAGAAAGTCGATCAAAGGCTCAAAAGACTCGGACTCTAGCCTAGTTTCCAATGAAAACTTCAGCGAAATACTTTGGCCTAGCAGTTGGGCTCTAGGCCAGGCAACATGAGCCAAAATGGCCCAAAAACTACTTCACTTATGACGTCACTCACAAAAAATTCGCACCCCCCAACCAAAAAATTTTTTTTTTCGAGTGCAATTTAGAAGACTGTCCAATCTGTTTGAGCCCTTGAACAGCTCTATAGCGCAATCGGCGGAGGAGCTAGGGCATTGGTAAGGCAACTGACAACTGCTATTTTTAGACCGAAATCGAAGTACAAATAGATTGTACCCCGGTTCTCAAAGTGTTAAAATTGTACCTTTGTTATCCTAAGGAAAATAAGGAGGAAAAACTACCAGAGGCAGTGAGAGAGCCTCTTGACTCACGGTCGAAGTGTCTGCTTATAATGGAGTTTAATTTTGACACAGTGTTGTGTTCGAACACAAATAAAATTCTGATCCAGACAGTACTAAACATTCTTGAACGCCACGGGTTCCCCTTCCCTGTCTTAGAGGAAGTCAAGTCAGATTAGTCTACAACTAAATCTGAGATTATGTTTAATGAAGTCTGCAAGTAAGTGCGTTTGTGAGTATTTGTATAAGTACTTATTTTCACTTTGTGGTCTTAGGAAGTCAAGCACACCTTCACCCATGCAACTGGATACAAACTACATAAACTTGAAGAACAGCGTGATTAAATTGGAACGCAGGCTATTGAAAGAGCTTGGATTTTGTGTTCATGTCAAGCATCCTCATAAGGTTGTTCAGTGTGTTTGTAATTATGTGCTGGTTTTTCTTATAACAAAGGTTTGCCTTAACACTTTGGCGTCCGCTAAGATTCGGGGATTTTCGAAACAAAACACCTAAATGCACGTGGCTTTGCACTGGAATTTCTCTGGTCCGGTATGCTCTACAGACCCAGTAAAAGTCTCAAAAGACGCGGCAAGTCTTCTAGTCTGCACTCGAAAAAAATTTGTTTGTTTGGGGGTGCGGATTTTTTGTGAGTGACGTCATAAGTGGAGGTCTTTTAGGCCACCTTGGCCCACTTTCCCTGGCCCTGGGCGCCAACCATTGGGTGGTAGTATTTCACTGAAGTTTTTACTGGAAACTAGGCTACAATCTGAGTCTTTTGATACTTTGGATAACTTGCTAAGGTTTCGGGTTCGAAAGTTGTGATGTAAGTTAGTAAAAATATTTGACTAATTAGATAATTAATTAATTTGTTTATTTTAGATCATAACTTTTGAACCAGAAACGCTAGAAAGTCGATCAAAGACTCAAAAGACTTGGACTCGAGCCTAGTTTCTAATGAAAACTTCAGCGAAACACTTTGGCCTAGCAGTTGGGCCCTAGGATAGGCAACATGAGCCAAAATGGCCCTAAAACTACTTCACTTATGACGTCAGTCACAAAAAATCCACACCCCGCAACCAAAAAATTTTTTTTCGAGTGCAATCTACTAAACTAGCCCAATCTGTTTGAGCCCTTGAACAGCTCTCTAGCGCAATCGGCGGAGGAGCTAGGGCGTTGGTAAGGCAACTGAAAACTGCTGTTTTTTAGGCCGAAATCGAAGTACGAATATATCGTAAACCGGCTCTCAAAAGTGTTAAGCTAAGTCTGTTGGCATCCTAGACAAGCCATGGCGAACTTTGATTGAGCATTGATTAGAGCAGTAGTTCTTCAACTAGGGGGGTGAAAAGTACACAAGCGGTTGCAAGTACATGGCAGCAACATATTATTGGAAAACAGGATAATGGCAAATTAAATATACCAGTAGTTCTGATTTTTGTGTTTGATTTTGAGATTAAGTGAGGCATGAGTAACAATGGCTAACGCTAAAGGGGGCACAACTAAAAAAGTTTAGGAACCCCTGGATTGGAGGCAAAGGAAACTCTTGGCTGATGACTAAGATATAAAAGTAGTAAGGTTATGTTTTAGTCTATTGTACCATTTTCCAAGGTTGCAATATCGAAAGAATATGCATGACTTGCGTGGAAGGTCAGGTAAATAGCACAAAAATCCATGTTGTTTGCATTCTGATCTTAGACAAACCTGCATTCATTTGCCGTTGTTGATTATATGAAGGTCATCTAAGGTTGCAGCCATCATCATGATTGCTGGGCCACTGTTGCAAAACATATTGCTGTATTACAAAGGACTAGAGTATGTCACAGTTGCTACATATTGTAGTTAAATAAGAGCCGAAGATGGGAGTAGGCAAAATATACACTCCGGTGAGATCATAGTGTCTGATTCTTGGCTGTGAAAGAATTCCTTTGATAGACAGTGTTAGAGCATGGAATGGGACAGTTTGGCGATCACATTGTGGCGATGGATGTTTCAGCGATAAATTGGTTATAAGACATGACACTTTCGATGGGAGCGCTTTTTATGTACTTTTTCAAAAAATTTTGGTTTAGCTTTAGAGTTAACGTTTAGCTTTAGGGCAAACAAACATCCTTTGCAATCTAATGAAGTACAGTAGAATCCCTGTAAACATTTTGGCTCTAAGGACAGTTAACTATAACAACACTTTTTCTTCAGTCGCAGCAGAATCCCTATCTTTTACATGCATTAGAGTTTGGCTACAACGACTTTGTCACTTCGCCCAATGCTTTTTGTTGGTCCCCCCAGAATATTTTGTTCATGTATCTACAACGACAGTTGCAAGTTTTCTTCAGCTGTGAAGCCACCGCACAAACCTTTTATAACCAATAAATAATGCAGTTCATTAAGTGGGCTATCTTTGAGCTGTGGGTGTGACGTAACATTCGTAACAATGACATCAGGAAGTTTAAGGAAAACATTACATGTTTCACTGTAATGTGCTGTATTAGGGAGTAAGGACTTTGGGGATTGTTGCGACTGGAGTCAATTTGATTGAAGACTTGGTGAAGCAGTGAGTAGGATGTAGAGCAAAAGAAACAGTAGCCCATGGTGGAAAATTCTCTTAAAAAATTCAAAGCATATGCTAGATAAAGATGTCTCCAGAACAGCACTAACGAAACGTAATGCAATACTGTAACTACTGTATGCTCTGTATAGCATGTGAATCAGAGATGATAACTATCCGGTTTGCCGGTTGGATATCTGGCAGGATAGTGAGTTTGCAACCAGATACGGATATCCAAAAAGGGCTTTCAAACGGGAACTGGATATGGAAAAATATATCTGAAACCCTTTCTCAACATTTCTAGGATTCAGTCTCTTGGAAAAAGTTGCACATTGCACAATCATTCATTTAGTATGTTCGGAAGCAACTTTTCAACCTTCTGTACTGCAACAGAAGAAGCAGGAGTGATGGGAGGAAGCTGTCAACTCCTCGACTTCTCGCACGCAAGGCGTGGAGAACCATCAACAAACTTACTGGCATGTCTGGACGCTCCTCCTGCCTGTGCCCCGTCTTGGCAAATTCCATCACCTCACAATTGGTAAAGAATGGGGCACACAAGACTAGCGACCGCGAGCCCACTAGGCTCGTCAACAAACAGCTGTCCGACCTATGGAAGATTCCAACACGTGAGGGTCACAGTATCTCGGAACCCTTCAGGCCGGAAGAGTTTGCTGCTGCCCTCAGACGCCTGAAGCCAGGAAAATCTCCAGGATTGGACTCCATCTTCCCGAAGTTTATACTCACGCCGGGTCGGCACTCAAATCTTGGTTCTGCGACTTCATCAATTCCGATTTGCACTTTGCTTTGCATGGATCGTCGCATACAAAAAAAATTGCCATACCAGCGAATCAGAATTTTAAGATTTCGACATAACTTCCTTTTTATACATGGCCTACGTCACAACTCTGTTTACATGATAAAGTTGCAATGTAACTGCATGTACATAAAGTTAGATATCTGGCTTTTTATCCATACTACAGCATAACAACTGCACTTACGAAAAGTCACCGCAACAATTGTTTGTTGCTTGCGCAAGTGGAAATTCAAAACCTCTGGAAATTGAAAAACCTCTTAACCCATGCATTTTACTTGCACAGTAGGCCGCTAGGCCCTACTATTTTTCAAATTATGGAGATGCTATCCAAACCCAAAGTAAATGGAAGATTTGAAATTTACAGCATATAACACACAATTCCGCAGATACTCTAACAAGCTCTCAGCTTTATTAGACCTTTTTTGTCCACTTCATAACTTCACTGGCATTGCAGGAACTTCCCGTACCACTCCACTACCTTCTCAATTGTTACCAACAGATATTACTGTTCAGTTTTCAGTCTCCCAAAAAATAGCACGGCGTAGGAACACGATTATCAGTTCACAGCCTTTCATTCTGTTACTGGTAGACTTTAATCCCATTGTGTACTGTAACTGCATGCCGATGGCTAACCTGTGTAAATAACGAATCCTCTCATTGTGAATCATGACTCCCGTGAGACCTTGTTAACAGACACCAGAAATCGGTTCAGCCATGACGCAAACCACAGAAAAATCAAAAGATGAAGAAAAAATTAGTTGAACCAGCTAAACAGTGCTTGTTGTCAAAAGCAATGTTGTTTAGTTAGAAGGGTATAACTTGCTACAAAATTAGTTAAATGTTGGTGCCTGCCATTGACCAAGTGTTTTCAACTGTTCAAAACATCAAAAACTGTGCAAAATATTAAAGTAATGTTGAAAAAGCTACCATGAAAGTAGCAATCTGTGGCCCCCGGCCAATTATTTTAATTGCCCCAGCAGGGGCTGGGGAAAAAATCCAATCCCCGACCGGGGCCCCGGTCGTTCCCTAGTCTGTAGTCCACACTAGGCTCTGCTGTCTTCACGCCTAGTTTATGTGAGCCTGCACTGACTGATTGTTGGATGGTACCAAGCCAGTTAGCTTTTTTCGTTCTTGAACATAATACGCAAAATTGTTGTTTTGTGACATTGACTATTTAGACTGAATTTTAAGTGAGATATTTCAAAATTTGTGAAATAGTTTAAGCCAGTTTGTTTTAAATGCTGTTTTGGTTTGTTGACTGGCATTGCTAGTTAGATGTGATTAAGTGCAACAATGGGTAGGATTAATAAGTGAAATTACTGTATGAATGTGAAATCATGGATGGTGTTAAAATGGAACCATTTTTACTAAACAAATGACTAACAAAAAGCTTGGTGTGGCAAAACTTCAACGTGCGTTTTGATGCAATTGACTCTGAAAAGTACTTAGGTTATGCGATATGTCAACCTTGCTGTTTATAGGCTTGATGGGCCAAAGTGGCACAATGCATTTAGATAGTGTCTATTGCGCAAAGACTGATCTGGGATTTTTTGCCTTTAGTTGAACGCAATTGGTTGAAGTGGTCATGAGACAAGTAGGATATGCAAAGAGACAATTTGTTGGGGTTTAAAAGTATATGGTTAGGGCTTAGTGTCAGGGTTTATGACCAAGGTTTTAAGTTTAGGGGTTCAGGATTTAGCCTGCAGTTCATGTCATGCAAACAAGAAGCCACTAACTGCTTGCCAGCCCTGAAACTATGACAACACTTGTTCATGCATGTGGGACTAAGTTGGTGCAGATGTCATGGTCAACTGAGCAGGACATGCATTCCAAACTTGTCGTGTGACTACTTCAGTCAATCGTGTTCAGCTAAAGGCGAAATAACTCTGTTAGTTAGTTTGCCTCATGAGGAAAATAGACACAACACAAAAATGTGTGTTGTGCATCATAATACACTTTTGGATAGTTTTCAGATACAGATAGTATGATTTTAACCAAAACAGGATAGGATCAGATAGCAAAAAAAAATATCTGATCATCTCTGATGTGAATACAGTACAACTGCCAGTGTTATCAAATTCTTGTTTGTCTTTTTCTTATCAGAGTATGCCTGAAAACACAACACAGTAAGCGGAAATCGTAATAAAGAAACACTTTTAAACTTTGCCAGGCTCAGGCCTTCAACTAAAGCACCATTTTAGGAACTGTTTATTGCGGTTCGGCTGTGAGGTCAGTTCGCCTATAGTGACGCTTTTTCTCCAGTTCCTTGAAGTGACGTTAGAGGGGAATTCAACTGTCTTAGACCCTTAGAGCGAGTTGTTTTTATCTCATGGTACTTACAGAGTTCTCGCCTGAAAAAAAAAACAAGTAGAACATGAGTGGTGGCTGTTTTCAATGTTGTCATTTCAGCTGTCTGAAACTTCCTAGTGTAGAAAGAGACCAAAATTAACAGATATCAGAAGGAGCAAAGAGTCAATATGACAAAACAATTTAAATGCCTCGCTCAGTCCAACATGTGTTATCCAATGCTGACTCATTCATTGGCAGTATCATAAAAACCTACTTTGGCTCAAACAAATCAGAACACCTGAAAAGCTTGTAGTTTCATATGCAATAATTCTTGTAATTTTTAAACTGGTACTTGCCTATTTTCCAAAGTCTTTATTGCTGTTTCTGTGGTTTGAGTCAGCAGTAACTGAGTACATATAAATACAGTAAGAAGTATTGCTTTATCGAAATGTTTTCATCATCATATGTCTTGGTTAAGTTGGGTCTGCTGCAGCGAAGAGCTGAAAACCCTACAAAAATATTGCATTGGAAAATGCAGACTGTTCATAATATTTTTAGGACAGTAGTAAATTTTTTCGTCAATGGCAAATAAGTCAGTTTGAGCGAAAGTTTTTGTTGTTGCGAGCTGATGTGAATATGGAACAATGCTGTATTTTGGTGGCAATTGGGTGCCTTTTTGACTGAACAGTTGAGTTTGGAATTGCTGTCTGAAAAATTGGACGCATATTTGAAGATTTCACAGATCACTTAATAGTGTTGCGATTGGATGTCCCCGAGCGGCATATGCGCAAAGCTTCACACTGCGACAACAAGCAACAATAGAAATCACCCGACGAGATCACTCTATTATTGCTTGTTCGCGCCACATATATATGGGTGTTGTTGTTCGCACACATCCCGTTCGTGGTGAATCGCACATTCAACGCAACGCCAACGGAGAGGTTGCAACAGTGAAGTTGTCGCTCTACTTGTCAGTATTTAATGGTGTGGTAGACCCTACGCTCTTTGACTTATGCTGGTGAGTGTAGTATATATCCAAAGCTTAGGTCGGTGAGGTACAAGAAATATTGTAATATGATTAAAGTGTCTTACCTCCTATTTTTGTAAGGTGTTCTACGTCTTCTACAGATTATCGTCGTTTATTTGCAAGTGTTGGGAATGGAGAGCAATCAAGATCTTGTGCAAACAGCTTGGTAAATGCAATTTTACTTTTCTATTGCAAGTTATTGTCAGTTAATGTACTTTTCTTTGCTTAAACTGTATGGGATATGTAAGAGAGTTGTGATTTTAAGATATTTGGATGTTATGTATACCAGTGATACATTAGAAAACTTGGCGATACTGTCTTGTACAAAATTTAAATTATCCTTCTTTTTACAGGAATTATATGAACGACTCGCTTCGGAGCACGGTGTTTGTAAGGTACACACCAGAGACCATAGCGTGTGCCTGCATTTATCTTGCAGCGAGGGTTTTGAGGGTAAGCCAAAGGGATTGGGAGGATATTGCTTGTTTATCTCAAATTCTCACAATATTTTTGACACTGAGTCGAGGAAATTGTAGCATGGGTTATGTTGTTCTTTGTACCATTGTTTATTAGTGGAAGCAAAGTACTAATCATTTACGTCACTTCCTGTTTTATCTGTTTTTTGTATCTGGTTTGTTTTTGGCGTTTTTTGCGATTGTCATCGAAGCTATTGCCTTTGCGCTTGTACCGTAGCATTAAAAGTTAACATGCAAGATATTGCATTCACACAAGACTCAACGGTTATTACTTTATATTAATCCAGGGTTTTTTTAAGGAAAATGTTAGGTACCCAGTATGGACCTGTAGGGATGCGATTTCTCTTATTCTAGGGACCCGATGACAATTTTCGCTGATTCTAGGGACCGTATTTTCAATTCTAGGGACCCGAATCGGGTCCCTGAAACGCCTTAGAAAAACCTGGTTAATCGTTAAAACGGTAAGGCGGATAGAAAAAAACGAAGTTGTTAAAGCATTTTCAAATATCGAATTTTCAGTGTCAGATTGTCTTTTGTTTTATTGTTATTTCCAAGGTTCCTTTACCTAATCAACCTCACTGGTTCTATCTTTTCAACGCGACTGAAGAGGACCTTCAGCAGATTTGCATATCTATCTTGCGCGTCTATCACCACAAGAAGGTTGGTCTGTTAGCATTATGTGATGTTGCGCGTCATAAAGCGCTGTATCTCTCTGCACATCGCCTGACCGACGACGCACCTGGCGCCGGCTGCGATGAAGGTGTCCATCGCGACAGGTTCGACGGACTGACGCATCCGTCAAAGCTGCGATTCGACTTTGGCCGAGCTGAGTGGATAGAGCGCCTGTGGTGTTTCGGTTTAGGCTTTAGAGAATAAGTATGATTCGTTTCACGGTCATATCATAAAGACCTTCAAATTTGTTTTTTTGGTGTGGTTATTAAATTTAGGTGCGTTTATAATGAAAATCACACGCTACCATCGACTCTTTGTCTATAATAGGCGACACAGTGGATCATCTGCTCTTCAGCCTTGCCTAGTCGGGTGCTGTTGAACATTTGTATAACAGCGTAGGGTATCCTCAGCCAAGAAACTTGGGTGTGTTTTCGTAAGTAATGTTGACGTGCTGATCATACCAATAAATAAAATGAATCAATAAATAAGCCAGCAAATCTAGAAAAACTGAACCAGATTACATGTGATACTTTCTGCATCAAAAGTTCCATAGCTTACCTTCATGCAAATAAAATTATATTTACCCTTGTCTGTAGCGGTAGCGAAAATGGCCTATCATAATAGTATACTGTACTAGTGGCCAAGGTCCAATTGTAACTACAGTTTAAGACCATTTATTTCCATCACAACGTCAGCAAATTGCATACAAGATTACTACTTCCTTGACCAGACTGCCGCTAGCCTACTGGAAAGTTGACTTTTAAGTTGACGATGGACACAACAGAGCCACTACGTAGGCTAGTTCTCTGACGTTTTGCAACATAGGACAAAATCTATCGTCATGTCCAGCGTTACAGTATGCAACCTGCTTTTGTTCAAACACGAATTTCCGTCTCTTTCGCTCCCACTGTAGATGTCCCAGCATTTAAACCTAACCATGTTGCAAACTTCATTTGAATTTTACGAGCGCTGATGAAACTGGATCGACATGTGGTGGTCTGTCTTTCATTTGAAGGCGAACGCATCGACAACGATACGTCGAAGAAAGCATGCCGATGAATGTGTTCGCCTGTCGATATCCGTTCTCAAACAGACCAAGAAGTCGTATGGATATGACCCTTGAACCTTTATACTATTATTGTAGTGTTTGTGAGTGGCAACCTTGACTGCTCTGCCATTTCAAAACGTAACTGCCGGGTGTCGATATACGGTATAGGTCCGTTGCAAACTGTTGCCGCTGTGTGAAGTCATTAAAATTTTGGCCGCCATTCAAAGGTTCACAAGCATCAAACAAAGTTTAAGTTCTGTCTTCAAAACGGTGAAATGACAAAGTTTTTCTGCAGTATAGAAAACTTGTGAAAAAGTTACGTTTCGAGGAATGTGCTACGAAAACATTTGTCTGATGCAAAGCTATGTTCAAAAAAATACATTGAAGTTTTTATTTCGTTAAACCAGCATTTTTTTAATGCTCACAAGTTTTCGGAGTGGCTCGAATGGGCAAAAACTAGTGCAGAGGTCTCGTAACTACGGCCCGCGGGCCAAATCCTGCCCGCGAAGCCCTTCCATCCGGCCCACGAAGCCACACTTTTTGTCAATGATGAACAAATAATACATTTACGGAACATTTATTGGTAGTTGATTCTCTGTGCAACCGCACCACATCTAGATCGGAATGGCAAATTTGTTTTTAGGTTTCCTTTGAAGATATGGACGCAAAAGTCGAATTGTGCCGCAAAGCGATTCAGGAGGAAAAGATGAAGTTGAAAGAAGCTGCTGCGGCTGCTGCGAACAGCGCGCAGTCTCCTAACACTGCAGCAGGTATACAACGTCCATGTGTTCGCCTGCAGCTGAACCAAAGGTGTCGTATCGATCATGTGTCAGCACCTGCAGCGATGAAAATAGTTCGCGAGGTCGTTGTTACCGAACCTGTGCGCCCTCAATACCATATGCGGTGTTTTGCGGCTCCCAGCCTTTGATAGCACAGTGGTTAAAACTTTCGCCGTGACTGGAAAACAAGTCGGGCTGCTCTGAAGACTTGGGAACTACTTCAGCACTTCACGAATGCAACTATGGCCTCTCAAGAGAGCCATTGCTATATTTGAAAAACTCAGCACTCTTTGTTGGTAGATGCAGGTCGTAATAAACGAGGGATGGGTTTTTGATATTACCTACACAATAATTGCACCATATCCATATATAAAACAATCTTTTACTCGTAGGCTAGTTGCTCATTTGTCAACGTTTTCAAAATATGAGTTACTATTTTTTCGCGGCTTACCACTCCCTGGCTACAAGACAAAATCAGGTTATTGTCAGCGACGCTCTGTTTTCGTTCACAGTAAAATTTCAAACTACTAACTGAACAAATGCACTTACCTTGGTAGGGTTGCCGCGCCAGCCGGCACTGACACTTCGTCATGTCTGTTTTTCCTGATGCGATGTTGAGGCAGGTTCCAGTTTGAAATACTGCAGTTTGAGAAAGGATGAGTGAACCCAAGAAAACATTTATTCTGTGAAACGAAAACACACTTTAGCCGCAGAGTACCGTAGTAAAAACATTAGTAAGCCTACATTAGGGATTTGTCCGAATATCGTTCAGGCTGAAATTCCGGCTGGAAATGAACCTATTCCAGAAGAAACTAGAACTGTTCTTCATTAGCAAAAAATGCCTTTTCTTGTGAAAAACACGTCACTTTTGGTCATTTATACTTAGTCAAAAGTTATTTCGCGTTTACGTGTTGAACCACGCAATGCTTGTTTTGAGGCGCATCACAGCAAACAAAACAATATCTGTTTTGCCATGGCAAATTTTTTTGCAAATTTGGCACATTTATAAATGGTTGTGTTTTAGCATTTATATTATCTTAGGCAAAGTGCTGTCTGGATTAACACAAGCAGATGAGATGCGTATCCTCTTCAATCCTATTTTAGTACGCACATTTCACAATGTACTGTTTTTTATTGTAAAAGACATGACAAACGATCAACATTTTGGCACGGTAATACTAGAGCTTATTGGAAGATTGGCATAATTACCTCAGTGTAGTGGCTTACTGGCTAGTTTGTTTTTGACATAGTCAGATTAAGTGAAATGAACCGGTGAAACTTCATAATACAAATAACTTGCACTCAGAAAACAGTACCTACAATATGCTTTGCTCTCAAAATCTTACACTTCACAACTATAGTTCTGTATTGTAAAATCTATTACTGGTTCAGTTTTGAGTATTTTCAGTGCATTTAGAGAAACTGCAACTTCAAAACGAAGTATTATAAATAAATTTTTTATTTCGAGCGGGTTGTTTCTTTGTTTTTGGCTCATTCCAGATCCGACCGAAAATGAAAATATTTATTCCAGTCCGTTACACGCCTCAATGCACTCAAGTGTTTGTTGTGACCTGAAGCGCAAATGATTTGTCACGATAAGTAACTTGCCAAGTGTCGTGCAGTTCTTTGTGTTAATTCCACAGGAATATCCGGGCATATCTTTCTGTTTTTGTAACGAGCGACAACGTTTTATTTCTTTGCTAACAGATAACGAAACATCTCCGAAGAAGCCACCAAACGTGATGCCGCACATGTCCAGCGTTCCAGCCGAGAAGCGATCGGCATCTCATGCGCGGCTGGATGACCAGAAAAAGTAGGTCCGGCCTATCAAGAGATATTAGCTTCAAGAAGTAAATAGCTTTGCTTCACTGCGGGCATGTAATGTGAACGGCTTTACTTGTGGCCACTTCATAAAACTCTTGCTTCGATTCTTAAACGCTGTCTATCTGTAGTTTGTCCACTTACAGCGCACGAGAGCTGCTCCAGGTGAAAGTACACAGATGTACAATAATGATCATCACTCGTAGGGTTGGAGGTGAAAGTACTGATGTTGTGAATTTTCCACCAGTGCGTTGTCAGCCTTTCAATGAAAATGTGTTGTGCTTTGGTTCGTACTGATGCTTTAATAAAGGTGTTTTTTTAATTTTGTAAAATCACTTTTTCCAGAGAAAGTTATTCGTCCAACAAAAGTAATCGGCCTCGTTCTTCGTCGAACCCGCACTATTCGAAACCACCGAAGGCTCGAAGCAGGTGAGCTTGTCTTCTTTGTCTTCCATGTTTGACAGCGCACTTGATGTGCAAATATGCGAAAAGTTTCAAAATGTTGCCTTGGATGTCATGTGTACGATAGGCAGGTGACCCACCACCTTCACCTCGTGGGGTTTGGGATTTTTCGCCAAACTCAAAGCGATTTTGTTAAGAATGTTATCACGCGCTATTATCACTTGATTCTTCCACTTACAAATAATAAGCGAAGAGAGTTGTTTGTTTGTTTGTGGGAGAAAATCAAGTGGCATAACAGAATGTGATTTCAAATGATCGCTGTCGCTCATCCCTTGATTGACTTGTGCCTTAGCCGTGAAGAACTGAAGTGTCAAAGCGGTTGAAGTTTAGTTGCCAACTTTGAAATACGGTAATGTTAGCCGGAAAAATGAAATACAGTGTGACCCCAGAAAAGCAACCCATAAAATTTGTATTCAATCCTGCGAAGGCCCAACAAATTTCAAGCGTTACGCTGGTTTTAACATCGGTGGAGGTCTGATCATTCCCCAAAGTTTCAGTTATGTTGGTCGCTTTGCTTGAAAGTCATGCTCTTTCCAAAATATACTCCAATGGGCTTCGCGGCACTGGAGGCAAATTTGCATACATCGCGCAAAATTGTCAATCACTCAAACACATGTTCCTCTTTGGGGATTTCCCTGATTTTTCGCTGTCTTCAGTTCACCAATGGTTTCACGGTTGTTGTGGAACATATTATCCGTGAGATACCCCCACAGATAAAACCTAGGGGGTTACAAGTCCGGTAAATGCGGTGCCCACTCAATATCACACTTCCTGTTGATCAGCCTCTCTTGGAATCCCACTGGGTCCCATACAGCATTAATGTTCTATTCTGCTCTACAGTAGCATTCATCTTCCAAATAAGTGCCCGACCTTTCGAATGAAGATTTTGTATAGTCCCAAATTCTTTAAACATCCGAACCCAATGAAAAATTCTGTGTTTTGATGGAGCATCACAGCATTGAAGCTTTCACCGAAAATTTGCCTGCACTACAGTGTATGATTTATTGGCGCAATAGGCCTCCACGCAAAATCTCTTTCCTTGGTTGCCCAAGATATGTTGGTGCAAAAAATTGTTCTAATTTGTATGCACAAACTGTAATCGCATATAGCCTACTGAAAAAGACAAATTAGCAGTTTTATTGAAAGATGTGTGGGTTCTGTTTTTGGGGCACTTTGTCAATGCGGAAGAACGATGTTTTGATTTTGTCAACATTTACAACAAATGGCAAATTTGAAATAGGCATAATCGCAAAAAAATAGGATGTTAAAATTTTATTAGTGCTCCCGAGAAATTCAGAGACTTTTGGTAAAACATTTTGTTTGTAAAATTTTCATGGGTGATGTATTAGTTGATCCCCTGAACGATGCTTCCTAAGCTTACGGTGCTGTGCACCTGGCTTCTGAATCTTTTATTGACTCTGTCGCCGGTGCACTCGCTGCGTGCTTTTTGGCAGGTAGTTGGCGCTGCAATAACCCAATGCACATGATACTTTACCAGATCTCCGTCGCACAAGCACACCCGGCACAAGGGGTCCAGGCCGCAGGCTTTGGACCGCGACCTGCCCAAGTCGTACCGGTCCCTCGACAGCCACGATTCGAAGGAAAGCCAGTCTCGCGACAAAAGCAGAAGCAAGAACCGCCACAGTTCGAAGCGAAGTCACTCGCGCAGTCGCGGGGCAGGCAACGAGGTGAAGAAGAGCAGACACGACCGGAGCAGCGACAGCTCCTCACCGCAGCACTCTAGCGACGGGCGATCGCGCAAGTCTTACCACAAAAAACACGGGAAACGAAGAAAGTGATGCGTGCGATTGGATGTCTCAAACGATATTTTTTATTGCTGCGAAGCTTCCGGACTGCGGCTTTGGCTTTGCGTTCTGCTAATTGCACCGCGTTTGCCTGCAGCAAGTTTGAAAACATCGAAAGTTGCCTGAACTGATTCAGCGATGCTATTGCTGTGTGCGACAGGCTGGCACATTGTGCTGGTGTCGTGGCGAGGTGGATCGGAGCATTAACTGCTGTCGATTCCTGGACACAACACTTTCCCCGCAGAGGGCACAAGTGAAGATATCAAGCACCTGCTGTGTCTTAAACTCACATAATAAGTATTGGCATGTGTAAATAAATGATACCTGGCGATGTGGGCGACAAGTGCTGGGGTGTTTCCCCAACTTGCGAGCTGCGTCACTACCTCTAGGGGATTTTTCCAGGGGGGCAAAAGTAGTGAAATTTGTTTTTTCCCACTTAAAACTGAGAAGATAACCTTTTTTGCTGAAAATTTCCCCTTCCGGCACCCATGCACTACCTTTTACACATTCGGAAAAGTGCAATCCGCGACCTTCCTTTTGTCAAGTGTTTTCTTAAGCGCGCACTGCCGGGAAGCCATTTAATGACCCGGGGAGGCATTTAATCAGGCCGCAAAGACATTTAGTCAATAACGAAAAATAACGTATTTGCGAGAAATTTCTTGATTTGGTAGAATGTAACAATCGCAATACGTAAGATAACCGGCCATAATAGCTTAGGTGATCATCGGATAGAAAAGTTTGGAGACCCCGGCTTAAACACCTGATAACCTGCCCGCCCAGTTCTTAATGGCTGTGCGAAAGGTATTGCGATTCTCAACTTAGACGCATACTGCAGCGCGTACTGCAAAATGAAGTCCAAACATGGCAGTGACAGTTCACCATAAGGGCAAGCAGTTACATCTAATCATTTTGCTAGGAAATCGATTTCATGTTACTTACGCATTTTCAATCCTGTAAATAGCAAGCAAAAGCACACGGGTGAAATGATGAAAAGCTAAAGAAAGACTTCGCGGAAGCATGCGGACTGCATTTTCAAATACACGCAATTACCATTAGACTTACAGAAACGCACGCTGCGGTCAAATGCTGTAATCTAGTTCTGTTTTATTTTTAATGCCTCAACTTCGAGATGAAGGCTTACGTTCTTCGAGTTGCCAAGACTTACTTGGTCTTCTATTTTCTTGTTCGATTTACCAACTTCATTACAAACATTCACGTGTTTTTTCTTCAGATGTCGCTTCAAATTATTAGCTCTAGACTTGATTGTTCATGCTCACTCTGATCTACAGCTGGCATTGAGTCACAAGGCTTTTTTCATATGTTCCACCAATGCTGAATCAGTAAACGCGGTGATTCCGATGATCGGTAGGGGTAAAATATTGAGAAACAGTGGATTTTTATCGTTTCTACACGCTTACAAGAAATGAAAGCACAGTTTGAAGCAGAGATCTGTACGATTGTATCTATGTCACAGTATGTACGCTACAATTATCGGTCAAGACGAGTAAGAGCACCTCTGAGCACAGATTCACAGCCACAGCTTGTACACAATGAACTAAATGCATACGTGAAGACTGATAGAGCAAGGTAGGCGTTGGATGTACAATGGTGTGGAAACGCATTACACATGAGAAAACCTAGGACTCCCGGAAAATTCCAGTGTCTGCGCTCTGCATCATATTCATTATGAGTGATGCACAACAGTGACCTTTGCTCAGGCAAGAGCTCCAGAGTAATTACGTAGCGGCTGCAGCAAAGCATTGCAACTGCATTGTAACTTCACTACAGTCGAGAGCTTGAACCAGTGTTGCTTGAATTGCACTGCCGGTGCATGGGCGTGCGATTGCAGAGGTCTGGTGATGCCCGCGGGCGGAACAACTGCTTGATTATATTCCTCCCTAACAAATTCTAGTATTAACAGGATTCCCATGCGGTATTGAAAGTATGGAATTGTGAAATCGTTTTTCAAGAACCTCAATAAGGTATTGAATTTTGCAAAAATTCACATAAACCATTGAAAAACTATGGAAATTCTAAATTCAGCTATTTGTCTATTCAAATTTTGTTCTTTACCGCTGATGACAGTTCTGCAGGTGTTTTGCACTGTGTTCCATGAATAACATTTTCGAGAAATGAAGCTAAATGGAGGTATTGAAGTCTTTTAGTTAAGTATTGAAAAAGTATGGGAAAAACAGGTCCTCGCAATTTCTTTGCTATGCACAGAAGATGATAACAGTTGTTATTGAAACGTTTGCAAGATGTCAGTTGTATCGTTTGCTTTGGCCGTAGTATTTATTATATGGGAAACGGATTTTGAAAATGTGTGGGAACCCTGTATTGAGAAATGTGAGAAATACAGGCAACTGAAATACGTAAAAACTAGTATTGACAAAAAACAGGCTTCGAAAAATTAAATCCATTCAGCATGTGTTAGTAGCCTTTTAAGCATCTAGCTGCCGCATTATTTTTTTGTAATTTCAATCTTTAAATTCCCGGGGCCATCGCCCCGTTCGCCAATCCCTCTGCTCTTCACACTCGTGAGTCGAAATCGGTTCATTTTTTAAAACTCCGTTTCTGGGAAGAAAAACATCCACACTTGGACTCCGGGTAAAATTACAAAATTCATCCACTCCGACGCGTGGGTGGCGGAACCTTTTTCAAAGTGGGGGTGCACGTCAAAAAACTCTAGAAATTTTTGTGTGGTTTGAATTGGCGACTATGACGTCACAATCATTGAAATATGACGTCATTACCTATACACCATATGAAGGTCTAAATTTAACTATTTTAGATAAAATTACACTACTATGAAAGCGTATCGGTGAACCACTTGAAATTAAAAAGGCTGTTACAGGGCGACTTCAGGCCAACAGCGTCACTCGGGCTCATCATATGATTTATTCTGACTGAATAAAACCATTCAATGCTTGCCCCACTGAAATTTCCATTTGCTTTCATTCTTGCCGGCATTATTGTTGCTCTCTGACGTTAGTTACGTAACAATAAATAGAAGTTCTCATGATAACTTCTCCATTGTTGAGTAACGTACGTCACAGACCAATGATAACGCCAGTGAGTCGTCTACTTGCCACGTTCATTCATATTAGCCCGAGTTGATGGACAATTTATCGTTCGTTTTAAATTATTCTCGAAATGGGAACTGCCAACTGGATTGGACCTCAAATCCAATGTTCTATACCAGGGGTGGCCAAACCTGCTCTATGTATGAGCCGCATATCGTAAAACCCAAGTTAGAAAGACCCGCAACATAAAAATCTAAAAACAAGAATTTATTTGCAATTTGCATTTCTGTGACATAATTATTTTTGCAGCAACTTGCAAAAGTAATACTGCACGTCAGGCTAGCTACCACAGTACCACTTTGCAATATTTCTGCACTTTGCAATAGAAATAAAAAACAAATATATAATTTTTCGGAAAGCTCAAAGAGCCGCATGCAAAGGTTCAAAGAGCCGCATGGGGCTCGCGATCCGCAATCTTGTACTATACAAGCTCATTGCTCCCAAAAGCATTCAGTCCAATATGAATTATGTTTTAAAAAATACGTAATTGCATAGGGCAACTCGGGCTCTAGTGGATGTGACCGAGTAAAGCGCGAGCGAACGAAGTCGAGAGAACGCCTACTAGGAAAGATATTGTTTTATTCAGGTCACCTGCAACATGAACGCGAATGGCCAGACATGGAACGAAAATGCATTAACATTGACAAGGCCCAAAGAAAAGAGCCCGAGTTAAAAACTTAGTGAAGTGGGACCGTGGGCAGTAGCGCCAACATAGGCTTCAAAGCAAGTAAGCTTGCGTTCTCCGATATAAATCGTAATCAAAAACTCGAGCTAAGCCCGAGGAGCCTATGTGCCGGAGTCGCCACAGGGCTGTTAAAAAAAAAACAAGAACAGCTTAAAAAACAGGTAAAAATTACGCAGCATTGATACACATTCAAAATCACAGCTTTTCCACATCTTCAACACAGAAGTAACATGACTGAATACCCATTCTACAACTGCATTAGATACCGGAATGCAAAGACAAGGTAAAGCATATGTAGCTACTAGCAAGTTGTCTGTAAGGATGCCAATTGTGTTGCCAATGCATAAATGAATACAGGTGTTTAGTGTTGCCAATGCAAAAACAAAAACGCAATTGAAATTGATCCGTGAAATATTTAATTTGCGCCTAAGATTCAGCAAAATTTCACTATTTAGAATGGTGTTAAAACGCTTTAAATTACACCAATTTTTTATGGTGTGGTACGAACGTTTTCCTCCACAGGAATTTGGAAATTTCAGAAAAAAAGGCTGTTTTCCTAGTTTCGAATGGCAAAAAACAAATTTCACCACTTCTGCTCCCCCCTAGAAAAAATTTCGGAACCATCCACTAGTGCTCCCCTGGAAAAAATCCTTCTGACGCCCATGCACACAAGAAAGTAAAATTACACAATTTTTGTAAAAAAACAGTGGTTCCCAAAGTATGGGTTGCGCTCAAACAAGGGTTGGGATTTCGCGAAAGGCCAAAAATTAAGTGCCGCTGAGAAAAGCCATGTCATCCCACCTCCATACCCACCAATTGGGGAGGACCCGCGCTGTCACAGGGGCCCGAAATTCGGAGGGGAGGGGCTTTTGTGGGCTTAGCCTCCCAAATAAATTTTCAAATCCTTAAATTGAGATATGGAACACTAGAAATCAGTGAAGTTTTTATCAATCCGTATTTTGTTCTGTCCTACATTATATAGACCGAGCAGTAGCCTACCTGCCACTGTTGCCTAGACTAACTTCGCCTGATAATTTCTCATCAACGTATTTGACGCTTGAGCGTAAAGCGTCACCATTCATTACTTGGAGCAGGCCTGGACAACTCAGAAAGCTCGAAGAGCCAAATTATCAACATAAATTTGCCGCGGGACTCAAAAATTTTTTTCATTTCGATGTAGGCATTTCGTAGTAGTATGGAAAAAATTCTGGAACGAAAATGACTTATTCGAGGTCGAGCTTTTGCAACATTTTCTACAATTGAGAACGCTCTCGCGGGCCGCATGTGGCCCGCGATCCGTATGTTGCGCATGGCTGACTTGGATTGTTCAACGTGAAGTTAGCCAACATACCTAGTTGTTTACGTCCAGAAGTCAGACTTTTATCTGATCAACGTTTTTTGGTGTAGTGACTATTGTTTGAAAAATGTATTATGGCTAGGTCAGGTAGTCTTCCCGTATTTTGTGCTACATAAAAGCAAGATACCTTCGGTGCTTACGACCAATGTCACACATTTGCCCAGCCTGCTGTTCAGACAGCAAGATGGAGTTAAATGTAGTTCAGGGATCCGCAAATACTTTTCAGCTCGACCCGAAAATAGTTCTAAATTCTCACGATCCAAACAATTCGTGAGAACGTAATTTTGTGGGAAATACTTTATAAACAAAAATCTTTATCAAGACTGCTGTTAACAGTAGCAATTTTCTTGCACAAAATTTATGAAACTTAGCACATAAAACAGTAAATGATTGCATTTCAGTTTTTTTAAGGAAAATGTTAGGTACCCTGTATGGACCTGTAGGGACCCGAAAAATTTTCATTGCAGTATCCGTTCAGATATTTCCCTTCATAATTTTCTCTGATCCTAGGCACCCGATTTTCAATTTTAGGGACCCGAATCTGGTCCCTAAAACACCTTAAGAAAACTCTGCATTTATTATGACTACAATGAGAATGGCAAATTTAAAATGTAAATTTAAATTATTTCGCAACCCAGAGTGGAAGGTCTATCGCGATCCACTACCGTATTTACTCGATTGTTAGCCGCCCTTGATTGTAAGCCGCCCTTGATTGTAAGCCGCATGAGATAGATTTAAAAATTTAATGTAAGCCGCCCTTGAATGTAAGCCGCATATACTGTACCGGTGTCTATATGGGTTTTAGGTATCTGGGTGGGCA
>Ga0210059_1003966_pt1 | contig 23833 bp, 16 predicted proteins | sample Ectturendosymbi2_FD_188042 | JGI IMG/M metagenome (GOLD analysis project Ga0210059, IMG submission 188042) | Ecteinascidia turbinata endosymbiont from Florida, USA - Sample 2 (SPAdes) (version 2) | ecosystem: Host-associated > Tunicates > Ascidians > Unclassified | place: Key West, Florida...
TCTCGTCTTTCTGTGCATGTATTTACGATCTCGCAGAACCTTGCTTTTCCCTCTTTTCGTCGGTAGTGCCGTGAGCGAGTTATCGTCTGGCTGATCCATTAACTGTTTTCTGCGAAATGTTTGCTGCTGTATAATCGTAAAAGACAAGTCACCGTCTGTTTTAATGTTCGATAAATGCTGCCGTTTTGAATCATAAAAAAACGTGCAGAACTCGAGGCAATAAAGTGTACAGTGTCACCTCTCAACTCTCCTGCCTGTTTCTTGTCTCTAACAGCCGCGAGCCTGAGTAACGCCTTCAACATCGCATAGGACAGCGTGAATCAGATTCACCGCTGGTGCTTGTGTGTTACAGAGTGAGAGACACCTCAACAGTAGGTAACCACTGCCTTCGTATTTAAGCCTTTTGTCTTTCTGATGGAGTTAGCAAGTGGGTGAAAGATATAGCCCGGCATGATAACAATAACATCAAATTAGAAAAACGACTACGCTCTCCATAATGTGACAAGAAAGAGAACCACCCACAGATTTGGGCTACAGGATAATGTAAGATGCGCTCTGTCAGACATTTATCCTTGTATAGATAAGCTACTCAAGAACAAGCAGTATCGGACTTCCCATTGAATTGGCTTGAATGACAAATTACATACCTGTGTTAAAGTGTTTAAACATGTTTGTTCATATAGGTGTGATCATGTGTCGCGCTATGGCCTGGATTCTACTTCTAGAGTTGTGCACAGTTTGTCTTTTGCCAGCTAGACCACCACGGCGCGTAGCTTTGGTTTTTTCCACAAACATAACTCGAAAACATTGCGAAATAGGCGATATTTCCGTCAAATCATGGTACATTTAAAAGTGTTTCAACATGGCTGCTTTATCACTATTGGCAATAACGTCAAACGAATTCCAGATACTGCTGTGGGCATTACAGCGAATAGGGAATTTATTTACCCTCTGCCCATATATTACTGATGCAAACGGAGCAAGTTGCCACATACAGTACTGTATATCCCGTAGCTGTAGCAATTTAGTTTCTACTAAAGCTGAGAAGATTTGCATTATGGTTTTTCAGTGTAATTCACCATCGATGTTCGATGGCGACCTAAATTGCCATACAGTGCAAAAAAGACCACATGTTACAAATGAACCAGCCTCTGTAGTAGCAACGCGTCTGTGCGCTAAACTTTTATAGTTTGTGATGTGAATTTTCCGCAGTCGTATTAGAGCTCACTGATAGCCTTCGTGGCGCTCGTTCAGCATCCGCAATCTGATCATTTCCCTAGAAACAGTTGATTTGAATACTGAACATTGGTGATGCGACAGTCCACTAAGGAAATATCTATGTTCAGCTGTTGCTTTTACAAAATCTTGGTAATGAATCCATATTTCTCATTGGGCACATCATAATAATGCACACAGGAGCGTGCCGATACGGACAAGGGGAACACAATACCCCAGGCGCCGAAAAGTCCAAAAATGTCGTAGGAATTTATTCAAGACAGTACGTTTACTTCCAAAAGACCTTAGGTTCGAACATGGGGGCACTGAACTTGCTTCTTACCCCGGTCGCAATCTAAATTATGTACGGCCCTGTGCGTTGCTCTTGAATCTGTAGTTAGGCCCCAGTTGTTGAAACACAACAGTTAAATGAAGCCTAAACGTTTCTCCAACATCTTCTTGCTTTGTTTTTGGTGCTACGCAATTTTTTCATTGCATCTACATACTCTGTCTTTAGAGGAAGGTGGGGCACAGTCGACATTTTTTTGCATTTTCAACCACTGCTACTTTATTTCAAGTCCAAACAAGCTCAAATTTTGTCACACAATAAAACAAATCTATATACACAATATTGTGCCAAAACATGAAAACAACGCCCTTCAAACAAAATTTTACAATCAACTTGAAAAGAGTACTTTTTCTGTCGAGTGTGCATGACTGGGGCACACTCGACATGAGCATGGGGTACACCTGACCGGTCAATAAATAGTTGGGTTGCATGCATTGCATAATGTTCACGCGATATCCCATGTAAAACAGGCACTTGCTGACTGCCATTCCACTTTTTCAACATACTAATTACCCACTATCACAGCATGGCAAAACAAATTTGTATGATTACCAAACATTAAATGAAGCCAATGCATTATGCAGAAATTCATGCCTTACCATACAAATATAATGTGACTCTAAGCCCATAATAAACCTAAAAATGCTCTTAGATTAGAATTATCCTGTACTGCATTCCAATATAACCTCTCACGTTTTACCTTGTTAAGACTGGCCTAGTGGCAATGTGTCGAGTGTGCCCCATCTTTTTGTCAGATGTGCCCCATGCACATCCAAAAAATTATATGAAGAAGTACCAACTCAACTTAAGAAGAATTTAATATCTGGCATTATCGAATGATGTAGCACTGCCCTGACCACAACGTCACAAAAACTCAGAACAAAAAATGTTGATTAACGTGTGAAAAACCCACATCTAAATACGGTTTTATAAATTAATTTTGGGTTGCAAAAACACAACTTGCTCACGACTGCCTATCAAGGAAAAATTCACTTTAGTACAGCGGTTCCCAACCGGTGGGCCACAGGCGGTTTTTAGGTGGGCCATGGCGCCATTTCGCATTTTGATATGTTCAAATTCATTGAGTGATGGTATGAAGCACCTGTTGTGAACCTGAAATATCGCTGACGACGCAGTGTCGTTCAGCCGGTTTTCTGTCAAGCTTTCAATCTATCTGTGTGTTCTGAAATAACAAACACATCAGGCTGATTCAGAATGTATGATAGTAAGCTGAAATGCACGCATCGAGCAGTATGCAACTTAGATGCAGTGTGCATCTCAGATGCACGCATCGAGCAGTATGTAACAATTAAAATCAAATGTTAGTGATCAAGGAAAAACGGAATTGTATCCAGTCTCCAAAATAACCGTTTTATTTTGCATTTGGCATATCTTTCCGACATATTTGAACAACTCAATAAAGTTAATCTGAAACTATACGGAAAGGGAAGGAGCCATGTCGATTTCATTGACACTCTCAGCACATTTGTGGAAAAAAACTTGACAATTGGAAGCGAAAAGGTCAGGCAGGAAATTTAGCTATGTACGAGATTGTGCCACGACAGCTGGAGATGAAGTGAATGTTGATATAGCATCAACACCTTGGAGGGCTCTGTGAGGAATTTGTGCTGTACTTTCTCGAAATTATCAAAACAACTTGGATTTGGTGAAAAATATTTTTGCTGTTCCAGTCGAGGATATTGCAGTATGCATGCAAGATGATCGAGCTTCAAAACGATTCTAGGGCCAAGTACGCTTTCAAAACTCGTGCAATTTGCGATTTTTTTGCTGCAAGTGTCTGGTAGCATGGGCGTCGGCAGGATTTTTTTCAGGGCGGGTCCACTATTGGATTGTTACTAAATTTTTTCAAGGGAGGGCTAAAAGTGGTGAAATTTGTTTTTTCCTACTTGAAACTAAGAAAACAACCTTGTTTGCTGAAATTTTCAAAGTCCAGGTGGGGCCGAAGTCCTCCCCTGCCCTCCTTTCCGACGCCCATGTGTGATAGTTATCCAAATGTTGGAAAGCTATCAAAAAGTTAATTCTTTTCCACAGCACATATTTGTGTGAATCTGGATTCTCTACCCTTCTGCAGGTGAAAATAAAAAATCGAAAGCGACTCGACTTTGCAGACGATCTTAGATGCGCTCTTTCCACAACGTAACCAAAAATTGACAATCTGGTCGAAAACGTCACAAGAGCAAAAATCCCACTGACGTTTATCTCGCAGTGTCCTTTGTGTTGGTGATGCTTCGATGTATGATCGTAAAGCACATATTTTGTTTGCTCATATTTGTACCTAAATGAAGACTGAGAGTCAATTTTTCTGTTCTTCTGTGATGGTGGGCCACAACGTTCTGCTGGAAGCGGCAAGTGGGCCATGGCACTAGAAAGGTTGGGAACCACTGCTTTAGTACTACGGCTGGTATGAGACTAAATCACCATGGAGACTTTTCAGGTCACCGTTTAACATTTTTAATAAATCAAAAAAGACGACTGTGCCCATAGTCCCACTGTGCCCCACCTTCCCCTATATTCCCAACCTAATCGCAAATTTTATAATTTCCTTTGTCACTGCTAATGTTTTTACGTTTTTCGACTTGGACGTTGTGTCACTGCTAAGGGCAGTGCTTATTAGGTTTTCTTGCAATCAGTGGTTTAACTTTTATTTCACCAGGTTTATATGATAGTTGCACAGCAATTGGATGATAACACATGGTGTTCTAATGACTTTGTTTCTCTGCTTCATCTGCTGAACCGCTTCATGGCAAAAGTACATATTAGGCGCTGGATGATTTATTTTGTTACCAGGTACAACATCTAAGTAATGTCGCATAGTGATAAAAACCCACTACTTCTACAAGCAACAATATATCCTTCAAAAACCATTTCTCAGGTGCACATCAACACATGGATATTAATGCTAATACCCGTTAATCGTAGCTCTTCTAGCAACGACGAACCAGTAGAGTAAGCGACCTCAAACTACACACTGGTAAAGACACCTTTGAAATTTGCCAGTCATAAAGTTGCGTGATCAGTTTTAGAAACTTTGACTAAAATCTTGCATAGCGTTCACAACGCGAACTATCAGCTCATACATAAACATAGGCAAACAAACTATTGCTATCACGTTTGTGACCAATCGCAGTAAACACAAAATGTCTCACTTTTGTCCATCAAATGGAAAACGTATTCCAACATTGGGTATTCCCCGCTGAAAGCACAAACAAGCCAACGCAGTGTGTTGCAAATGAAAAAATGTGGACCAGTGAAAAATTTCCAACTCGCATTTTCACATTTTTGTTACCAGATTCATACAAAAATATAGCCTAATTAACTGAACATCACGTGTTACGGATGTTAAACACATTCGCAAAAAAACTTGTGCAAAACGTAAACTTTGTGTTCATGAAATGCATAGGTTATATCTTGCTGTATATCTTGAAAAATTTTAAATGTATTTTGCGTTGTTTATCTTTAATTATCATTATTTAATCTTAAGCTTACATTTCAATTGACATTTCTTCGATACAGAAAATGTTTCCAGGGGTCGAGAACCTATTTCCTATCACGGGCCGTATGTTGGTGGATTAAATTCCACATTTTCTCTTCCAAAGGAAAGTGTGGAGAAAAAAACTGTCAAGGAGCGAAAGGGATTTCTCTTGACTTACTGTCTACATGTCTGCTTGTCACTGAGTTTCGTTTTGAAGCGATGTTGTGTTCTATTGGGTCACGAAAATTTTGATGCGGGCTATTTTAAATGTCCGCGCATTTGGCCCGCGTGCGTCCCAACCCCTGGTTTAGACATTACTGGAACACGCCTAAAATCAGCAGATGTACTGCATTTATGGAATAAAGCCTGCTAGGCGAAACGCAAACCAACTAAAAGCAGCCGATATACAAGCAGGACATAAGCACTGAAATATGCATGATTATAATGATATGATGGTGCCTCATACGCAACAAGAAAACGCAAACAGTTTTTTCTAACTTGCCTTTCATCAAATTCAGGATTCTTCGGCAGAGACGACTTCCTCCAAGCAGTACAAGTTTGGATAAGGCCGAACGATGTAAGAGGGCAGCTCCTCCCAGTTGGCCGTTGCTCCTCGAGCGAAGACCTTCGGCACGTGATAACTGTTGATGCGTGACTGCTTCGGATTACTGACGTAACATCCTGGACTTTCAAGTGTGAACGTCACGAAGTAATCATTTTCAGGTGCGGTTTTAACTCTGCAAGCAAATGAAAACTAAAAGGACAGAAGCAGACGGTTGCATTTGCAATATATTCCCTAGCAACCGATCGTTGAGCGTGTGCATTAGCTCACTGCTGACCTTGAAAAAACGTTGCTGCCACATATTAATCTCATAAAAAAACTTTGCATGAGAAAAGACCATCTGATCTATCTTAAGTATCTGGCTCCACTCACTTCCGCACGCATGCTGTGTGTACTGCAGACTTGCTTTTGTGTATAAATTGCTTCTACGAAAGCTTCGAAGACGATTTCGAATGTTTTTTGCCTTAGACATCGCTCAGTGGCGTAGTCATTTTTTTGTTAAGGAAAATGTAAGGGGGCAATTTGCTTGACCTTAGGCGAGCAACAGTATTTTTGTTTGGGACGCCGCTTCTTAAAGCACAAAATGACTAGATATGGTAAAAAATTGGGTGGTTATGGTCCCCTGACTACGCCTATGATTTGACATCGCTTGCACATTTCACTGCGTGAAGCACCCAACCTATCAGTGCTGCATGCGTAAAATGTGGTCATTTCAAGCGTGCTCCTGTTTGAAATCTGATGCCACGTACCTAAAATGCAGTAAAATCAAATTTAGGCATGGTAATGGGCAGGTCGACTTGTGTTTGGTAGTTCGTTTAAGTTTCGACCTTATGCGCACAGTTCTACTGTGACACATCAGTCTTGATTTTCACACATGCGTATTCGAGTCCCAGGGCATCTTTTCTGTACACCTGATTACGCTCAAGGATAGCAACGGAGCAAGAAATGCGTCGTTAAACAACGTTAACAGGATGAAACTGATGAAAACTTCCACTATCTAGCAATTAACTTCAGCATGGTAATTGTAATACATCACAACTCCAATTGGGAGAAAAACCCGCTGAAACCGTGAATGACTAACATGTTCCTCAACGTTTTGTGGGTTGTAGGCTGAATTAACATCTTTCACCACGAACACCAGCAATCTTACCCAACACGCTAAATATATCAAGATGCGAATGTAACTCACGGAAGCTCTATTACGTCACTCATCAGACCGTCCACTTTCACTTCCGCTTCGTTTGATCCGTTGAATGTGACATCCACGTTACATGAAGGATCGACGTTCAGGGTATTTCCCTGACGCAAGGCCATCTTTACGTCTTTGACACTGTACGCCCGCTCATCCTGGACCCGGCCTTTGAACTTCAGTTTAACCTTGCCAACGGCCATCTCACGGAAGTCACTGTCGTCCAGCAAAATCCGAAACCGACCAGTAAGCCAGCTACGCCTACAAAAGTGAATTTTTGAAAGACGCGTTCTCGAGTGACTCACAAAACGTTCTTCTTTGGACATCCTCTTCAGTTAAAAACAATGCTAAGGTGAAGGTTTTTAGTTATCCTGGTGATTAGTACAGACACAAAAGAAAAAAGTTTTTCGCCTTTTCTGACATTTATTTTGTTTAGTCTTTTAAAACAGCAGTTTAATTATCGCAATAGTTTTAAACTATCCTCTTGGTGCATGACTTGGAGCCTCAGCATCTTCGTTGGAAACTTCGGAGAACACTCTTTTGTTCAATTAAACAATCTTCAATCTTACGTGAACTCTCCAGAACCTGTTTCGCCAACGATGGAATAAGGAGCCCAAACAGTCTTTGCTGTTGGTTTAGGAACCTCGAGAGCGAAGTCATTTACGATGTTGAATCGAGAGAAGCAAAAATTGCTTAGCTGTTGTGCAGCTTCAGTGATGGAAACCTTAAACACAACAGTTGTTTAAACACAAAAGTGAGGTTCAGAAACGTTTTTTGCAGAAAAAGGTGATGTAAGTATATGCATCGATGCACAGCTACTTCCAAGTCACCCCGCAGCAGTTTTGATTGCACTTAAAATGCATTCACTGGCAAAAAGAAAGCTAGAAGAAAACTACCCGGAAAACACTTACCTACATATTTTGGCTAAATATTTATGCTATGTTGTCATTTTTTATTTGGCAGATTCGTTTTCAAAAGAGTATAGGAAGATGGGCAGCATACAAGTTGCGATACAAAGAATTCAATGCAGTTGTTCTCACTTTGGCGAAATAGTAATTTTTGAAATCAAAGTAAACTGCCTACATCAACTTCAAATTTTACGCATCGTAACAGTTATCACCCAAAATTCATTGCAAAAATTTTGTGTAGGACGACGAATCTTGAACAATTATGTGTTTAGGGTAACTTGCAACCTGGATAAAAATCGTCTGTAGAAGCTAATGCAGGGGCGGCCAACCTTTTGATTCCATGCGCTGATCTTTTTCACACTTAATTCAGATGCGCCACACAAACATTCACTTCCTTTCAGTCCTTTCAAACGTGTGGTCTTATGGGCATAGTTTGAAGTTATAATAACGTATTTTTATTTGAAAAATATATGCTTTGTTTTATATATTATAACTTCAAACTTCAAAAATATTACAACTTCAAACGGCATAGTTTGAAGTTATAATAACCTATTTTTATTTGAAAAATATATGCTTTGTTTTATACAGTATAACAAACATACAAACAAGCATTACCAAATTTATTTAATAATAATGATGACAGATGCAGCAGTTGTAGAGAAAAAGATATCACACAACACTTTTTAATTTCAATTGATCATTGTACTTCAGAAAGTGCGAATAGTAATATATGAACACGATTTGCAGTTTAAATGAAAATAATTTGATACACAGGCAAAATAAACATAAATGACTTTAATGTGACTTTTGACTCTGCTTTGCTTTCACCAAACCAGTAATATTAGGAGTTAAATTCGCAACTGAAAGCAACAGACAGTCCTTCAAGCTGGAATCAGACCGTCGCGACCTCAGTTTGTTTTTGATTTTTTTCATGAAAGAAAATGACTGCTCGCATCTGTCCGTAGTTCCGAAGAGACAAGCATAACTCTGGACTAATTTTCTCTATTTCTGTAAAATGTTCACATGGTAATGATCGCCAAAAACCATTCTATTCCGACGCACTTAGAATGAGGAAAGTTCCTCAAATTTCATTTTCAATACTGAATTTGCTTTCAGTTCAATAAGTTCCATTTGCATATTGTTAGGCATCTTAGAATGTTATGTCAAGTGAAAATGGGTTTTTAAATGCAAGCATGCGGCCTTCTTCAGAAAAATCACTCAAACGACTATCAAAGACCTCTTGTAGTAATTTGAATTTTTTCAGTGTATTTTCCAAAGTTGACAAAATTGAACACATTCACCTTGTTCTTTTAAAATCTTTTTTAAACTGAGAGATCAACAGTTTCAACTTCATCTTGAATGCATTGATGCACTGATATCATTTACTAAGCTAGGAAGCAGTTTGTCTTTGCCCTGCAGTTTCAAACTGGGGTAATTGACATGGCTGGTAATATCAAATAAAGATGTTAAATCTAACAACCAGTTCTCATTGCACAAAAGGGTCCTTTTCTTGGGCAGATCATCCTTCTCTTCTAGAAAATCATGCACAATGTGTTTCAGTTTCCAAAATCGTTTTAGCACTTGTCCTCTAGAAAGCAAACGCACCTCACACTGAAGGATGAGATAACCATATTTATCATCTAGCAGTTCACAATATAATCCTTATGCTCTAATTTTGTTCACACACTTTACAACTGGTACTATAACATGCTGCAAACTCAAAACTTTTCCACACAAGGAATATTGGTGAATAATGCAATGATATTTTAGGAAAAGTCGACCAAAAAAACTTTCGAGCAAGGCTACAGCTAGGGGGCTGTACCAATCATTGACGGTGCTCCATCAGTGCATACATTCAAACGTTTGCTCAAATATAATTGTTGATTTCCTAGACATGACTTAACTTCCTCCAATATCTATGATCCTCTTGTTTTTTTATGGAGTGGCTCAAAGCCAGGCCTGCACAACTCAGAAAGCTCAAAGGGCAAAATTATGAACAGAAATTTGCCGCGGGCCGCAAAAGTCTTTTTCATTTCGATGTAGAGATTTTGTTGCAGTATGGAAGAAGTTCTGGAACGACAATTGCTTATTCGAGATCACGCTTTTGCAACATTTTCAACAATTGAAAGAGCTGTCGCGGGCCGCAAGAAAAGCTTTCGCGGGACGTATGTTGTGCCAAGCCTGCTCAAAGCCAGTAATTTCTTCAAAGACGTTAAAATCATCACGTTACGTCGGGGTTGTTAAAACAACACTAGTTACTGTACTACATTCCCACAGCGAGGAAAACCATACTTAAGGATTTTAACTACTGCCAAGACAGATTGATCTAAAAGAAACGAAGCATTGCTAGAAAGGGCGTCCAAGAAAAATAAAATCACTAAAATTAATCAGTAGAAGTGGCTTACTTTCTTGTCATCAAAAGGACGCAATGCGCCACTTCTAAGCATCCAATGTGCCACAGGTTGGCCATCTTTGAGCTAATGCATCGGCATCGTATTCACACTACAAGCGCAAAATCTTTACGAAGCATGTATGCCATATTTGGGTTACACGTAATTTACCTGTTGTCCGTCAATGGTAATCGGTGTCGAAAATGGGAATCCCATCACCCTTTTGTCTGGGTAGGTTGCGTCCTGAGTTCCACAGTAACTCATGCTGCCGCATGTGGAGCTGACCCTGATTTGATCGACTTCATTGCTACTCACGAAGATTCCAAGCAGCCACTTTTCTCCATCCTGCAAAGCCAAGATGGGGCTTGTTGAGTATATTACCACTTGCACCGCCCGCTTTGGGAAAAAACAGCATTTTGACTCAACAAGCTTGAAAAACCTCGACAGATAGTAAGGTTGAAAAAGTTTTTAAAACTTAACACCGCAATCGACAACGCAGGCTGTCCATTAATGATCTCTATGACAGAATAAAAAGTTGGATATAATGCTAGAATTCAATGGATATGGAAGCGGTAACTATTCGAAGCAAACGCAAACAATTAGGCAAATTCATATGTCTAGGGCTTTAGGAGTTGGGGTACCATTTTTAAACGCACTTGGAGTCACACGGCTATACGACAGTTTAGATGTGCCTGTTAATGTTCGGGACGATCACACTATGCTTTAAAACAGATGTAAAAAAACAAAAGAAGGTCACTGGAAGTCATGAAGCAGAAAAAAGTCAACCGCAGGCAGAAATGCAGTGAAACGTGACACATGAGTTTGGATGGAAGACTAAGGTTGAATTGGAGATCATCGCACATAGCGGTCAAATTGAAAATAAAACGTTTACCAGAAACAGACCAAATTCACCTAAAAGCTGATGTTGCGGTTGGGCCCAAAGGTTACCAAATTTGTTAATTCAAAACAGGTTTCAAGCATAGGAATAAGGCATTCGAAAATATAGCTTTGTACTTTATCACAAATAATTTTGGCCAATAAAATAAACCTTTTGTTACAGAGGTTTGTGTTTTCCATGCAAGTGTTCCATGTTTCAGCCTTGAGAATTTGAGAGACGCTAGAATTTGTGAGAAGGGCAACCTTTGGAAGATGGAGTATGTGAAAAATCTTATAAACTCAGTCATTACCAAACCTCCAGACACACATGAGGTACATTTGTAGGAGGAAAATAGCATTACTGAAACCAAAGTATTGCTAAATGTTAAAACAGTGAAGCCTGGGAAGGCAGCAGGCTGCGATGAAACCCGATCTGAAATCCCCAAAGTCTCGAATGAAGGAGTTTCTGCTGACTCGTGTGTGTTAATTGGCCTGGTGTTCTGGAAGGACACCAAAAGATTTGCAAACAGGTATGATTATTCCCACACAAACAAAGGAGACAGAAGTGAAAGCATCGACTACCGGGGTGTCTCTGTCCTTAGCCTCCTGGAAAGTGTATGCAGATCTTTCTTGCATGTAGCGTTATGTAAGGTCACTACGACAACCGGGCTGGATATCGTCCACCTTTGATTCAATTATTTTGCGGCATGAGAGATCTTCACGAGTCTAGTCGCAAAGGAACGCATTTTTTCTTTCAGCAAACAGCACGAAGTGCCCTCGGTCAATCAAACTGGATCTCCGGCGTATCAGCGTAATGCACACACATAACGTAAATTATTGCAGTCTACAGCCCGGTACCAAAGAGTCTGCGGCCACCACACGATAATCAAATTAACATTCACTTTTCTCGATGTTCTCTTCGCACAGCCAGGTTCAATTTTAGTACACTCAAATTCTGTTCAAGATTGTTTACATAAACCACCCTTAGCCTGGCGTTCTATCGTAGTATTCCATTTATTGGCAATGATAGTCGGAGACAATGTCATTGCCCTTCCAAGAGCGCTTCGTGCGTTGCTGATTGCGCGGTTGGCCAGTCGCGTTTGTAACAAACACTCCACCGTCTCAAAACGCTTCGACGATAAGCAAGCTGATGATAATTATAGAGCGATTGGCGTTAAACAGAAAAACTGACTTTGGTTCCGCGTGGCAGCATCATGCGGTAGGGCCAGCCGCACTCGCAATTCCCCGGAGTCGGAGCAACGAAGGTCAGTTCGTCCATGTCTTTGCTAGCTTCGTGCAAGCGCTTGATCACAGACGATTGGGTGTCAAGACGTTTCAGCACAGCGTGGTCCTCATGTTCGTTCATGCTGGGAAAGCACAGAACTTTGTACGGCATCTTGCAAGTACGTGTAGGTTGCAATGTGCATCACGCATTACTCTCTGAGCGAGCAACCAACAAACCTGCTAAACCTAGGTGGAGTGTTAGACTTGAAACACTGCCTACTTCAAAAACAAAATTTAAAACCAGATAAAAACACTTTGACGCAATGCTTTATCAGTGATAGCATTCATGCGCAATTTCAGAACCAGCCACGTGTGAGTCATGTCAACCGCACATAGCAAAACCTTGGAAAAGCAAGACAATCGTCCAGAGGCGGCTGTCACGCTACATATCATAAGTGTTCGCCTTAATCTCGTTGATCTTAAGTAACTTCGCGAGCCGACAGGCAACTAACGCAACTTACAAGTGCACGAATTTGTCCATTTCGATCCATTTCTTTCGATCGTCAACATGTCTTTCCTGGCATATGAACAATCTGACAGTCAGTTGCAGTAACTCTGAAAACAAAAATAGATACAACAGCAGTGAGCAAAAATGCTTTTTTTCCCAAACCGCAACCTCCAGGAGTGTGAACGCGGCGAATTACCGAACAGTGATGATTTAAGACCGCAGTGTGGAAGTTTAGTTTTCAGAGCAGTTGTGTTACAGCTTCATCCCACCAACCTCGCGTGCAAAGCCTACCTGTCGCAGCGTGTCCTGTAGAAGCTTGCCTTCTCTAAAAAACTTGTTTCGATCGAGATAATGTAGATATGCATACCAGTTGCTCCTTCCTTTCGCTTCAAGCGGATATGAAAAGAGAACTCTTCGTGGTCAAGCTTGTTGTCCCATTCATATTTGAGCTCAGGTTCCTTGAGGAATGTGTTGATATCAACACCGGTAAAGCTCTCGTCTTTCCAACCGTTTCCTGTCCACCTGAAGGCAATAACGCTGTTGTTAATTGCTGGCTACAATATGTAACGAAAAGTAAATCTTTTAGAGTCATTCCTTTTCGCACGATAGTTGAAAGCTCATGTTCTACCTCGTAAACGTTCCTGACACTGGGCCTACTTTGATTCGATATAATATATTCATGTTCTTACCGGGAGAGCCTTCGTCAGGTTTTGTACCTTACGCCAATCGTTCTATAGAAATGAATTATCATTAGCTAGCTTATGGCCTGAAGATAAAACTGCGTAAGGATCGTAAAAACACTAATTTGAAATCATTTGAATGGCGCACGTGTTTCACCTTTACCCAACTTTGGGAAGGCATTCAAAGCATTTTGGGTCGAATTCAACAGTCAGCGAAAATTTGATATTAAATTCATCCGGTTTATTGGTGACATACCGTTAAAATCTGCAAACAGCTTTTTTGGAACGAGTTGTTCATCTATTTTAATATTTTCCCCTTGCTTCTAGGATGATATGGAGATATCTTGCCAACCTACCTGAAACTTAAGTAAATCTGAAACTGAAATGAAGTTGACATTTCGTACATGCATTTACAGGTTGCCGTGGGTAATAAGACGCAAAAAATACGATGCCAAGTATACGAATTTTACATGTTTTCTGAAAAACGGCACAACCTACTACTTACGTCAAAAGTGAGCAGATTAATAATATTTCGTGAGTATTGTTCTTGCACATATTGAAACGTGAAAAAATTCAGGATCTCAGTACGTGACACATTCCAGTTTTCACTACTGGATCTTCTCTTCAAATCTCTGCACAATTGCACAGTTTTTTAAAACAGAAATCATGAGCCTCTTCGGGAGTAATCGCAAGACATCGGAGAGCAAAGCTGGCATTTGTTGGTTCCGCACAGATTGACCCATTTTTTGAGGAAATTGCGTACAGCTCGTCTACATTTGTCTTCAGAACCGAAAACAACAGTTTACTTCAGTTTTATTGTCGTGTTTTCCGGTGCAATTCTATCATCTGTACTCAGATTTCAAAATAATCGCTGTCTGATGGCAGTTAGATGCCACACGAGCAGTAGCATCTTTTAGCAAAAATATTTTTTTATCTTAATGTTATTTTCACTGATTAACTTTTGTGACAAAGCAGATAGCTCCTTTTTAGAGACAAGGCGTTGATCTTCCGCTCCAGTTTATGTCAACATAGCTAGACTTCTCGCTTTATCACACTCTTAAACGTGAAAAGCATTGACCACCTTTAGCAGGTCAATCGTAGGTCGGCATAACTTGTGTATTCAATTGCAGTTGCTAGATTGTTATACGTGGTAAACTGAGACTAACGTATCCTAGACGATTTTCTTTTTTTTTGTGCGTCTCGTTTGATGATCGCCGAATTCTTTCATTCTTGGTCATTGCATAATATGCAAAGTGATGAGGGGTGTTTTTCGGAAAATTTGAATTTAATGCTTTTGCTTCCGTACGAACAAGCTAGGTGGTGTTGTACCTCTATTTCAGTCGATCCACCTTTGATGAAAAGAACGGATTTCAAAGTGGACAGGGAGTGATGCGAGTACCCACCGATGAAAGGCTCGTCATATACGCAATGGTTTGCAACGCAATCTTGGTTATGAAGCAAAAGGTCTTACCCAGCATAATGGAATGGGTGGCATCAAATTCTACACACCAAATCCTTGACCAGTGCAAGCGTCACTCTAATGTGAAATCATATCCACTCTTTGGAATGTCCCAGTTCGGGCAGTTTAAGGTAAATGTAGTTTCATTCATAACTAAGATTCAGAAAATATGTCGAGTAGATCTTCGGAATATTACTTTCCTGACAACAGTTCAGCCAGAGCGAAAATGAAGTGGGTCTGATGTTGCCTGTTACTACCGACTACCGAAGGCTTGTCGCTTGTTAAACCGCTGGTCTGTGTAAAGCAATCCTTTTTATGTAGAGGAATCATATGTTCTAGACCAGTGGTTCTCAACCTTTCTTATGCTGTGGCCCACTTGCTTTCAGCAGCACGTTGTGGACCACCATCACAAAACAATAGAAATATCTCCTCTCAGTCAACTAAAATATGGACTTTACGATAAAACATCGAATTTTATTTAATTTTAGCATCAACAACAGTAAGCAGATTGCGAGATAAACTTCAGTGTGATTTTTGCTCTTGTGTGACGTTTTCGACCAGATTGTCAATTCTTGGCTGCGTTGCGGAAAGAGCGCATCTAATGCTGTATTTTGGAGTAAGGTCGAGTCCATTTCGATTTGTTATTTTCACGTGCAGAAGGGTAGAGAATCCAAATCACAGAAATATGTGCTGGGGAAGAGATGTAACTGTTTTGAGAGATGCGTTTCAAACACTTGGATAACTATTACACATGGGCGTCCCTAGCCCCCTTGGATTTTGAAATTTTCAGCACAAAAGGTTGTTTTCTAGTTGAGAAGGAAAAAACAAATTTCACCACTTTTGACCTCCCCTAGAAAAAATTTTTTTTAAATCCAGTAGTGGTCCCTTCCTGGAAAAAAATCTTTCCGGCACCCATGCTATTACAGCCGAAAATCGCAAATTGTATTAGTTTCGAAAACGTATTTTGCCCCAGAATTGTTTGAAAGTTAGATCATCTTGTATGCATACTGCAAGATTCTCGACAGGAACAATAAATAGGTTTTTCACCAAATCCATGTTGTTTTGATGATTTCGGAAAAGTACAGCACAAAATCCTCACGAAGCCCTCCAAAATGAACAACTTCCAATGCTATATTAGCATTCACTTCATCACCAGTCGCCGTGGCAAAATCTCGAACATAGCAAAATTTCTTGCTTGACCTTTTCGTTTGCAATTTTCAAGTTTTTCCACGAATGCGCTGAGGTTGTCATTGAAATTGACGATCGTCCTTCTTCTTCATTGTAGTTTCAGATTAACTTTATTGAGTTACTGAAATATGTCAGCAAGTTATGCCAAGCGGAAAATCAAATGGTTATTTTCAAGACTGGATACTATTCCTTTTTTCCTTGGTCGCTGAGAATTGATTGTAATTGTTACCTACTGCTTGATGCATCCACCTGAGTTGCACACTGCATCTCCTGTAAGTTGGATACTGCTCGATGCGTGCATCTGAGCTTACTATCATACATTCTGAATCTAGCCTAATGTTTGGCAATTCAAAACACACAGAGGAAAAGCTCGACCCAAAACCGGTTTAACGACATTGCGTTGGCAGCTGTATTTCAGGTTCACGAGAGGTGCTTCATACCACCTCTCAGTGAATTTGAACATATCAAAATATGAAATGGTGCCGTGGCCAACCTAAAAACTGCCTGTGGCCCACCAGTGGGCCATGGCCCAACGGTTGGGAATCACTGTTCTACACAAATCTGATCAAGTTCTGCGATTGTTTTTGAAACTTCCCAGTTGAATCCCGTGTAACCTTGCGTCCCAAATAATGTAACGATATTTTATTTCCTTTGATATACAGTACTTTCCATTTCCCCCAACGATAGATTGCCACCCACGCAGCAAACCACCAGAGGGTTTCTACAATCAGTGCAACTACAAACTCAATTTAAAACATATTCCTCCAAAATAAACGTTGAATCTACAAGGTAAATGCGATGTCAGGTAGCATTGAGCATTACCGATAACGTCGTTCAGCTGACAGCAGAATAAACCCAGCGCGCAACAAAACCACGTTGCTGTTTAAGAGAACTGTATCTGTGAATATAGACGTTCGATCTTTCACAATATTTTGTCATTAGAGAAATAGCTTTTTTTCTCAAGAGATCAGAATTTCCTTGCCGTCTGCTATGCAATGCAGCTTTCATTGCCTCAGTTACTCACATTTCGCAAGGTTTACCACCGACCATTGATTTGTTCCACCTCTACCTTTTATTTAGAAACCTCGGTAGGAAGAACTTTACCCAACACCTAAGAAACCTCCTTTCCTTTGTTTCAATAAAAGTTGTTTCTGCAGAAAAAGTCAAGCTCTTGCACTTCGTGTTTGAAGCAATGTCTCTTCATGCAGAAATGCCCCGTAAAATTCCGCCTTGCAAATGCGCTTTTCACAATTTGGTAGCAGTTCGCACAGGAGATTTCACGGGCAATTTATGTAATAAACCCCTAGGGGATTACCTAAATAAATATTCGATTTTTTGGTCATAAATTGACAACCATTAAGTCTAGATGGTCAATCAGGGGCTCTAAATATGGGGATTTTCGCATAGATTACTTGAAAGGAAAAACAAGAAAATTGCCACTTGAACTTTTTATCAGGCCCTAATGACATCATCCAAAAATTCCTTCACCTCAGTGATTCGTAACTATTGTTGCGGCCAGTGGCCCAACTATATGGACAGTACGTGCGGACTGGAACCAGTGCTTTGTAATAGACTGCTCGTTGAGCCATCCGGCTGGGCACAAACCGTTCACATGTTCACACAGCGTTGTACGTAACACTTGACTCAATATTCACGCCGTTCGTTGAATGCGTTTTTCTGCTCGCCTTTCTGTGCATGTATTTACGATCTCGCGGAACCTTACTTGCTCTCTTTTCGTCAGCAGTGCCGTGAGCGAGTTGTCGTCTGAATGATCCATTAACTGTTTTCTGCGATATGTTTGCTTCTGTATCGTGGTAAAAGACAAGTCGCTGTATGTGTTAATGGTCGATAGATGTTGCCGTTTTGCGTCATTAAAACCAGCGCAGAACTGAGGCAATAAATTGTAGTGTCGCCTCTCAACTCCCGTCTGTTTTGTGTCTCAAATAGCCGCGAGCCTGAGTAACGCCTTCATCATCGCATAGGACAGCGTGAATCAGATTCACAGTTCGTGCTTGTGTGTTACAGAGTGAGAGACAAGTCAACAAAATGGTGCTGTGACCAGGATGTGGAGGTCGTGCCGAGTTCAGCCTTCACACAAAAGAACATGCGATCGGAGTGGTTTGTTGTAAAATGGAGGGGATGTTGTTGCAACCTCTCCGGTGGCGTTGCGTTGATTGTGTGATTCACCACGAACGGGATGTGCGCGAAGAACAAAAATATATGTATGTGGCCCGAACAAGCAATAATAGAGTGATCTCGTTGGGTGATCTCTATTGTTGCTTGCTGCCACGGTGCGAAGCTTTGCGCATATGCCGCTCGGGATTTCCGATCGCAACACTATTACACCAAAAAAAAGTTGAAACCTTAAACATCACAATTTTTTATTGGAAACTGGATGACTTTCCACATCTTCAAAGGGTTCGATATGCTCTCCAGCTCTATCAGTTGGCGAGTTATGACCGAATATATCCGAGTCACAGTCGTGGCTTGCCCGGGCCTTAAAGAGATTAGGCTGCATGGAGGAGTTGAAATTACTGCGTAATGATGAACCTTGTGATATCATTGTTGCGTTTTAACCCTGCTTAATTCTATTGTAGATTTTAACGAACGCTAAATATGAAATGCTAAGCGTTGCTGGTATCTTTACTGTTTCTAAGACGGGAGCTGTTTCTGGAACTTGTCGCGCAGGTACGCGTTACATCGTGTGTGCTAAGCGTCTCGTAATAATTACGACGTGTGTGCGTTCCAGCATTGGGCATGCTGTTCACCTTGACTGTGCATGCGTTGCTACGCTCATTCTTACCGGCCGACGTAGATCTATGTGGGAAGCACACTGTTCTCGACCGACGTAATTTACGTTTTCGCTTTCAAAAGTTGCCGCCAGTGTACATTTACGTTTTTTTTTAATTTCGTTGCTGGAAATGGTCTAAAAATGTGGTTCAAGACTGAGTTAAAGTAACACTAGGTTTTGGAGTGAAAATACAAACTCTGTGGTTCAGAGGCTGTTTAAAGCATGGTGCCTTTGACTTGGTCCACCTATAGGCACGACCTGGTCCTGGACCAGGACTGCCATTTGTGTGATGAAAGTGCTGTGATATGCTGCCAAACTTTAGGAAACATCAAAGAATGTGTTAGAAAAGTTTCTGTAAGTATGTTTAGGCATGTTGATGAAGTTTAATTCCTTATAATGCCAGTGTTACCTGCTTTTGTTGTCTCAGAAAAAGTGAAACCTCTGCAAAAAAGATGGCTCCGGTAGGACCAGGCTTGTTTCAGTGGTATGTAGCCTAAAGTGTTTTTGAAATGATTTGATATGTTGGCAATTGATATTAGTGTAAAGGCTACAAAACCTTTGCCAGGTTCACCGTTTTAGCCAAAAGTTGGCAAACGCCTAGCAGTGTCTGCCTTCTGCACAAGCAGAAAGAATTTGAATTTCCCGCCACATTGTGGCGGGGAAACCACCCGGCATCCAATGTGTTCTCCTAGACGCGTGGTTTGCTTAACGCTCAAGCTTGTATCTTGTGCTCAGGACAGCCACGTTTTAAGTTTGTTTTAACCGTACAAGCGGTCTGTTACGTTGAATACACATCAGCATAACAGAACTTACTCGTCGAATCCTGGCGGAGTATCGCGTCCGGGTCGGATGAGGATGTCACACGGATTCACGACCACGCCTGGGTTGTCCTTGCCGATTTCCGTTTCCATCGAGTCGTAGTACGTTTGAAGAATGTCATCGACGCGTTTATGCCAACGGAAAAAAATGGGGTCACGAACGGCAGTTTGCGCTGACCCCATGTACGTTGTTTTCTGCCAAAATAAATCCCTTAATTAAAGCAACATCCACACATACCAACGGCAATGTAAAGCAGTATCTAAAAGAGTAAGTGTTTCAGGTATGCAAACTGTACGCCTTGTTCAAACATTATTGAACCAAAGAAAGAGGCAAAAACGGCATACATTGTTTTGCTTTATTTTTGTATTAAAAAAAATTACAGCGTTATCCAAGTAAAATGCTAAATAGCCGTAAAGATGGCACTCTGCATTCAAGCGAGTAGATCTATCATCTCAGACCTTTAACGCTTGTAAAAGATTAGTTGACAATTATCGGTAATACTTAGGTAAATTTGACTTTACAAACATTGTCCAATCGAACTTACTCCTTGCGGAAGCCCTCTTGTGAAAGCCATGTGACCTTGGTTGTGCAGACTTCCGAAGTCTCGTCCAAACTGCCATGTGGTTGCCTCGATGATGTGACCGGCGAGATTACCGTTGAAACCCTCACTGAAATTCGCCAAAAATAGTTTCTCCTGGTCAACTATTCGAAGCAAAAGATTAAGATTTTAATAATAGTAATCCTGAGTCAAAAAACAACGCCAAGTCTTCGACTACGAATTCATCGAAAAGGCAGATTGCTTTAACAGAGAGGGGTGCTTTATCGGTCCGTGGAAGGTTCATCTAAACGGGGAAAATGCTAGTGAGCGTTCCTGTAATTACCTAATGTCTTCCTCCTAGCAACTAATTTCGATCAATGCACATCAAGTGATCTGTGGCTGCAGGAACCACATTAGTCATTTTTAAATGCAACAACTTAAATGCTATGCTGAAAACGTTTGACAGATTGTTATCCGAGAATTCTTGGCACGTTTTCATGAATCCAAATAAGTGTTAGCAAGATTCTAAAAAGAATGGGCAAACCTTTCGAAACCAGGAGGTAAAAGTGACTTTTCGTCGTAAACTGTAAGCAGTGCTTGCTCGTAATACTTCATTTCCTCTTGCAGTCCTTTTGGCCAACTCTTTCCGGGAGGGCGCGGGACAAAGCCCTCGTTTTCATCATGAAACTCCATCCCAGCGTCAAAACCATCCGGTTCCGTTTCGTCTATTTCGTAGGCCTGTGAAAAACATGTAAGTGAAAGAAACGAAAATTGCATTACTGTACACTCGCTTAGAACTCCTTTCTGAGTGTTACAGGTCTGCCGGCGCCCATCTCCACTTACTCGGCGCCATAGGCCAAGCAGCTACGTTCGCATTTGAATGCCCAGGCTAATCGCAGCAACAAGCAAGAAGATTTTCCTTGCACCACACAATAATACCGAGCACGAAGCTGGAAAGGCCGGAATTATTGTCTTTCACGTCATCGGTATGACCAGATCGGGATTCGAACCACGCCTACTAGATTCAGAAGCGCGCACTCCATCCTCATTTGCTTATTCAGCAAAAAAACGCAAACTTAAAAGAACCTGACCGTTGAATAGCATTGAATGTGTGGCGTACCGTATTGGACGTCCGGAGTTTAAACAGCAACTAAGCGCGAATGCTGTCAAACCCACGTTGCGCAGCTAAATAAAAGTTTGAACAAGCAGGTTTTGTTGTGCCATTTACACATTTCGTCACAGAACGTTTGCCTTCAACAAGATAACGACTAACCAAATGGGATTACAACGTTTGTGGTTTTGTCTGTCAAGACTAAAGGCTGATTTCCACTGGGGCACGGTTCGGCACAGTCGCGCACATTTTTTGTTTGTTATATTGTAATTTTGGATTTGTGCTGAAGCGTGCTCGTGCTCGGCTGTGCTGTGCCGTGCCACTTTTCGAAGGCCGTGCGAGAGAAAATGAGATAGCTCCGGAGGCATTTTCATGCCGGTGTGTACGCACGACTTCTCACGTGACCTGGTTTTGCCTGCTTCGGAAGATGCGATGTCCAGGTCTTGCTTTTGTTTGTGTGGAATGGGTACACGCAGTTCTTGAGTAGAGACTGGTAGAAAATTCTGAGTTGCCCAGAGGATACTAGGTACTAGTATTTCGATAGATGTGGACATGGAGAAGTTTAGCTACAGTAGTGGTGCTGTAGGCTTAGGGCTAGTGGCATAAAACTAACATATGTAGCCTTCACTAGTTGCAGTGGTGTAAACTACAGGTAATAAAAGCCTCCACTAATTCCAGTTTAGCCTGAAGGTGGGAAAACGATTGATAAACAAGCTTTTATACACGGGATGATCTAGGCTAAGGTTTAGTAGTTTTCAAATTAGTTCTACTTCCGGTAGGCTAGACCTTTGTCAGTTTGTTTGTACCAGTAGGCCCAGCTTTGTAATGTAAGCAAGCAGTAGGCTCAAGTGTAGTGTGATGCATCAATTGGACAATTTGCTTTTTCCATGAAGGTGAAGGTAATGTTCAGTGAAGCATACATTCAATCACTTTGTTTTTCAATCAAATGAATGAATGAATGAATTGACACACTGGCTAACCTATAACAACTCAGTGGCAGCCAAACAGTTGTAATCAAAGTAAACAATAATACCGTGGAAATAATGTTATTAAGTTTGATCAACCATCTTAAATCCAATATCAATGCTTTTTGTTTGCCATCATATCTTACAGACATTGTTACCGACTTTGTAAATGCTGAGGGTGATAATACTAGAATCAAAAACACAAAATTGTATAATTTTAATCTCAATTGATGTTCTTTTATTACTTTTGGATGTTTCTAAACTTGTAATTTAGTTATTTTACTTGAAAGTATTCAGCAGTTACTCTAGTTAAAACAGGCATGGTTAAAATTGCTAGGAAAGATCCTTTTTTCTAGCATGTTGGAGATAAAACTGCGTGAAAATTTGCATAGATTCTTTGCTAAATTGGGAATTGAGATTGTTGATGTTTAGCAATAACTTATTGATAATTGCCAATTTCACATCTTTGCCAATTTTTTTGCATTTTTTTGGGGAAAGAGGAGCAAACAGTATTCATAAGTGATACAGTAATGGAAAGTTTTCAATTCGTTGCTTACTATTTTTTGTGCAGGTTGTTTTACGTTATGTTAAAAATTATATTGATTCTGGTGATATTGAGAATGAGTTCAACAGCATGTGCACCAAGTTCCTCACATTTCAAATGTGAAAAGACTCGTGAACAATTAATACTTGCTGTTCAAAGTTACCCATGTTTATGAGATATTTCCATAGATTCATACCACATCTTTGCAGCAAAACAAAATGTATGGGAGGAAGTGGCAAAACAATGTGGTTGTCAAGGTGAGTCTATATGACATGGTAGCTTGGTGAGCATCTGATATGCACTGACTGTGAATTGAAATAACTTTAACAACGGCATATGTCATTCGACAATCTAAAATGTTGTATCCTTTCTTAACAGCTTGCCTGACACGCATCTTTTTCAAAAGCATTGCTGAAGACGTAATAAAACATAAAATGATCTAAAAACATGTTCACAACATTTAAAACTAAAAAGGGAAGATAAGTGAGTGCGTCATTGGAACTGCTACACAATAGCAATTAGCAATTTCTGCAATTCTCTATCAGTGGGATGCTTGTGGTCTAGATTTCTGACATATCATTCCTTTATCAATACCAGTGTTAATGGTAGCAGTCGGAGACTGTCGCCCAGTGTTTTGTCTGCCATTCTATCTTAGATTGTACTTGCTTGGTAGTATAGAAAATGAGTTCTCCCGCACATGTGTGCTTCCCGAAATTGAGTGCATTTTTAGCGCACAATCTTACAGTTTGGTAAAGCTATGTTTGCTGACTAATTTCCAGAAGCTCTCACTATGTTTGCAGAAATGGGTAATTGATTAGGCTGGTGGGCCACTTTGAGAAGGTCGCGGTTAGCGGATAGATAAACGGATTTATTTGCAGGCGCTTGAAAAGCAGAAACATGCTCAAACGCAACAGTGCTCTGCTTTTTCCACACACAGCCATTGCACAGTAGTTGCTGTTTCAGCAAAAACTCAAATGGTTGATAGCCTACATCATGTCACCACAAGCTTGTGTCAAGTCAATGC
>Ga0210059_1003967_pt1 | contig 23833 bp, 19 predicted proteins | sample Ectturendosymbi2_FD_188042 | JGI IMG/M metagenome (GOLD analysis project Ga0210059, IMG submission 188042) | Ecteinascidia turbinata endosymbiont from Florida, USA - Sample 2 (SPAdes) (version 2) | ecosystem: Host-associated > Tunicates > Ascidians > Unclassified | place: Key West, Florida...
CTGCTTGAAGTATGAGACCGAGACGAGATGGAAAATCACCAAAACGGGTCTCGAGACGTTTTCAATTCAGAAACAGTATACAGCATTTTAGGCGCATGGCCAGTGGTGGATCCAGGAATTCGGGGGCCCGAGGCAAAGATTTTGAAGGGGGGCTATTTAACAGAAGTGGGTACTCAAGCTATTTGAAAAATCACAGCAAATACGAAACTACATACATCTTATGATATGTACATTGCATATCCTGTTATTTGAAACTCCTCGTGCGACTGCAGAGTAATAATAACCTGCTGCATATAACAAATCCCTGCCAAAATGCTGTGTGCACCGCTTAAAACTTTTCACGACAATCTGGTGGTTAACAGAACAATGTCTACCTTTCCTTGCCAAGGTTAAAAATGATTTTTGCTCCAGAAACTACTTCCAACCACTCGGATTGCTTGTAATGCAAATCACAGGAAACGAGTGGGTAGTCTCAACTCGTTACGGAATTACTAAGAGGGAAACCCTCAACCATGCTTCCACAAGGGTAGACGTTTCTTTTGAAGAATGAAGGTCGCATTGTTTCACGTTATATCATAAAAGGGTTTCCTATATTTTGCACATGATATACAGAAACTTTATTCGCTGAAAGCAAGTTGAATTTTTCACTTTGTCTGGGAATTTGCTTCTGCGTGGAAGTCCATTTCACTTTGTAAATTTTTTTTATCCATTTGATTTAAAATTGTTCTTTGTCTGCACATTGTCTACCTACACAAGTTGTTGAGAGCCCCCTTTGGCACAATTGCACATAATTTTTGCTTTATTTTGAAAAAAATATGACGTGCTTCAGAGCTTATTGAATGTGGCTCTAGAGTGGTTCATAAGCTTTCAACACAATGCAAAAACTAACTGCGAAACTCTAAAAGGGGGAACCCCACGGCAAATCTTAAAAAAGGGGGGCGAGGCGACCGCCTCATTCGCCTCCCCTAATAGACACCCCTGGGAAAGAGGTATAAGTGCTTTATTTGCCTCACCTTAAAACTACCCCTATGCGCATAGCTCCAAAGCACTTAAACAATATTGTTCCATCACATAGCTCCGGGACATTTGCCAGACACTGGAAAAATCAGGGGTTGTTAAACCTGTGTTACCGACTCTTTTTTGGGGTTGCACAGGCTTGGCAGACCGCAAAGCATCTTTGGGGTTAGTCACCGTTTTGCAAACAACAACGAGTATGCATCTGCAGTGCATTACAAGCAATCCGAGGGAGATTGCACTTCCTAAGCTGAGGTCAACTTGCTGAGACCTGCAGGCAGTGGTGGAGTTAAGGCTGGGGGTCCGAGGTAAAGCTGAAAAGGGGCCTTCTGATGACGTCATCATACTCAGCCAACCGTGATAAGACCTTACAGAAAATGCACAAGTGCATTAATGATACACAACTTTAAAAACACTGAAATTTGGGAAGACAAAGCTAACAACACACATAAGTTAAGTAATAGTAAGTTGACATCATCCCTCACTTCTTTAGTTTTGCGTCCCATTTCTGTGCATTCACCATGAATAAACTTGAAAGTTTATAACACACATTCCCCATGAAAAATATTTGGTTTCCTAAATTTGTTCACAACCATGTCCATAAAGGACTCCATGAAACCACAGGCAACAACCAAACAGATTCCAAACACTATTTTTTTTAAATTTCATTCTTTCAACTGCAATCAAGAACATGGCATACATATTGTACAAACCTTGCATTGACACCAGTTGTTTGAAAAATGTGCAAAAGTAGCAAATAATTCATCGTATACCTTCTTGCAAACATTGCTACACTGTATGATGAGAACTTTCATTCTCTGACAGTGAAAAAAATTATCATTTGGTATAAATTTTTGCTCTTAGTTTATACGATATTTTCAGAACTTTTTGGAGCAAATTTTAACTCGCATTTTCTTTAAGGTATATTGAAATTGGTTTGAAGCTTTTCCTTAAGGCTGAGAGAAATACCGCTGGCTTGAAAGCTTTTCAGCAGTTCTGCTACTTCATGCCACTTTGTGTGTGGAGTCGCGGACAGCATATTAAGAACAAAAGAGGGTCGGTGAAACATTTGTGTGATAAATCCTGGGCATGACGAAAACGAATACAAGATGACTTCATTTGCGTGTATAGAAAGGATATACACCAGGCCTGTACAATTCAGAAAACTAGAAGGGCCAAATTTATCAACATAAATTTGCACCGGGCCACAGTCTATCTCATTTTGATGTAGAGATTTCGTTGTAGTATGGAAGAAATTATGGAACGACAATTGCTTAATCGAGGTCAGCGTTTGCAGCAGTTTCTACAACTGAGAAAGCTCTCGCGGGTCGTTTGCTTTGCAGGCCTGGTATACACGAACTTTCACTTGAATAGCGATAAGAACGTTCTTAAAAAATTTAAGAAAAGTTTCTTAGTTTCCAGTGTGTGTGATTATTGACGTAGTCAGCCCAAATTTTTGTGAGAGGCCAAATATTTTGACTTTAAGCGAACAACATTTGGTTTGGGACACCGCCTTTCTAAAGACAAAATAAAAAATGCTGGAAATTTGGGGGGCATGACCCCTTTGTCCCCCTGACTACGCCTATGTGTGTGTTTATGTGAAAACAGGAAAATCGATTTTTTATCAGTGATGGGCACTAGTCTTCAAGTTAGATTTTAATTGGAGTTCAACTCTGAAGACCTTCTATTCCGAATCGCGAACGAGTCATTGGATGCAGAACTTGATTAACTTTAATTTGAGGTGTTGACCTACAAAAACCTGCTCTGAGTGGAGTAATGTGTTTTACCAGGTTATCTCGATTTTTGTACTTCGATTGCAGGAATTTTTTGTCAGAACATTTTCTGTCGAAAAGTTCTTTGCTGCAATACACATTTAATACCCAGCTGCCTGTAATTCTTTGATTATGGTGACTCGAGTTGAGTGAAAAAAATTGTGAGCTACTAACTCCAGTGGAGCCGTTAACCAGCAAAAAATGTTCAAGTCAATCAGAGTCATTAGAAATTCAAAGTTTGTATCTGTCTTTTAATTTTTTACCACTTTCTTTTGGCCATTTTTATCTGTCTTGCGGAGTGGTTCCCAACTTGTGTTACGCTTACCGCTAGTGGTGCGCAAGGGCTTTCCGAGTGGCACGTGATCTGCTTCAGGGTTCTGTGCGCAGTTTAGTGTCTTATAAATTGATGGAGTGAATTGTTGCAACTGTCGCAAATTTCAAGTCTCTTTGCAATATTGAATAACCTTATAATTAAATGTAATCAACTTTAGCTCGAATTTAGAAGTTGTTGCTATCTAAGTCTTTGGTCAGCGCTGTTCAACCGGTGCAAACGGTGCACCCTAGGGTGCACCAAAATATGAGTGGGGTGCACCACTATCACACACACATCGATCCATTGATGAGGGTAGCAATTGAAAAGGAGATTACTCGTCGGTTTGAATTGTATGAGGGTAGCAATTGAAAAGGAGATTACTCCTCGGTTTGAATTGTTGGTTAACAACATGCAGCAACAAAAATGCCATTAAGTATGATTTCCTCGATTTTGTTGTGTATTTACGTAAATTGTAGTGTAACAGTCTCTTTGCAGGATGATTTTCATATCACTTTTCACTTCGGTTTATCTTTTAAGTAAATAGGGTGCATGAGTTCGTCAAACATGTTTAAAGGGTGCACCATAACAAAAACGGTTGAAGAGCACTTATTTAGCTTATTCAATTGTTTTATTTGGTTCCCTTTCAAAAGAGACCTGTTCATAACAGCCCACTCATAACAGACCATGTTCATAACAGACCTGTTCATAACAGACCTGTTCATAACAGACCACGTTCATAACAGACCATGTTCATAACAGATCCGTTCACAACAGACAACCTTCGCAATGGGTCTGTTATGAATGAAGTGTGATGAACATGGTCTGTTATGAACGCAGTCTGTTATGAACGTGGTCTGTTATGAACAGGTCTGTTAAGAACGTCGTCTGTTACGAACGCGGTCTGTTATGAACTGGTCTGTTATGAACAGGTCTGTTATGAACATGGTCTGTTGAGTGGTCTGTTATGAACAGGTCTCTTTTGAACGGACACCGTTTTATTAATCTCATTAAATTCTTTTTTAATATTTGGTTTGTGTGACTTATCTATCACAAGTAGCCTAACTGTTAAGCAAATTAAATCCTCAAACAGGTGGTACGCAGCGAAACCACCAGGTGGTACGAGTTCACAAATGGGTTAACATCACTGGATGCCACAGGATACCTCGCGTTGCTTGCCATCCATCCTCGACGCCACAGGATGCCTCGCGTTGCTGACTAATATGCAAATACACTCAACTTTTGCAAATTTATCAACGCAAGGGAAAAGCATTGTTCAATAATTATACAACGTACGACTTCCCAGTTTGCAATTATTTTAATTAATCTTAAGTTGTTTCTCTTATCCCGTATCAATGGGGAAGAGTAGGTTCTTATTTCGTATTTGCTTTGCGTAAGGGCGTGAAGGTGCAAAGATTGGCTGTGTATACAAAGTCACATTTTTTTTGTGAACTGAACACAATTGTTTGATTTGCTTCATGCAGTTCTTATGTTAAAAATTGATTTGTGCGTTTCACTCTCTGAAACGAGTTACTCCACGCCATGGGCGCAATTTTGTCGTAAAATGTGGAGGGGACAGCTTGGTGTGAAACCAATATAGTCATCGGGTCGACGCAGAAGTCACGTTTTGTATATACAGATTCCCAATCTTATTTCTAGATTTGTTTTGAGAGCAACACTAATCACGCTTTGTCCTTGCAGATGATTTACATATTAATTTGCTTAAATTTGTTGCTGGACACGGTGCTGTAGTTCAGCCTGCGGTCGTATTTGGATGTAAACAAGCACAGCAATATAGAAGAACACATCAATTGGATTTTATCAGAGCTGTCAGTTGGAGTGCACAAAATGTTGAATCGCATTGGTCGCACGTGCATATCACTCTTACAGTAGAACACTTCAGTTTTCATGCATTTCATAAGTATGGGTTTCAGCACGATTTGATGTCTTGTCGAAGTCGCTTAACGTTACAAAGACGATAAATATGTTTCTTGCACATTTCCGTTTTTTGAAAATGCTACAAATCTTTTTAATGCCACTGGGCATCATGCATGCTGCCTCACCCCTACGAAAGCTTCATTGATATCCTCTTACCAGCAGCAAAAACATTTGGCCTAAAATTAGCGTAGCCTACCTACTTCACAAAACGATTTCAATATATTTTTACTGTTGGTGGGTGGAGGACGTATCCTTTCAATCTCCCCTTGTTGGCCCCTGCTTACACACCCACACAGAGTTGTAAAAGGGTCTCACTTTGAAGCCTGAACCCGACTCGAGCCCCACATTTACTTTTGAAGCCCGATCTAGGCCTGAAAGCCAAATTTACCGAGGGAGTTAAGATATGCGCAACTGCGGAGTAATAAAAAATGTTGTGTGCAGGTGTAGTTGCAGGTACACATTTTATCGCACCGAACATAGCAACCACCTTGACCAAAACATTGACATAATCTGACACAAACGTAGCATGTTAGTCAACGATAATACTGCGGAATATAATGTTTCTCGTGAAAAAAAACACAATCACGAAACTATCTACGATAGTATTATAGGCATAAAAGAAACATTTTTTGTAGCTCTATAGATATGAAAATCGGGCTTGTAGGCTTCTTAAAACAAGTCAAGAATCGCGTGAGTGATTGATGTTTTCGACGCAACGCCATCGCGTGCTAATTTCCTGACCGCTGTTGCCTTCTCAAAAACAGTGTGAGACTAATGCCAGCAGATAATAAAAGAAAGCAGCTGTGCTTGCAAACAGAATTAGCTGAAGAAAAATCATAATCACTTCACTCAGAGAAGTTACTGCAGTGAGCACAACAAATCTACGTCACGAAAGAAAAAAGGCGTTACTCTTAATGTTATAAAAAAGTTTTGTATGCTGGTCCGAAATATTTTGACAAACTTAAGCCCGAGCCCGGCCCGACTTATAACTCTGCACCATGTCAAAAGTTTCATTCTAAGATTTCTACTTGAATAACGACACAAAAATATATTTGAGATTAAATCAAAATGCACAACGGTGAATTGGCAAAAAAGTACCAAGTTTCACCTTCAAAACGAAAAGAATGTCCAACAAAATTTGGTGTGATGTATCTGTAAAACAAATTTTTCGCACTTGGATGAAAGCATTGCTGCATTGTGGGTTTGGTTAAAACTAAAGTAAATCAGATGACTTACGAACCAATCTATTCAGCACAAGCACAAAGTGTAAGAGTCATGGAAAAATATCTTTTGGATTTGTTGGTCACCATTGTTGTGACATTACAAGTTAGGATAATGGTAGTTAGGATATACAGCCTCCCATTCCCTCTTGTATTTTATAAATCGATGTACTTGGAAGTCATCGCAGTACTACATTGCAATAAGCATGATGACGTCATTCATGCGTGTGTCTCAAAAGCTTGTGTTTCATCAAAGTAAATGTATTAGCGCCATCAAGCGTATACTCTCCACTACCGCCATGTATGTATCCTCGTCTTCCTTCATGTACTTGCGTATTCCATGTTACTGCGATGCATGTAGTCTAGCGCCTTGCGTGTGGGAGTGAAGACATTACACAATACAATCAAGCTGTATATTTCATCCTTATTTCCGAGTCAAGTCCCTACGTTTTGAGCTATAGGTCAATACACAGTTAGGAAAATACTGTAGGCTACGTCTCCATCGTTTTGATTGAAATCCTGTTCTCTAATGGTTGAAAACAGTCTTGCTAAATTCCACATTCCAAAACTAAGTCTCCACAATAGTGCTGCTTTTTCTCTTCGGCAAAAGCGTCGCAGAGATTTGCATGAAATTCTAACTCTCTAACATTACATACACTAGCACCATTAAATTATACGCTGTTTCTGAATACGTGACCACTAACGTTACATTTCTGCACGGAATAAATCGTGGCTGTACTGTGGGCTCTCACATGAGCAGCTGTAATACTCTCATTGTTACAAGAAAATACCCTTTCTAACAGCATACCACACAAGGGAAAATGTCGGACAGAAGTAGTTGAAGATCTTTCACGGTCTCTAGAAACTTGAAAAATGGTAAAAATTATTTTATCGAAGCTAAAATTCATAAACTAACAGAATCAGTGATACCACACCAAACTCTGTTTCGACATCAACTTGGCCATGTATGGCCTACCATCTAACACAACGGTGCACAACCTGCGGCCTTCGATAATTAAATTTGCGGCCGCCCACATGTACTTTAAAATAAAAGATTTGGCGGCCGTGCTGGCGTATATTGAAGCAAAACAAACACAAGGCAAGAAAATCAGTCGACACGATGCTTAACAATCTGGATGGTGATGTTTCCTTTCATAAATTCGTTAAAATGTTTACCATTTTATTACACTTTCAGGCACAAGTAAATGACATATGCAGGATAAAACCTAATCTTTAATTGAACGTATCTAATAAATATAACTCGAATTCATTGGCGGCCGTACTTCATATAAATAAAAGTAATGCGGCCGGCAACAGGAAAAGGTTGTACACCCCTGATCTAACATGAACAGCTCTTCACAAAAAACGTGACAAACATCACTTTTATTTTTGAAACCTCTCCAAATACAAAACCTAAAGAGAAAAAAGTGGGGGGACATGGCATATTATGTCCCCCCGACTGAAAAAGTGGGGTGGACACGTCCCCCGTGTCCCCCACCAAATTGAGCCCATGCTCCACGCGGTCGCCTGGTCCTATTTATTGCATGTTCGCGTATTTTCTTCCTAACCTTTTTGCTCAGGGTAGTGTTTGTCGCATTATGTTTAGGTTGAGTTTGTCAAAGTCAAAGCTGTGCTTGGGAAATTTCAGTTTAGCCCCTTTGAGCCAAAAACTCAGTGTAGTGCATACGTTTTAAGGCATAATCACGCTGATATTAATTAGAAAATTAAGGGTGCGATATTCGAAAAATCTGATGTGAAAATTTTCTTTCAGTCTCACGATTTCACACACGAATTCCATGTCTCTGGTTTCGGTATTTTTCGTAAGAACTTCATACAAACTTTGGGTCACTCCCGGCCAATGACATTGAACGAAAGGCAACAACATTTTTGCAGCTCAAATTTGGCTGGTGCTGACGGTACACCCAGCTGCTTCGCAATTCCAAATACAATACCCAACCATGGGCGTCGGAAGGGGGGGAAGGCCCCCTGGATTGTGAATTTACTAGCAAAACAAGTTTTTTTTCAATTTCGAGGGGTAAAAACCACTACTTTTGGCCCCCCTGAAAAAATTTTTGGAAACTCCCCTGCTGGCCCCCCCTGGAAAATATCCTTCCCACGCCCATGTACCCAACCAACCAACCACAAGCTTAATTGCAATTCCTTCACCATGTCAATTTTTCTTGCCACATGGTATGGCGTTCAGCTTCAGTGGGCGCCTGCCAATATCATGATCATTCACTACAGACTACAATACACAGGGAGTGTATTAACTCGGATATAAACAGTGATGGGATTCGACCGGTTCGCAAGAACCTATCCTTGGAATTTCTTCAATCCCAAGAACCGGTTGTTGGCTTAAGTCAGGGGTTCTCAATTTACCCCATGAAAACACCTTTTTCTTATTACTTATTTTGGCAAATCTCGCATAGACCTGTTATTAACTTCTAATACAGTAGTAAAAAACAAGACTAACATTTGGGAAAATAACTAAAACCATTTCTCTTGCCAGACTGTACCAATTTGCACCACAAAGATCAATCCTTTGCACTTACGTTGGGCCAACCAGCATGGTTTGCCTCTGGAGACTGTGATGAGAGAACCTATTCTTAAATAACTTGAATCCCACCACTGGATATAAACCTCCGTCGATGATAGATGAGCAAAGTTTCCTTGTCTGAGATTATAACTTGCCTCGTGCAGTTGAAGATGGCAGCCAAACACTCTGTGCCCTATTCTGACTTGACCTCAAAATAATTTTGGTCAGAATTGTGTTAATCAGAATTAATCCGTTGGCCACTCTTAGGGCAATGTGACAACGAAGCAACGTTTTAATATGAAGACTTCTCGCAACGGATTTACTTCAAAACATCCTCGCGATGCTAAACTCGGCGTTTCCAGCGAATATATCAACGCGGGAGGATTTTCAGGAAATGAAACCAACTGAAAAAAAGACCAACCCCTTCCATGTTTGGGTCGAAGCTTCTGAAACAAACGAACAGGACAACTGGGAAATTCGATGCAGCCAGAAGGCTTACTTTAATGTGGTCCACGCAAGGTACTAAAAGATAAGAAGCCAAACGTTGTAAAACTACCGCGTACACACGCACGGGTACAACAGGCCACGCTACAGGTCAAGGGCAAAGGTGGTGGCGACTGGCGAATGGAAAAAGCGATACCCAAAAGACAGCAAAACACGAGATCGGGTTAGTAGTAGTGAGAAAGGATTGAAAAGCGCGTGTAAGCGCCGTGACGGCGACGATTCGACCGCGAATGCGAAAGCTCCTACGCGCCATCTAACGGGCATTTGCTATCGAATTCTTGAAAAGCAATTAACCTCTCACGTTGCGAGAATACGAACCGCGGACTGAGTCGGTGGCGAAGCGGCAAAGATCTTCTTTTCAAAGGTCCATCGGACGAAACAGGTAGGGCGACAAGTGTGCACGCGGGAAACAGTACGCGGCGCGCAGGTTTTACGTCAAGGCGTTACACGTCGACACGTCAACCACGGGAGTAGAAAACGGAGAAGCAGCAGCGTCGAATTTTCGGCAACACGAAACAATGGCAGTTGCAAGATTGGTCTGGAACCAACATTATTACAGGTTAGCCTGAGGCTTCCCCCAGGGTTTGATTTTGGTCCCGGGCTGATTGTGACGTCATAATCAGCTTTTCCGCGGGGTTTTGTGACGAATCAGTGCCAGACATGATTGGTCGTTGGGTTCCAATAAAAATCAAGAAACGGATAATTTACAGGAATTTTCATGAAAAGTTGATTTTATTGATTTTTTAGTTTTGTACGCGAACAGCATGAAGCAAATGCTCCAATCCTATGTTGAAACCAATCAACAAACCGGGGTAGAATGTGTTCTAAACGATACCAGAACAGTCGATTTTTTAGCCTCTGGAACACCTCCATGCATGTGCTCCAACTTCGGCGGGCAAAGGCGTAATTCCACGTATGGCACCGAACGTCAACTGCTTTAAAATTTATAAAATGCCAAGAACGGTTTAACTGCGCATCGATGCTGCGCAGCGAATTTCTATTATTCCGTTTTGATTTTTAAGCAGTTATACTGGAAATTTTTTTTTTTTTTGGTGAAAGAAGGTAAAACAAATTTTTCTAGTTGCGAGCGTTCCACGTTGCGTTCGTGTATGAACCAGCGACAAGAAACAATGATGGTTTGCCGCTGCTGCAAGTGTCTCACGCAGGCTGCAGGCTGATAGAGCCGCAGCCGCGAAAGCTTCGCAGCTAAATTTCGCGTGTCGTTGCACAGCTGCTCGCAAAACATGCACCATGGCTCAACACGAACGGCACAAATAATGAAGGTGTAACTGCAAGTCGACGAACGCACTCAGGGCGTCGGCGCTGCACTTGCGAAGGCGTTGCTTGGCGACACAGGTCGCGAGGAGTGAGTTAAAGACTTCGAGCAAACGGGTAAAACCATCGTATTCTCTGTTGTCTCTTGATAGCGCTGGCGAACCGAAACTGGAACTGAAACGGAAATACGTGCGGGAAGCGCATACGAACAACCAAAACTTATGGTCCGGCTCTGCACTGTACATGATATGACGAGATGCCGGCGTTTTCCGCAAGGCAGAAACTACTTTTGTTAGACAATAATGATCCCAAACAGATAAAAATTTAACCGAACAGAACAAAGCAACAAGCAGTTTTTGTGGCTTCACTGCAACACGCACAGCTGGCGGTGCCTTTCTCCCGCGTGGCTTTAAATGCGCCCGCAGTATTGTAAGAAAATGTACCAAACTAAGGCTTGCCCAGGCACAAGTTTCGCCTTCGTTAAGACAACAATAATACTGCCGCAAGAGCGATCGAAATATAACAGTGCCTGATTTGTTATAGAAAACACACGGGCAAGGTGCCGCCGTATAAAATTCGCACGGAGTTAATGAACGCAGCACCTAAAAGCAACAAGAGACGCGGTGGTAAAAGCGCAGTCTGCGCCTAGTGGCGACGAAGTAACAGCTTGAAATAAAACTACACAAGACCACGCACTGTTCGGGACGTTTGCAAATGGAACTCTTGAGGGGTGGGGGGAGTTGCGCTAACAGGGAGATGAGCCGCAAGGATAAAAAAGGCACGCGTACAAAAAAATTCACAATCTTCACAGTGCACATCGGTTGTGCCAAAGGGAGAGGTGGTGGGGGGGGCGCGCAGGCGGAGATCTGCGCTTGGCTGGTTTCCACGCCACTTCTTGAGCTGAGAGAATCGCGACCACCTGACACCGATTCGCGCGCTGGCGTTCGTTAAAAAAGTTTCAGCAACAATTTTACGCGAACAGCAGCAATGTGTCGCGCATCGACCCAACTGCGGAGGGTGCATTTGGAAGCGGCAACCAGAACTTTGGGTCGGGATTTTTTCTGATTGGTCCGTTGGAAGAGAATTTTTCTGATGACGGAATTTTGAGCAACGAGTTGAGACGTCATTGCTTCAAAAACGTCATCCAGGAATTGGTATAATGACAAACAATAAAGAGCCATTGAGCAGACGGGGAAAAGTGCGCTTGTAAGAAGCCAGGGGTATGGGTACCAGACTGAGATGCTGAACGATACGCGTACGAATAGTTTGGCACGTCAGTTAGCACGATACACCTTGGCGGGCGCCTGCAGCCGATTATTCTCGAGAAGACATCAGTCGTCGCCGAACCGAAATGGAAACTGAGTCGAAATGCACGGCACGAAATGTTTTCGTAAAACTGAACTCGAAGAAAATCAACATTATAAAATCTGTTAAAGGCCTCGAGCTATTAACCACGCAGCCGAATGCAAATAATTGAAGCAAATGCAAATGTGACTCTCGTAAGGAATGAAAGATTTCACACGGCGACAATATAATCATTTCCATGATGAAAACTGTGTGCGAACCGCTACCTTGCACAGTCTAATGCACCCACTGCTCGTGATCGTGTGCTGCAGCGAGAGGCAGAGCATTTTGCAACATTGCACTTCGCGTCCTTTTCAGCGCTTCGACATTCGGTCATGAAGTCGCGAATGTTCTCGAATATAAGTGCAAGCGATCGGCGTCTCACCAAGGTCAGGCGAAATTAACGTACATAGTAACAAATGCGATTTCGTTTAAGATTTTCTTTTGACGAATCGGACCGTCGTGCCAGCAAAGGGACATTTGGAACTAGTCACACCCGGGACGAGTCGTCGCCGGCCACAGGCGCTCAGGGGTGGTTCCCGGAGAACCACCGACAAGGAAGCAGGATCAGCGGAGGCGCAAGGGAAGCATCGAGTTTCTCAGCATTTTAAAAATCGTGCGTTGAGTTCGTTGCACGATGCTTCATAACAGTTATGCAACGAGTTGCTGCGCACTTTTTGGCCAGAATGAGACAGCAACTGTTTTCAAAATATATAGCGGTGGCATTCGCATCGCGTTGATGCGCTAAGGTTTTGAAAGAAGAGATGCACCAGAATAAATTCATGAGCTTCGTGCACAAGATAAGAAAAAGTTGGGTTACCCCCGAAAATAATGTCCGTGGCTATCACAAGCATCATTGTCCCGGGAAGGCCTCACAAGGGTCGTGAAGTTCAAACGTCCTGAACATGGAGAGGTGGCTCTGCGCTTTCCGGATAACTTGATGAACCGCAATTAGCCGGGCTACGAAACCAGGCGATAAAAAAGTTAAAGCATCGCGGGGAGTCTGTTGCAGAACATCTCATTCGAGCGGCGAGGCGAGAACTTCTTTGCGATGGTCTTTGTCATTGCAAATGTGAGGAAAGTGACGATGAACAGCGAAGATAATAAAAAAATGAAAAAGTCACTGTCACTGCTTAAAATCAAGGGGGTTGCCGGTACCACCTGGCCAGAAAAACGCGCATGCGTGTCCCAGGTAAAACTGGTTTCCATCTCGAAGTAAAAGCGGCCACAAAAACGACAAAACACACTCGCCGACGAGCAACAGACGAAAATGCAAACCGCGACAGACCGCATTTAAGAAGAACGCAAGGTGCGCGATAGAAATCAAACCAGGGCCGGACAAAATGCACGCGCGGGTCAACGGGTACTTTTCAAAACGCCAAGCAAATAACTCGCAGAGGTCAGTACACGATCGCTGTCACACGATTGGTCAGCGAGCGACCATCAGGCACGATTCTGTCGCGAGGTCCGATGACGCGTCGCGTCGCAGAAACCTTGAACGAAAACGCCCGCGACGCGACAGGGTCGTCCCTGAAATGGGCGCGCGGCGAGACGTGGAGCAACCCACGACGACGAATGAAATGTTCGCAAGTGCAACGGGCCAGTGCGCGGCATGCGCGCGCACAGGGAGTTATTTTCTAGTTTCTTCTTCTTCTTCTTCTTCTTCTTCCAAAAAACGCAGAAGCCTTTCGCTTTTCACACCCGGCCGTCGTCACCACAGACAAGCAATAAAAAAACGACAACGACGATGGCATTTTACGGCGCAGTGGCGTCTCAGAACGCCAGGACTACCTCCTTCCATTTATCGCCCCCAGCATTCCCATTCCGGACATGTGGGCACCAGAAGGCGCCTGGCCGCCGTTTGGCGTATTGATGGGGCTGTGAGTCAACGAATTGGCTGACCCTGACCGGTTGGAGCCAGTCGATGGCGGAAAACGACCGGCGAAGGGACTCATCCCATTTGGGCCCATGGAGCCCGAGAAACCCGGGCCCTGGTGATGGTTGAACATGGGCGGATGCGGTTGCTGATTGGGGACGAAAGGGCCGATATTGTGTGAGAGCATAGGGCTGCTGTTGCTGTTGCCGTTAGATGATTGATGGCCTTCAGGTAGTAGCTGGAACTCGACGACCAGGGGTATGTGGTCTGAGGGGACGTGCGGATGGGGGCAGCCGACGATGTTGTTTTGCTTGAACCACGCATCTTCGATCCCAGTCAGGACGCCCAAACACTTGAGTTGGGTGCGCGAGTAAAAGATGTAGTCGATGATTCCCTGTGCAGAAAAAGCACTTCTCAGAGTTTTTGTGCCAAAGCGCAGTAAGTAACACTGCAAAGCACTTAAGGAAAATCGATCATGGACTTTTTGAAACGAACGGTCTTGGCGCGTTAGCAGCAGTCACAGACAATGGCGGAGAGCAGGTGTGCTCGACATATGAACCGAGTTCTGCAGAAGCTGAAAAACCTGAAAACTTCGGATGCGGAGCGCATTATAAGAACTCTTTGTTTCAAAAACAAGTACAAAATCACCAACCAGCTGTTGAGCCCGTAAGATTTTTGTGCGTGGCAATTGATAATACAAGACTCGTCAGGCAAAGAAACAACTAAAACATTAAATCATACAGCCCCTGTTTTTGCATCTGCTGTGTCTTGCTGTCAATAAGATTTTTGACTTGGACGAGTGACGCCGGCGGCGAGTCAAGTTTTACCGATACCGAACTTTTTATTATCACTGCGAATGACTTCAGGGCGTAAACCACTGAGCACCCGCAAGCGAGTGTCCATCAGGCCAGAGTGTTCTTTTCGTTGAAGTCCAAACTGATACAGTGAGGCTTGAATTGATACCGGGCGCCGCTGCATGCGAACAAGCCTGACATTTGTATCAGAGCAAGTCCGATAAAATCAATACCGTTGTTCGATTAAATGCTGGGCCAGCATTGGTTTATCTGTTTTACTCCGATTATATGACATCTGGGCATTGAATTAATGCAGCTAGGTCCAACCCAAATAGCTCACTGAGCCAAAAAATATGTCACTGTCTTAACCACGGCCGCACATTGAATGACATACTATTGAAGGCCGCACATTGAATGGCTTGCTTTGATCTTAGCAAACGAAATTTAGTTTAAACCGATATATTGAAAGTGTGCGAACCTAACTGCACCGGTAACAGACGTGATAAGTGGTTCTGAGGACCACCTGCATCAAAAACTTCAAATTCAAGACTATCAAAACAAGGACAGGTTGTCAGTATGTGGGATACTTTTACTACAGCCAAAACCCTCAACTGGGCTGCACAAAACCCTCAACTGGGCCGCATGCGGCCCGCGCATAGCTGAATTAATGGCACGTTTCTGGTGATGCAACCAACCCCGACCCCGGCGCAACCCTGTGAGGACAATCATCAGGATACGTTTGAACCTAATTTGTACCCTACGTCATCACGCGCTAAAAGGTTGTCAGATCACTGTTCATTAGAATAGCACGGTAGTCAGCTGCACAAGACTCCGTGAAAAGCCTGATGCATGAACCAGTTTTCCCGAGCGACCGTTGAAAGCGGTGTAATCTGCAAATTCGGCAAACTACGATGAAATGAACGGTGATAGATGGGAACCTGTTTCGTTGCATGAGATTGAAACTGAAAATTGCAATGATAAATACCTCGTTTAGGCAACTATGGTAAATAAAAATAGTTGGGTTGGAGTCTCTTATCACTAAATCTAAACCTTAAAAACCTGAAAATAACCAAGAGGTGGACCTGAGTCCTCTCTATTTGAAGAGCTGATAATGCCTACTGCGTAGGCAAAATATATACTCTGTAAGATCTTAATGTCTGATTCTTTGCTGAGAAAGGATTTCTTTCCGTAGACAGTGTACTGAAAATAATTACCTAGAATAGGCAGACGTACTGTCAGACACTAAAGCATGTTTCCGGTGTGATACGACGTATGATTATACGACCGTGATCTGGTGAAAACTGGACAGTTTGGTTCACACTTCGTACTACGCATTTAAAATAAGGGAAAAGATATTCGCATACTTTACAAACGTTAGAGACAAGGGTATCAATCTGCCCGGGTTAGACACAGCCAATGGCTACATCCTGACTCGCAACCGCTCGTATACGCTTTTATTCTGTCGAAGTAAAGAAAATAATACAGTTCGCTTGAGCGAGTTGGCTGTGCAGTCAACATTTAGCGTTTCACGACACGCCACCGGCCGCAGAAAGAGCAGCTGAACGCGGCTGGAGCTGCAACGGGCGGAGTGCGACAACACGCACAGGATGTTGCGATGGGAAGGGATTAGTAACGCATTTGACGCCGTTCTGCGCAGAAAAACATCTGCGCTTTCTGTGGACTTCGCGGCAAAGTGTTGGGGATGTGATGTGAAAGATCGCCCCATCGCCCAGGATTTGCTGCCAGTGTAACAAACATAATACGGTGAGGCAACATTCCATAACTGCCATATCATTACACTCGTACGACAGGCGAACAAAAGTATTTCAGGGTAAAAAATGTGCCCATTTCTTGCGTTTGCGCGACTCTATCTGACGTCAAATTAGTCAGCAAAACATATTTTCCCAACTTCTTGTAGTATTTTCCTCGAATGACAGACGAAAAGACACCACACACTGCTGTCTTTTGACAAGTGGTGTCCGGATTATAGCAACCTCTGCTCGTTTCTTTCGCATACGCTTTACTTGCGCAACGGACCTCACACAACACGACCATGACTACCATTGTTTCATGTTAAAACAATAAACATAAGCAAAACAGGAAGCCCAGTATCAGGGCTCCCGCCGGTACATTGTTTAAAGGTATTGGTTGATGCAAGGACTTAACCTGAGGAATGCAGGTTTGTTGCAACGCCCCTACGACTTGCAGCAGTGACAAACTTGACCTACAACATCCTTCGTCGCAAAAACAAGTTCAGTCAGCAGCAAACAAACGAGGCAAGAAATGCTTTTATGCGTGTAAGACATTGGATGTGCGCTGTTTCGTGGTTTCTGTCATAGAGTATGTCCGCAAATTTGGACACTAGCGTGTTTTACGATAAACAAGTCGTTTCTAACATACAGCGCATTGCAACGACTGTCCTAATGCAGTGTTTTTTCAAAGTATTTTGAGAGACCTAAATGGTCTCAAGTTTTTCCAACGCTCGCTCAGAGTACAGTAGAAACTCGCTTTGCTGCCACCGTCAAAATACACTGCACCCATCTCGGTATTCAGATACAATACTTGCAGTCTCTGAAAATGTGTTTGCGATCAGCAAGAGAGAGCTTTTAAAAACAAACTGCTGATGCACATAACATAAAATGCAATAACAATGCTCAGCCAACTAATTTATAAGCAAACAAGTGTTATACACTAATAGAAAATCGATGAGACAAATGGCACGAAGTGGAAAATGAATCCAACAGAACAGCAAAGCCTGAAATGCAGTTGGTGAATCCAGTCACTGCAACTCAGCGTTTGCAATTACGGGAATTCCAAATGACACTGACAGATCGACAACATCACTTACAGATTTTAGCAGCTTTTATTCTACCGCCTAGGTGGGTGTGTCGTTGCGGGTGATACCACAAGTACCTACCTTGAACTCGTACGTATAGTTGGTGTATCGTAACAAATCGTAGTTGTTTTCATCGTAACATGAGTTGAACTTGAATGGGTGGGTGACGCTTTGAGGGTCAAGCTGCTGTAAGCAAAACCCCGATTTATAAGTCATTGCACATTTTGCGGGCGACAAATAATTCAATGACAAAAAGGCACACTTGAGAACGACTGCAAAATAAGGTAACCTCGTTTGCGACCTGTTTTTTTTCGCTGAGACTTCCGGTCATTTTTTGCAGAGACAGTTTGGTCATATTTTGATGAGACATTTTGGTCACTGAGACATTTCGGTAAATTGTCTCACAGTTGTGTTAAAACTAAGCGTAACAGTGCTTATTAGCCTGTGTTTTCAGACATTCTGACAGAAACGACTAAACGACTTCATTTTTTTCGGTCATTTAAAAAACATTTCGGTCTATGACCAAAAAAAAAGTTTGTGAATGCGACTAGCGTCGCAACTGCTGCTTTGTTAAAAAACAGTTTATTTGCTTTTAAGCACCAGACCGCGGGAAACACTGGTCATTCATTTTTATTCAAACACTACACTCCAGAGCCTTCAAAGACGGAGTAGAGATAAAAAAATAACGTTTCAGCGTACATGAGCACAACAAAAATAAGATGTAACATTTCCACAAAAATGGAAAAGTTGCGACAGGTAGAAATGAAATAGCGACAATTATATGCAAACGACGCTCCAACACCTACAAAAACTCTCCGAAGGAACTCAAACTTACGACGATCAGACGCAAGCAAAAAGAAGTATTGGCGCGCTGTCAAAGCGAATCGAGTTTTAGCGATTTAACGTTTATGTGCATCACGTTCTGAAACGACGCGGCGGCCATCGCAGGGCAAGAGACCGCAAGCAGTCGATTTTAAAACAGACGTCACAGCTGACAAGCATCAAGTTCAAAACAGGTGAAAAAACGCCCCGTGCTGTGCGCCATACGCGTCACTCATGTTTTGAGCAGCGAACAAGCACTTGCCGATAAGTTCGCGCACGATTTTCAGCTAATTTGGCGGCGAAGTGACCGAGCAAGCGCAGAAATGAGCGAGAGCGTTCCGGATGAGAGAAAAAGCGCTGCTGCTGTCCGGAGGCGCTCAGAGCGCCGCCGACAACAGCCGCTCGATTCCAGCAGAGCGCCGCGTTGCGGCCAGTCGCTTGCAGCAATGACAACGGGAAGTCGTGGTTGGAATCACGAAGCAAAATGCAAGGCGAATGCCGCATAGCGCAGATGAGGCACGTTTTCGCTTGGAATAAATAACACTGTTGTCTACGCTGCGCTTTCGCGACAGCGCCATGTCTAACAAATATTTTTAGGTGGCGTGGATGGTTTTTAGATAAAATGACGTGGACCGCTATTTCGTTACCATTGCCTGGGTTGTATGGTAGATAGGCAGCGAACATATAACCAATCTGTTGATTCTTGGACGTGTGGAAGTAATTACAACTGCATCTGAAAACTTTCGGACTGGTCATGCTGGGTCGACTTAACGCTGCTACAGGATTGCGGTAGGTATCTACACGTCGACTACTCAATACGACGGCATTTAAAATTACCAAGACCGCGACACGGCAACATTTTTGGCATGTTGCACGACTAATCAACGGTTATTGTTACTTAAGAAAACAAAGAAATTAGGCACTATTATTTGTGGCATCACCTTTTGGTTGATCGTTAGATTTGGTTTCGTCATAGCTTGCAAACATTTTGAGGCCCACTGGAACCCTCCCGTAGCCCAGTGTGTAAGGCACACTGCACTAAAACATAGCGTACTCTGCCAAAATATAGAACGAACCACATAGGACCTTACTAACCTCACTTGAATGGCTACGTATCATTTTATTGTTGAAAAGAAACGACGAATCGTTGGAGTAAATCGACCACGGGCAAAGATTCCATATGAATGATTTTACTCAACATTAACACCAAACGTTTTAATGCTAGCTGCTCAGCCAATCTTCCCAACAACGGAGGAAAACACGGCGTGGTGGCAGCCAATAGCTCTACAGCGGAGCTCTCACAAATGCAACTCCCAAAATCCCTAGAACAGCACCCAAAAATTACTAAAAATCCCTAAATCTGTGGTGGTGCAGCATAAAATCAGAGTACCATGATAAATGTCAAAAACAGAACCAAATATGATTTTCAAAATAAACTGAAATAGTTCCTTTTTGCACATTTTCATGCTTTTCCGAAAATCCCTAAAAAATCCCTAAATCCCTAAAAAGGGTCAAAAGTTCCAATCTAGGGACAAAATCCCTAAAAGTGAGAGCACTGCTCTACAGCCTGTTTTAACTGCGACAGCTGAGGCGCCAGATGACGGTTTGTCACGCATTTGGCTTCTGACGAACGGCTCGTGGAAACGTACACGCGCGCAAGGCACACGGCGACGGATACCTGTCGAGTGCCGTTCGTTCTCATCCCAAGACCAAACGTGCTGAGGCATTTGTACTTGATCTCTTTGAAATCTTGATGCGTTGCCGAAACTTTTCCTGTCTGTAGATACTCAACCACGCCTGTCGGAAAATATCAGTGTTTACTCTACTTTTAACACACACACACAAATGCTTCGTATTATTGCAAACGTGCGTGCAACTCATTACGAAGTGTCAACAAGGCCAAAACGGACTAGGAAGTGATACGCACCACTGCGGATGTACAATGGCAGCGACGTCACATCTCGTTACAAACGCAACAGCGCAGGGCCTAATGACAGCGGTAGGATTTTACCAAGAAGTTGAACACCGGCTGACTTTAACAAGGGCAACGATGTGCACAAGCCATGTCAGCTGAACATTAGCCAGATCATGGAATTGGCCACGAAAAAGATACCCATAGAAAGAGAGGCACATTTCTTTTGTATTGTCAAGTACATGTAGCAACATGAGTGCAACGATTGTCAACTCTTTCACCAAATACCAGGACACTCCTTCCAAAAACACATCATACAGAGATACGAAACATGACAGACCGTTGTCGACTTCGAAAAGACGTTAAACGTTAACATGTAGGGAAAACACTTTCAAGCAATCGTAGCAATATTACGGACTCATGATCTACAGTGAAACACATAAGGAACGCGAGCGATTTTACAGCTCAAGATTTTGGCATAGCAACACTTGCAGCACACGTTAGTGCGCCGGTTTTCTTTTCCGGACTTAAGAAAAGTTGCCGACCAAGCGCTTCTTGGCCGGCGAAGCAGATTCGCGAGCTTCAATGTCGCGGCAAGTGGGCACTTGAAACAAGGAAAGCTGTAACAATTGACCTGGCGTTCGCCTCGGAAATAGGTATCGGGCAAAACACTTGATCGCGCAACGGACACGATAGACTTGAATGCACCTTACAAGGAAGAGACAAGCTACGAGCTTATCAATGGCACAGTAGCGTAGCAACTGACTAAAAAACACAAGGCCAGGGTTTTTTTAAGGTGTTTTAGGGACCCGACTCGGGTCCCTAGAATTAGCGAAAATTATCATCGGGTCCCTAGAATCAGAGAGATCGGGTCCCTGAAGGTCCATACCAGGTACCTAACATTTTCCTTGAAAAATAACCTGCACAGGACAGAACAAAGTGGAAGTTGCTTCGACAGTTATACTAGAACAGCTATGTCCAACCCAAAAGGTTTCAGAGCCAAAATTTATTGTCACTATCTTAACCAGGGCCACACACTGCATGACATATTAATGAGGGCCGCATATTGAACAGCTAACTTTGACCTTAGTAAACTAAATTGAGCTTAAGATAATGTACCGAAAGCGTAATTAGTAACAGACGTGGTTAAATGGCACTGAAGACCACCTGCATCAAGAATGTCAACTTCAAGATCATCAAAATAAGGACAGGTTGTCAGTATATAGGATATTTTACTTCAGCGAAAACCTAAACTGGGCCGCACAAAACCTTCGATTGGGCGACATGCGGCCCGCGGGCCTCGGGTTGGACATGGCTATACCAGAATAAAAACCAGGCAGAATCGTGTCATGTTTCGGGCAGCAGCCCTGGTGAGTCATACCAGTTAAAACGAAGCTTTTAGATGATGCAACCGGCTGCTTAATGATGGAGAAACCAAAAACGCGTGTTGCGCTAAAAGTTTCTCTCACCTGCTGCAAAAACGCTTGATCGTTTTGCACAACGATGCAATACTCACCGGAATCGGGCAAGGAGTTGAAGTCTCCGCAAAGGACGAGGGGCAACTTGTGACACTCGGCAGTCCCTGCTGAAGTTTGCCCTCCCGGTCTGAAACTCTGATTGGCTTCGTCACACATCCGTTTCAGTTCATGGCAGAGCATGATCGTTTGTATGAGCTTGACGTCACTGTGTGTAGAGAGAAAAAGGCGGTGATGCTGCGCAGACATGATCAAAACAAGAAGTAACGACCGACTGCAGTTGCTCGGCGAATTCGGGCGCAGGATTCGAAACGTGCAGCACACAGTGACGAATTACGTAAGCAATGCGCTGCTCGTTGCAAGACATAAGGTAAAACTTATCGTGCGGGTCACGGCTCACATGCGCCATGCAACGCCAGGCGTTGATTTTCGTCTAGGCTGGATACGGCAGGCGCGCAGCGGAGGAAAAAAGAACACGGAGGAGGTCCTGTGAATTGGTGTTGCTCTGAGCCACAAGAACAAACAACTAGTCGGGCGCCGCTGCCGCGCTGCATCGGCGACTGTGAAGTACATGTCAGGTCACAATCATCGGTTCAACAGTCACTGAGTTCAGCAATTGCACAAAGACGCGCAACCGCGATTTTCTCATCAAGTCAAAGGAACGGTTTGACAGAGCAAGTGAATTGGTCTTGCAGTCACATTCGCGACTGCGATCGACACTTGGATTGAATGTTTTTTGCTCAATGCCATTCCAGTGTGCGTCCCTGCAGTGAGCTGTGGGCAGTTCGATGCCGCAAGCGCGCAGCTGCAGAGGCAAGGTGTTGCATCAGAAAACGCATGGCGTACGTGTTCATTGGTTGGACAGGCTCGATTGATGGAACCTTGCCAGCGTATCCGATGCGGTTAGATGGATGGCAGTAGGTATGGCTTCGTATCGGTCATGCTGCACTGACTGCGGAAAAGGAAACAGCGGAAGCCGCGCACTGCCCGCAAAAGAATACGGAGGGCAATTTTCTCGCGCGTGTTGCAGCAATCTTTGTCCATTGGCTTTCGTGTTTGTTGCGGACGAGGAACAACGCATCTGCGTCGTGCGAGTGTTTATGACTTAAAGACAGCTACGCGGAGCTTGAAGGCGCCGCAGTGTCAGACTTGAATTTCGATCTCAACGTGAATATCTGCAACGCCGCAAAACAAAAGACACCTGAGACAACTTGCTCGATGGTCGAGGGGAGAAAGAATTTATTAACAAGCTGAGTGAGCTTGGTTACAGGAAAAGCCGGGGTGGACAAGAGCGCGATGACGTTCCAGCTTGCTGCACGACCAGCCGCCAATGTCATGTCGGCTGCGTAAAAGCAACCACGTTCAAATGCTATTAATATAAAACAGCAGGCACCCATTTAGCGCTTGGGTCGCCGAAGTAAACAGACAAGGTCGTGACGCAAACGCCGCGCACTTTCTCCCACCAATCGCTTTCATTACCACAAACGCGGCGCAGCAGCCGGCAAATGTGCTCCGAGGCGGTGTTGCGAGAAATGTTCTGACGGTTTCATTGCTGCGCTGGTCGCAGAAGAGCGCGGCGCACAAAGCTGATGCGATCGAACGGCGAGATCGTCTTTCGCCAGCCGCGGCTAAATTTCGCTCGGGACCGTTGGTAAACACACGACGACTCGTTGGAAAAGCAGCGTGCGTCACAGATAACGACTAACCAGCGACAAGCCAGCCGCGCTGATGCGTTGCGTCTGAGCAGACCGACTGTCTGGCGATGGTCTTCGCCGAGTGACAAAAAACGACAACAGACTGCGCAGAAACTTACCCAAAAGTGCACTCTTAACCAGTCTAGACTTATATTGAAAAATATTAAGATCTTTATGAGCTCTGGTCCAACAAAACGCACCATTTTTTTCTAACTCACTCTCGCTGAGTTGTTTTGTAACTTGTAGACTAGTTCACAGATTTTTTTCCTTTTTGTTTGTTGCTTGCATGAAGCAGTTCAAATTCAATTCATGAAAATGATGAAGTACATCCTGCGCCCAGAACATGTTGCGCGCTGAGCCCGGTATGTTTTTAGCTGCGAACAAACCACCGGCAAGGACAAGCAGCACTGGCGGGAACAGACAATTCTGGTCGAACCGGGCAACCACAATGCTTAAATCCACAAGAACGCTTCTGCAAGGATTTTTGCATGTGCTGTCTTATGCACAGAGG
>Ga0210059_1003968_pt1 | contig 23827 bp, 13 predicted proteins | sample Ectturendosymbi2_FD_188042 | JGI IMG/M metagenome (GOLD analysis project Ga0210059, IMG submission 188042) | Ecteinascidia turbinata endosymbiont from Florida, USA - Sample 2 (SPAdes) (version 2) | ecosystem: Host-associated > Tunicates > Ascidians > Unclassified | place: Key West, Florida...
GCTGTTTTCAAAATTTAGCCGGAGTCGGAGCTGGTGGTTAATTTAGCTGCTCTGGCTCCGGACCCTTTCTGAAATGCATCATCCAACACTATTTGCTAAGCGCGCTGAAAAACAAGGCTCTCTGAATTGGCTCACAGCACCAACTATCGTCAATTTTATGAATTATGAGTAAACAGTAGCGCTCAGTGACGTATACAACTGACTAGTCGACCTGCTTTCCCGCACTTGGGAATTGCACCGAGATTGTTTACACAGGTCAGTAGTAACTGACTAACTGTTAGTGACATTAAAGGTTAGTTTCAGTGCTGCGGCAATGCGATTGAGTTACTTGAAGTGACAAGTCTTTTCACATGATTTCATGGACCCTACTTGCACTTTCCAAGAACACTGAAACTTGTTTTGACACGATGTACATGCCGTTTATCTCTCACATTTGCAAAATATATCTCTCACTTTTGCAAAAATATCTTATTCGTTTTCACAGAAAAGAAAGCTCTCGTCTAAAATAGCCACAATTAAAGTCAGTGCCGAATGCCGATAATAATTGGTTAAAGCAGATATCCTGTGAGTTTTGCAACCGATATTATTGATATCGGTGTGTGTCCAGGATTTTGAAAAACAAGAAAAATGGAAAAGTGCATTCTCCCGGTCTGCAGTCTCCACAGTCCACACATCGGCTACGCAACACTGTCGCAAAATGCATTAGGCTTTCATGATGATACCGTCTCAAATGGCTTTTCAAGTGAAGTTGTTTGAATATTCTGTAACCACAGTCACAAAAAGCTCAAGCAATTGAGCCTACCAACCAACTCCAAACTTAACTCTTACTAACTAATTTCTGCCGCGCTGTTATTGTGTAGATGTAGAGCAACGCTGTTCAGCCGGTGTGCACGGTGCACCCGAGGATGCACCAAAATATACGTGGGGTGCACCACTAAGAAAGGGCTCGCAATGGTGCATCACAAACTTGTCACACTAAACAGATAATTTTTACAAAAACTTTCTGTTAGCAAAAATGAACCATTAACCAGCCAATGACTTTCAGGATTTAACCGAGACTTTGCACAATCTAAAGTGTGGTGCATAAGCATCACACCATATCAAGCTAATTGTAATTAGATGATTATTTGTGATTCATAAGCAACAGGCAATGAGCCATTATCAATTGAAATATGTAGCTGAGTTACTGAATTAGGGTACTTGCTTATTTAGACCCGGGTACTTACAGACATGGGCGCAATTAGGTGGGGTAAATGGGGGAAGTGTCAGTAAATAGGGTGCATAAGTTTAAGTGTAAATAGGGTGCATGATTTTAAGTGTATCAATAGGGTGCATGAGTTTAAGAAAATAGGGTGCATGAGTTCGTCAAAATATCTTTAGGGGGGCCCCGTAACAAAAAAGGTTGAAGAGCACTCAGGGCCGGCCCTAGCAAATGCGGGGCACAATGCAAGACCTGGGCGCGGGACCCAATGCAAGACCTAGGCGCGGGGCCTCTCTGAGCAGTGATTTTATGACGTCATCGTGTTCAGTCAACCGTGTTCCGATCGTGGTAGAGCGCAGATATGCAGTACAGCACTAACACGAGAATTGAGCACGTTTGCTAACGTTCCAGAGGAAATTTGCTAGTTCTGACTAGAGCGTTCTTTGTTAACAATGCAATTTATATGGCATTTCTACTGAATTCTCAAGCGCAAGGTGTATCTGGCAAAAATGAATAGTCGACCCAAACACCATGGCGCGGGATCCCCAGAGGCGCGGGGCTCAATGCAGCTGCATCGGCTTGAGGCCGGTCCTGAGAGCACTGGTGTAGAGGACGAAGATAAGTAACTGTGTTACCGTCAACTGATTGGATAAAAAAACGTGCAACGCTTTACAAGCAGGAACATGACCGAGTATCAAAAATCGGATTATCATTCGCGCACTGACAGTCAAGGGCGTACGCAAGGGGGGTTGGGGTTAACCCCCCTTGAGCTTGATATTTTACAAAAACTTTATTACCTGCGCATAGAAGATTAATTGATTTCGCATACTTTTGCTTGTTAATTTGTCGACATAATGCAAATACGCAAAATCAATCTGCATGCAAATTTCAAGGAAAGTTGTAAATGGGCCAAAAAGTAATAATTAGGTTTCGGTAGGAATCTGGGTTATCGTCTGCGTACAGAAAACATACCACCACTTTTTGCAGACCTTTCGTTCACTGCCCATGTTTAAGATTATGTTCCGCGATAGTTCACTTTATCCGAAACAATTACATTTATTTTATAACATGTTTAGCTAAAAGAATACGATATATAACATGTGTAGCAAAAGGAACTGCATTTTTTGTCTGCTAAGGCTAATCAGCGCAAGTGCTGACAGTATTGGCTACATTACCAATTTCTGTAGCATGATAGAACGGTTGCACGAGCTCAAAAACAGCACTTGTCAACATAGAAGCATTCCGGCATATGATAATGTCTCAGCAGAAAAAAAGGAAAACTAAAAGTTTGCTGGACCTCTGTAAATAACAAAAAATCGAATGATTTCTTGCGTACTGTATGCGCATTCTCAATTCTTGTGTAATTTAGCAAGATTCAATTTTTCAAACCGGAGTGTGCTCCAGCCAGTAGCCGCACTTCCGTGCTCGACTGCTCGTATTCGACAACACATCAGTGCAGCCTCATTTTGCATTTGCAAATTGCTCTAGCGAATTGATGAGTGTGTTTTTCTCCCCTGTTGCAGCTTGATACTTTTGCAGTTATGAATTGCTGTATCCCATAGCGTTGGGTGTATTTAGATCTGATTGCCTAATTTGGAGCGCTAATAGTTTATATTTATTATTCAGTGCAATGACACATAAAATAAGGAGAGTAGATGTAGAAGAATATGCATGTTATGTCAACAAACTTTGCCAAAACGTTGTTTTGGAAATATGACTATAACATCAAATTGTGACGTCACAAACAGCGCACATCAAGTACAAATGACCACCATATGCCACTGAATGAAACCCCCTCATGAAAATTTTCTGCGTATGCCACTGCTCACAGTTGCCATGATTCGCTCACGCTTCGCAACTAACTAATTTCATCCAAATAGGTCGCCGCGGCGAAATCCGGGGGTCGGTTCTACCAGGAATCAAGGTCACAATGCGTTTTTGTTTCAAGTTGGACTTGTTCTAGTCGCATCAGACTGTGGAATTACTGCCGAGTGTGGTGTGGACAAGTCAGTCAACACCAGCGCAGCGCATGTTTGCGCATTTTGTGAGACTAAGTCTTTGTGTAAAAACGCAAAGTGTGACGCTTACGCACTTTTTTGGGGCACAAACAGTGACAATCGGCAAGCAAAGGATCAGCCCGAAGTCGGATTTTTAAAAAATAATTTTTACCCACTCCGACTACTCTAGACCAAACTCCTGGTAGTGGTAACAGTGTTTAAGATTAGTTCAAAATATACTGGAATAATACGCTCAGTTGTTACAAGAAGGACACTAAGCATACCGACATTGTTAAAGTGTATTAACAAAGCACAGTCGGAGCCATGTTATAAAAAAACACAGCTCCGGAGCTGGAGCCAATTCATTTTTACAAGAGCTCGGCAGCCCTGGTGCAAACAATGGGTATTTAGACATTCGAGAGCGAATTGACCAACCACCGTTTCCTTAACATTCCAGTTTTTGAAAGTGCAGCTTAAGTGTTGAATGCTTTAGTTTAAAAGGTGTGCAATGCGCATTAAGCAGCCGGCATCAACTCTAAAAGAATAAACCTAACATCAACAATTGAAACCTCTCGATTTACTGTAGAAGCTTTCGAGGAATCTGCCGACGGGTCTGCTTTTATGTTTGTGCGATGATTTAAATTTGCACATACCTGCAGACCTATTCAAGCTACGGGTCCCCACAAAGGTGACAAGCAAGCGAATCAGTCAACCTAATTATTTTTATAGGACATCGATTTCTCGTACCACTGCGCATCCACAGTGCTGAAATCTTATTCATATAAAATATCCTATCATAAATTTATTTTATTATATTATAAAATTAAGTTTCCCTGTCAGTACATTCAATACCCATACGTACTTTTCCGCAATATCTGAAAACTTTGGCATGAAAATATGCAAAAAATTCTGAAAACCATACATAATTTATTTAACAAATGAGGAAAATCAAAGCCAAGCTGTCAGAAAGCAGTTCTTTTGCTTACGTAAATTTGTAGCATCCAACGTTTGGTGCTACATTCGGACAACGATCACATGCAAAAATCGACATCATGTGATTTTCGGCTTAGCATATGGAGGTGAATAAAATTTTAGCAAGATCGTGATGATAAAAGAAATCAATCCCTTGACGTTGTGTGACTGTGTCAGGTAAGAATGTTAATCAAAGAAAATTATTTTCAACACCAACTCTGCTCGTTTAGCCCAGGCGATGACCACTTGCAAAAAAATGGCATCGTGTAATTTTTTACCCAAACACATGGAGGCAAATAATATTTCTACCTGACGGTTGGCAGGGCTATGGCAGGTTTAAACGTAGACGAACCAAAACTTTCGTCTATGTTAACTTTGCGTGTAGAGTTAAAGGAACGAAAATGTGAGATTCGTTTATTTAAATTATGTTCAAGCAAACTCACGATAACAAGTTTAACGCGAAGTGATTCATCCGTCATTTCAAAGGGAACACTTTCCTGTAGTTCTCACAGAACGTTTGGTTTTCAAAACCGGGCGGTAGAAGATTGAGCGGGCGCGAAAAGTGACCCGGGAATTGTGATTTGGCAACGTCTACAGATTATGCGAACTTTTTCAGCAGTTATCACTAATGTTGAAAACTAAAAAATATATTGTGAAGCAATAAACACAGCGATTGTACGCACAACGCGAGTTTTACAGTGGAAAAGTTTTGTTGTTTGGCAGAGTAGCTTTATTTGATTTTTGCTGAACAGCAGAACTTTGAATGAGTAGCAGAAAACAAAAAAACGCGCCTTCGGGGCCTCGTTCAGTGAAAGTGTAAAATTCTTCAACGAAAATAGTTTCATACAGGAGACAGATTTTTTTAGTGAGTAGGGAAAATTACCGGTTTGCGATAGTACTAGGGAATATCTCAAATTAAGTCCGATGTCTAGCAGCATTCTTTCTACGACAAAAAGTAACGCAGATGTTTCGAAATGTTTAAAGTGAAGAAAGAGGGGAGCAAACAAAATATATTGGTGAGTGGTTTCAGGAAAATGTTTCCAAGACAAATATCAAAAGTACAACTTCATCGGCGAAGATTGCAAAGCAAAGTGCGCAAAAACTTGAAAGTTCGTGCACAACGTTAAAAGCATCATAACTTCAACATATGAATGTAAATTTGTTCTGTGCATTGGATTCATTGTAAAGGCGTGATGCTCGATGTCCAGTGTTGGTTTGATACACTATAATTAACAAGACGAGATTGTTCGGTACAAAAAATAACCGCAACCATTTAGTAGGTTTGCTTACAAGCAGTGCAACGCATGGAATACAAAGAAGCTTTGCTTTCTATGCGCGTTAATGCTAAGCCGTAAAATAATTTGTATTTTCAACTTGGTCGGTTTTGAAGAGTATTTTCCAAAGTGCTTAGGTATGTAACAGCTTCGTTGCAAGTAGGAGGGTACCCCATCGAGACCGTTGAATTGTAACATTGTATCAAAAACATTTCGATTTGGGCGAAACACGTAGCGCAACAACTGATCGTGTTACTTGAAAAGCAACAGTGGATGTCTGTAATCGCACAAATTATGTTGCTAACGATTGACATCGCTCAGCAGACAAGCAGGCGATTTTTATTCAACGTTGATGTGCATTTTTTTGTTCAGCGAAAAGTTTGTTTTTTACGGGTGAAAAATTTTTGTTGCTGGGCTTGTGAACGTTGTAAGCATCAAAGAAAATGCAAATGGTAATGAAAACAGACAATGCTATTATTAAGGTGGAGTAATAACAATGTCATTCACGGTTCTCAAAGACGATATTCTTTTCATAAGACTAAAGTCGTCAGATGATTAGAAAAAAGGGAATTATGTAGTTGTTGAGTTTAGTTAGCACAATCCGAGGCACGAAGCACAAAGTGATGACTCCTGCAACCACGCTTACAAAAATAGCGTTTCCCCAAATTAACTGCAACGTGAAAGAAACGCTGTGACGTCTGCAAGAAAAAAAAGTGCGATGTAACAGAAAAGCGACATTCATTACAAAGGTAAGTTACAAGGAGTTTTTCGTGCTGGTTTGAACGAAACTAAATGCGACTACGTAGATTCCAAACAGCATTTTTATCTACAGTATCATGTTGCAGCAACAGAAAACAGACATGAAAGCACTTTGCAAAAAACAAACGACACTTCAACCAGTGGCGTACCTCGGGTTTACCGCGCCTTGGGACAAACTCAGTTTAAGCGCTCCCTAGCCCGTTCGTGGCAGCATAAAATAAAAGAAACACTGCAATCTGACGATTTACTTGCAATTATCTCATTCCAAGGGCAAAGTTTCCTTGCTTTTGCTCTTGAAAATTCATCGATTATTTTGTCAAAAAGCTGAAAAGATTTAAATGTGTCACATGTTTTAACCTAGAAAATATCCAACGCCAGTGACTCTCTGTAGGAAGTTTTGCTAGCAATTTTGTGATCTGAATTTCGATTATCATGTCTGTGGAGATGCTCAGTTCAGTTTATAGGTGAAATTACGTAAAACACAGGTAGCAGCCAAAGCAGCGCTAGGGCATGGGTCGGCAAAAGTATTGAGGGAAATGCAAACTTACAAAAAATTCTTCACCAATATGTTTGCTTCTATTCAACAACAATTTTGACATCAAAAATAATAATAGAGAGCGTAGAAAACCATTATATATGTTGTGGGTGCGTGAATAGCTGCAATAAATTTGTTTCAACTAGATCTTTTTAACCATGAAATTCCCTATGATACTGTGATGAAAGTTAGCTCCGCACCCGTTGCCTCCCTTTCGAAAGAACAGGGGAAGTAATGCCCCCGCTCTCCGCGCGTCCCTGAGAGTAATTGAAAAGTATACAATTCTAACTAATGCACTCAACGCTGTTGTCCATTTGCAATTAGAAGTTTGCAAAAGTAGTCAGGATTTATTTAAACATCCCACAAATAAAAATCGTCATAATTACCTTCAGAGCCACATCACATCCATTTCCACATCAAATAATTTCCTTAACATCAGATATGTTGTCGTAACAGCATAGCGTACTATTAAGGTTTTATCGCTGCTCTGAAAGCATGAGCAGTTGCAAGCACTGTGAATGCTGGATTCCCGTCCACTGTGACGCAACTACAGAATGAGAACGAAGCTGGAAAGTTCGCAACCCTGGCTATCTGACAGCATTGTGACGCAACCGTGAGTCAAACCACATGCCGGCGCTGGTTGCTGAAGACACAAGCGACGCCTTAACGCCACTAATGTTCGTAATTGCTCTCTTTGCGAACCTTGGTGATCTTGATGAGATTTTGCAAATGGGTACCAGCGACTGGCATTCGACATTTTGTAAATCGTAATTACCAGCATCCGCTGACATTTGACATTTAGTAATTGTTACGTGACATTCCAACCTCAATCCACGCCCTCAAAATGCTACGTCCGGGGACAGATGTCTACTCTTCCCCATGGCTACGCCACTGTCTTCAAGACATAATTATCAGTTTGCTTCAAGTTATGCTTACAGCCAAATATCCTGAAGTCGAAGCAAGCTACAAAAACTGCCATACGCTTCAAAACAAAAACCGTATTTGCACATGCAGCGAAATATTGAACCCAGTGCCATATTTTTCCAAGCATTCAATTAAGTCAGACGCAGCTTTACCGGTAGCAGTAGCCAATGCTTCGAAGCCCCAACTGCTTCAAAGTTTGTCGCTGATGCTGATTTTTACCGAACTAACGTGGAACCTATCGATCAGGTCAAAAGCAACCTGAGCTAAATCTTTCCTAATGCTGCTAGCTTACTGCAAACAAATCATCAAAAATCAGCGCAAAACAGTGAGAAGAGCAGTTACCATCAACGCGTGCTGACAGAAGAGCTCTTGCGAACTTTTTCCTTCGGCCACCACTCGGGCCTGCACTCAACACTGATCATGATCAAGAGACTGAAATCGTGGTGCCGCGGCGTGCCTTCTGATGGTCAACGCGATATGCTACGCCTGTGTGTGACGTAACAATCGTCTCTGCGATTAGCTGAATGCGCAACATTCAGCAGCTGTTGTTATCATAATTCAAAATGTTCGTTGGTGATCGTTAGCACACTTATGTTGCGTGTGAAAGCTGCCGAATTATACTCAGTGCACTTAACAGAACAGCGTGGAATTACATAAAAATCCGAATTACGAGATGTGAAAAAGGCAGATTTTACGCGGAATTGGCCAAGATCCGGCTTTTTAATCCGAACCGAAGATTTTTATAAAGAAAGAAGTTAGAAATCATTCACCAGTTTTGGCAAAGGTCCGGATCAACCGAGGAATAATTCATATTTCAAGGTGTACGTGCGTAGGCTTGAAGAATAGCGACATTCATTCGACGTAAACCAGTTAACAAGAGTCATGACTTAAAAAAGGTGGCTATCAAAGTCCACCTAGCCGAGGGCGTTGAGCTTTTTTCTTTGCAACCAAGAAAAACATATCTTACACTTTTCTCAGTAATCTGATACTGCAGATTTTTAGTAACTTCAAGCTAAGCCTCCTAGATCAGCAGGACTGCACAGTATGCGAGCATGGGCAGCCACAAATCAGGAGTGGATCCAGGGGGGGGGGCGATCGCCCCCCTAAAACCTAAGAACGTAACTTCATTCACCATAATTTTGTACAATTCCGAAAAGAATATACGCGTTATGAGGCTATTTTGTCGTCCATTGTTTTGTCACAGCAACAGGCCCGTAACCAGGGGGAGGGGCGCAGCCACCCCTAGAAAATTTTTCGCCCCTCTGGAAAAATGTGTTGAACATCGTTTAGAACTATTGGACATAGTTCAAAAAAGTTGGGCCTCTCCCGGTGTCCCAAGCTGGTTACGGGCCTACACAGCAGTGTTGTGAAGTATACTTCATCTCTCTTGCAGTAGTGAAGCCGTTATGAGACTTGACTACTAAATATTACTGAAATCGCCCCCCTAACGATACTAGCTGGATCCACCCCTGCACAAGATACAGTATTTACGGGGAGAACCTAAGTGGTAGATTTGAGGATTAATTGGCACTCACTCAAGTTTGCAACAACTGAGCTTCTGTCACTTCTACTCGCCTACTTAAAAATAATATAAGAGCTGGAAGCAGACCGTTTACAAACTCTCAATAAATAATGCAGCCTACTGTATTTGGACTTGGCCGTAAAGCCACTACTCAATCTCCGAGAGAGCATGCACGCATGTGAGTGTTCCTATCACTTGTGGTTGGGTATTGCTGCCTGTGATGTTCTCGTGATAACGTCGTAGTTTAGCGAAAAACCTGGATTCAATTCCTCGAAAGGTTTTCGACACCTGCCCTGGCCATGACACAACACTTAGAACAACAGAGCCAGCCTCTGTTGAGCAGTTTTCCATCCCGACATCGCCAACTCTTGTTGATAGCTCATGATACCGACATACATAGCAGCTTCTTTCATGCCTGACCTTTCCACATTATAGGAAAAAAGACACAAGCATCATGAACGTTGCAAGCAACGCGTGAAAACGTTTTCAGGGCAAAGTTTTTTTGTAAATGACGTAGAACAAGTCGAACAGGAAGGTATCGAATCCCTGCGAAAGACATTGCAGTGACGGACGACCGACAATATTCACGGGGCGCTTGGCGATGTAAACCACGAGGTAATACACAGCGAATTGCCTTAAAACAGGTGGCAGTGGTATGGGAGGTGCGAGATAAACCCTCGCAGCACAAATGAAAGCCTGCAGTCAGTTTATGATCTACCACGCGGTGGCAGTAACTGTTGCGCCGTGCGATATGTTCACGTGACGATCGTAACTTTTGGCGAAACCCGACACTCCCCAGAGATGAACGATACGGAGCGTTACCGCCGCTCTTGCGAAGAAGACAAGGCTCACTGCTCGCTACCGTTCCTGTTCCGACAACTGCGATCAACGGGAAAATTTACTAAATCTGGAAGGAGCTACTCACAGCAGCGCGAACACATGCGAAGGAAGAACGAAACAACGGAAGGTCACTCGCCGACGGCGCCGGGCGAGATGTTGAACATTTTTGGATCGAACTCCTGGCCCTTGAACGGAGAACCCTCGGCGTCCCAACCTTTTTTCAGCATCTCGTGAACTTTCTGCAACGTACCACAATTAGAAAGAATAAGTGAATTAAAAAATGATACGACAGCCCGGCTAAAAATCTCAAAAAAAATGGTGTACGTAAGAATTATATTGGCCACGTCCAGCAGAGTAGCCAGGTCAATGTTTTGACTTTAAGCGAGCAACAGTATTTTGTTTGGGAAACCACTTCTCGAAGCGCAAAACGACAAGATACGAGAAGATCGCGTGTCCTGGAAATATCTGGGTGGGGGCATGGCCGCTTTGGCCCCCGTGGCTAGGCCTATGGCCATCGGACTGAAACGCACATGAGCAGGTGCTTCGAAGTTTACGGCCAGGTTTTTTTTAAGGTTTCGCTTTGGTGACCGCAAGGAAATTTTAAGACCGCAAATATTTCATCTAAGTGTGTAAAAATAACCACACTTGCAAAAAAACGAATTATTTATTATTGGCAGTGCTTATTCTACAAAACAAATTTTTCAGTTTCAATCTCGTTCCTCTAATTCTCTGCTGTAGTTACAAAAGTTGGTTATATTTTGAGAGACCGTTGGAGGAATTTGAGAGACCGTTTTGGTCCCTCAAAACACCTTTAAAAAAAACACTGCCTACGGCCATCGGACTGAAACGCACATGAGCAGGTGCTTCGAAGTTTAGTGGAAGCCATAGAATCTGAACTGCAACGAACTTGCTTTCATAAAAAAACGCCCTGTTCTATTTTTTCTAGTATTTCCCGCTGAAAAAAACCCAGAAAAACTGCCGCGAAGTTACTTTGAAGCTCTGCCAGTGACTATCCGCGCATTATGCGTAAGGACTTCAACGGGGACAACCAAGCAAGCTTTCTCGCAACTGCACAGAGGAGCACAAAAATAAATCGACCAGTAAAGACTTTAATATACTTTAACAACTAATCGGGTGCAGTGAAATCTGCCAACTCCGCAGCCAAAAACGTTCAGCGCTAAAAATACCAGTTCGTGACTCTGCGGCAAACCGAGTCGCTTCTGTTTCTCGTCAAACTGTAGTTTGTTGATGACCGCCAGCTCCTCCTCGTCCATGTCGCCCATTGAACGTTCCGGACAAATCTTCTGTATGTCGATTTCTTGGTCTTCGTCGAGGAGCTTCGTCCACCATATATTCTTGTCCTTCGTCAACGTGATCTGCAATTTACAGGGTCATCACTTCTGTTACATCGACATATGCACCCGTTTGAAAACTTCACGAGTTTCTTGGCATGAAAGCTGTTTTATCTGTATTGTGATTAATATACAAAGAGGCTACACAAGTTTCGACGAGGGCCCCAGAAGCCAGAGGGGTGGTATTGGTCTTGGTAGCCCCAGTAAAATTTCTCTCACAGGCCCTGGTTGACTTCGAAGCCTTACAAACGATTCTGAGCAGAAAGTCTACACAAAAAGCAACAGTTTATAGCTCACAGCTTCTGTCGTCGAAAACAGACTTGTTTTCGATCACGCCCGTTGACAAAGTCCACTTTTTTTCGCGTTAAAGCATCTTTACAACGCGAACCGCCATTTCATAACAGCACAGCCGAATTTTCCACGAAGTGGGCCGCTTTAGGCATGGAAAATCAACAATTCTGCTACATCGACACATGTGCCTGCGCTTGAAAAACTTTCATGAGGTTGACTTCGAAACAGCAATTAACACAACGGCTACATACGTATGCGAAAAGCTCACCGAAATGTTTTTGCCGCTTTCCAGCGACCACATGCTTTCCTCCCTGTTGATTTCGTGCTGGAGGCTGCCGTCAATGACCGGGGCGAAATCGCCGCCGCGCGTCGTTTGGACGCAAACTTTTATGCGCTTGCGTTGGATATCGACTTTGACCTTTGCAGGAAAAAGCAACGCAACGAGCGATCAAAAATAAACAATTGGTTGCCAGTTGGTTGCAAACCGGTAACTTGCTTCAGACAAAAAAATAAATCGACTGCTACGCCTGGGTGGACACATGTGTTGAAGTTGTGCGAATATTTCTGGGCTGAGCTTGGGATGGTAAAGACCAGGGTTGTTGAGTCAGAGGTTTTTGGGTGGCGTCGGAGTCGGATTTTTTTGTCCGATTCCGGAAGTCTTAATTGGATCATTTTTTACATTACACTCCCAATTTGGGAATTCCTGTTGAAATGGTATAATATCTTGTGAAACTTTTGAAACAGAGAATTCTGCTGTGCACCACGATTTCTGTTGAGTGCTAGTTGCTACAAAATTCTTGACAGCCAAACTTCATTCACGTTATGTTCTGGAGTCGAAGTCGGGAGTTGGAAATTTTGGAAAGGTCGGAGTCGGGAGTCGGACATTTTACCTCCGACTCCGCAACCCTGGTTAATACCCGATCTAATGCAACTCGTATTTTCACACGTTGCGGTGAAAAATAACACCACAAATTGAAAGAAAAAAAATTTCACTGCCAATTGTCATTTTGCCTTTTAGTATACAGTATATCAACTTGTAAGTTTTTCAGCTCTGGCACAAAACCTGCACCAAGAACCTCTGGCATTGCAGCAAAGCCGACAAAACCTTCAGGCATGCAGCAGGCTCCTGTCATTCACGATCGTTGACACTTGGACGCGATCAACCATGTCCGCGGATTGCTCACGAGCGCCATCTATTAGCTCGCACTGGCTGACGTGCGTTGTACGAGCGAATGCTATGCAGGATTAAAATTTGGGAGAAAATCTCGACGACGATTTGTTTACATGAACTGACCCTCAATAAGCTTCATTTAAACAATGTCTGCTTTTAAAATAGCTCTAAGCGTTAAAAACAAAGGAAAATTTCCAACGTCAAGCAAATTCGCAAAAAAGCTTTGGAACGCGCGGAAGTGATGACGTTGGCTTGGCGTTATTGTGACGCACAAGCAAATTTATGATACGGTTTTTTATCAAGCTGTTTCTTGCAATTGAAAACAAGAAGCAATCAACAAAAACACCTCAATTTTTTTCGACACTGAGTGACTTACAGCAAGTGGAAAGGTAGCAAAAATCTTGCGGTTTAAGTGGGTTAATGCTTCAGGCCAGGAACTCCAAGGAGCAGTGAATCGATCTCATAAACTTTAGACAAAAAGCGTGCAACTTAGCAACAAGCTACCACATCTGGTTTGCAGAAACGACTCACAATTCTCTGAAAACTTGGTTAACAAAATGCGACGAACGACATGTTGGAAGTGCCACATAAATATTAAAATGCGCTTAGTTTAGCCATGCTCTACAGCAGTGGTTCTTAACCTTTTTTTACATATCTTACACTTTTCTCAAACAAGATTACAAGATTTACCTCCAATACACTCAGTGGTGCTCAGTTATTAAATGTACGAAGTTAACAAACTCTTCCTGTTTAGAATGATTTAAAAATTTACATTTGCTGTAATTTATGGTTCAGTAAATTTACCCCTTGGAAGACAAAATTTACCCCAGATTTAGAACCACTGCTCTACAGTCTGCAAGCGCACAAAGAACCCCGCAAAGGAAAGCGATTCACGGTGATTTAAAAGCTTGAAAAGGCGAAACGGTTTCTAAGCAAAGCGCACAACAAACAGAACAGCTTGTATACCTGCGCCCCTTTAACAACGGATTTTTCCACGGGAACTTTAACGTCAACGTCATCGTAGTTTTGTGACCAGCTGTATCTGTCGCATATTGCTCCGTTGTAGCTATCCGGATTGCTTTGAAACACAGACTGGCTGAAAAACAAGATTTGTCATACAAAACATGCATCAAACAATAATTCGCCTCTTTACGTGTTTCATTACCAGCGATCAATAACAACAGGAAATAATATTCGCCCTATGGCATGTATATGCACGTTAAACCATGCACTCACTGCGTTCTATATAGACGTGCGTTCTTTCAAACAAAAGAACAAATATTGCAGCCATTGGTTGGAAGTGACCACGTTCGTATCTTTCTACACCACACTGATTATATTGATGGGAATTTGCCTAAAGTTATAGGATGCAGACTCAACCACTCACCTAAGCCGATTGCGGACAGATACAGTTCAGTCACCCACATTTCACGGCGCCCTAATGTCGAACAGCTAAGTTCCTAAACGTTGCAAAACATTTGCGCGGTTCTGTGGCAGCCCAGCGCAGTCGACGAATGAAAGGACTGAGCAAATGTTGATCTTAAAGTGGCGCGGCAACGAAATCGAGTAATTGAAATTCTGCAACACAGCGCTTGTTTGTTGTTTCGCGGTTGGTTGACTCCGCTTCGTATTATACCCAAGGCTGTGGAGCCGGAACTCAAATTTCGAGCTCCGGTTCCGCGAATCCAAAATTTTTGGCTCCGACTCCAACCTCTAAAAGTTTTAGGCTCCGGGGCCAGAACGATTTGGTCCAGTGCAAACAAAAAAACATTGTATTATTTGTATAACTCGCTTGCCCAAGAAACGATGTTTGTTAAACCAGGAACCAAATTTCAGGCTCCGGCTCCACACCCCTGGTTATACCACCTTAAAATCCAAGCTGTTCAAGAATCAAGACGTACTTCTCACGTGTTGCTATTTTCCACGAATCCGCCCAAACAATCAGACGGGACGTTGGGATCCGATCTGAAGATTTCATTACAACAAATGGCAGGCACGTGCTCTTCACACTGCTCAGTCAAATCTTCCGCAATATGTTTTAAACCAGTTTTGCAATCGTTTGCCTTGTTAATACCAGCAAACCAGGCGTTTGGTTGAAAAAAAATAACAAAAGAGAATGCTCCAAGAAACCAATTTTAACAGTATATGCTTCGCTGCAATTTCCAGAAGCAACCACAAAAAACCTGACATACTCAAAATCTACATGCGACGACTCTTTGTTTGGTACTTCAGAACCTTCATTCGCAGAAACTTGTTCTGAGTCTGACTGCTTAGTACATGTTGTTTGGTCGGTGTCTTCGTTCTCCAAAGACTGTGGTGGCGTTGAAAACTGGTTTGGTGCTTCGGACTTTTTTTCTTCTGTAACTACATTACAAAAAGCACACCAATTAATAGCATAGATCGCTGTAAATTCAAGTGACAGAGAAATAAATAGCTTAAAGAACTTTTCATATCTATATTATTCAAGGCTTAGTTCCATGTACCAGAACAGCTATGTCCAACCAGCACAGTTCAGATGTTTGCTGACATAGTAAAAGTATCCTACATATTGACAACCTGTCCTTATTTTGATAATCTTGAATTTGACATTTTTGATGCAGGTGGTCCTCAATGACATTTTATCACATCTGCTACCACTGCAGTTAGGATTAAGTTAATTTCAGTTTGCTAAGATCAAAGCAAACTATTCAATGTGCGACCCTCATTAACATGTCATTCAGTGTGCAGCCCTGGACAAGACAGTGACACAATTTTTGGCCCAGTGAGCCATTTGGGTTGCACATAGCTGTTCTAGTCAAGTATAAGCTACAAGCATATGTGTTCATAGACTACAACCTTTATTTTGCTTGTGCAAATTCCTGATATTTAAGCAAACAATGTAGTTTTTTATGTAGTGGTTAGTTTGATGACATTTTAACAAGATCAAGCTACTAACACCAAAGACATATTCTCTCTTGCTTTATGTGCACAGCCATAGATTGTTATAATATCTTGCAAGTCAGAACAACATACCAAAAGATGTGCTCAAATGCAAATTTCTAGATGGATGCATTTGCTTGTACAGAAGGTTCCAAGACACGACATGTATGCACATCAGTAGGCATAATACAGAGAGACAGAACTTAATTCAAAATAATGCTGTTTTTCTCAAAAACATGCAAATGAGGCATTTTCAACAAGTACTTTAATAAATTTACTAAATTCTACCATCAAATTAATTGGTGCTGAAAGACTCTACAGCTGAATCTGAAACTTAAGCAGACTTCTATTGAACAAGCCTGACAAAACTAACGCTGTCCACAAATGACTCATATACGTTTAATTAAAATGAGCCACAGCACATTTGGTAGTAAGCAATTTTATTGTTGAAAGAAAGACTGCTGAAGAAAAGTTTCACTAAGGCGTAAAGCTGTGAAGGAATGAGCAGTTATACAAAGATGATATTGTCATTTAAGTATTGGATCCAGTTGGAAATTCTGCAAAAGACAATTTCATCAGGAAAAATGCAATGAAAGCAACATGGTGCATGTTTTTGTATAAACCATTAAACACCTGGTTGGAAAAACCTAGTTGGGTAGACTGGTTCACAATTAACTGATCAACCTAAACAGCTAAATAAAAGCAATAACCGTTTAGTTATTACTAAATTTTATCTGTTCTATGAAATTCAAAATGACCAACAAAAAGAGCAAGAACAACGTGCATATCCCAAACTTTGAAAAAGGTGTATTAATGTAATTTTGTATGCTGTACAAAGGTTAAAAAATGTGTGCTTTTTTAAAAAAAGAGTAAAATTAAAAAAAAAAACTAAAAAAACATACATGGATGTAGTAACCAAGTACTAAGACAATTCAAACACTCTAAATTATTTAATTTACCACCTTTACATTTATATACCTTTGGAGTTCCAAATAAAAACACAACACTTCCGCACTAAAAAAATAAAAAACAAAGTTATTTCAATGGGCTGTTCAAAGCAATATTTAACCTTTGCTTCTTGCTTTTGCCTTGACTTGTTCTTCCGTTCTGGCTCGAACCATTTCCGTCATTTTCTGGTACTTTTTGAAATACTTAACATGCAAACATACAATATGCAGTGAAACAAAACAAAAACGAACGGAAAAAGAACAGCTTTTTTTCATTATTTTCAAACTTTTAACCAATTGTTATCTGACAGAACAACTTTACCAACATTTGTACATTTGCTTGCAACAACAGAAACGTGCTATGTATTCCTACTTACATTCATCACCATTTTCTCTGCCACACCTGGAGGAAAACCATACCGTTGTTTGGGCTCAGTCATAATGTGATAAAAGTCTGTTCTCCGTCCAAGGAACCCAAACATTACATCAAGAAATTGTTCAAGACCAGCTTCATTCTGTAGTATACCTAACAGGGCATTGTCATAAGCTTGCAGCATCTTGTCATTTGCAGTAGATGCCATGGCGACAACATAACCTATGTGTCTGAAAGTTTAACAAAACCAAAACAGAGAATCAAAGACTGATAGGCTATCACCACGCACCCAATAGTCTATGCTAGAAAGGAAAGCACTGCAGGCCAAAAAAGAAGACCACCCCAATGTTGCAATCAATGACATAATTAGCAATCACTAGTTCTGAAAAGGTTACAAAATGGGTCTAGTTTGAAGGCAAATCATTACCCCTTTGCATTTAGGGCACCAGACCCACTTTATTGTAGTCTGTGTTATTTGCAGATACTGTATAACTATTACTGTCGCCCAGGTGGTGACAGCAGTTCTACCAATGCTTGTCCCTGGCTTTGGTCAGAGGGAATGATGCCAGCATATTGGCCTGTGTGCAAGTTTCATCTAATTGTAGCTGCTCCTAGAGTCTTGGTGTACTAACCAGTATTCCTTTCCACCACTTGTTGTTTCAATGCATAGCTACTGCTTTCCAATGTTTGTGCTTTCTGTAAGTTTTTCTGTCCTCTTGTATATGTTTCCTACATGCTAACAATGCTTTTACAGTGTGCTGTCATTTTTATAATTTGTTATATAGCTTTAGCTGTAGAACGCAACTTGAGCAAAGTCTATTAGCAAAATATAAAGTTTAAGTTGAAATATGCTATTACACTCTCTAAAATCAACTATGCACTGGATTATACAACACCACCACTTTTAAACACAAAGAGTCTAAAGAAACTAGCATGGAAGCTTTAATCAACAAATCCAAATGGTAGTCCAACAAACTTTATTAGGCTATTGTTTCATTCATACATGTTATGCTGTTACTTTGCCTGTGTGCATCTTTTCTTTTTCTCTGGAAATCCAAAACTATTTTATTCATAGTTTTAAATTAAATAATATTCTAATTTATTGAAATATTCTCTACTTTGAATCATTTCTCTTTCTCATTTGCCTTTGGGAACACCTCTTTGTTGCCACAATAACTGCAAACATCCTTAATATCAACTCTGAAAATACGCTGGTACTTGATTTCACTCAGATAAAGATTGTTTTATTCTTTTCTTCACCTATTGGTGGAGCAAAGTGAATTTGGTTAAAACAAAACACAATGATGAGAACTGTCCAAGATCACTAAATAGTGCCAAAGTTCAAAATTTGATCCATGAAATGCAACTATGCATTTTTGAATTTTTCTTATTGGAAAATGTCATACCAACTACAGTGGCAGAAACTTTTCATACAGATCATCCACTGCAAATACTGCAACATTTTAAAGAAGATTGTCTAGAACCAACCTGACTTCTGTAAAACTTTTTTTGCAAAATGTAGCCTTGCTTTTGCTACTCAAGTTTCAGTTGAGACAAAAAAATTATTTGAAAATTTTTGCAGTTCTTATAAACAAATAGATAGAAGAGGTCTATAACCCACAGGTATAGGTTAACAACAATTAAAGTTTCCAAAAACTTACTGCAATGCTCATTTATAATGCAAAATATATTTGGTAAACAAGAAATGATAGTACATAAGTTTTTCCAAAGATGGGTTTCATGGGTCTAGAATGTTTCATTTAATTAGATTAAAATTTAATCTTATACTTAAAACTAGGTGCACTGATCAGTTGACTTCATCTCAAATAAAACTGCTTTTATAGTTTCATCATACTGTAGTTAATTTCTTAGCAGTTTTTGTCAACTTGCTTCACCTTTTATAAAAACTGAATTCAAAATGAATGTTATCTTCAAAATCATAATATTTTGACTAAACTCAGGTTATATGTTTATGAAGGTGACAAAAAAACAGTCATGAAAAAAGTGTTATGAAATAAAATTATTAAAAAAAATGAATGTTGTTTTTCATTGTTTGCATTTGTATTTTATGAAAACATTTGTAAAAGTAACATTTTTTAATATTATAAACGAACTACATGCTTTCAATTATTCGTGGTATATCTCAAAAAAATTTATGGACAAAATGAACCATGTTTCTCTCAAATAAAAACATATATACAGGGTTTTTTTCAAAGAAAATGTGAGGTACCTAGTATGGGCCTGTAGCGACCCGATTTCTCTGATTCTAGGGAGCCAATGATGATTTTCTCTGATTCTAGTGACCCTAAAACACCTTAAAAAACTGCATATAGCTTCTACTAAAGAAAATATTTTAATTGTTCTTTTGTCTCATTCTGTAAGACAAACATTTTGAAATGTTATTTTTTGTCTCATTTACCATACAAAATAAATAATTTGAAATATTTATTTTGTCTCACACTCAATCTGAAATGATTCTTTTGCTTCAAGATGGTTCATATAGCACTTTCATCAAACTAACTGCAGAGCAAAAGAAAAGAGCAAGGACTACTGTATCTGTCATGAACTAAATAACTAACTACATTAGAACAAAGCTTAGATCTGCACAGTAAGGAGCACCCATGCTGTAGTTCAAGACTTTCAAGGCAAACACTAACAAAGTGATGCTGACATGGACACCAACTTCATTTTAATTCCTCAGACCTAATTCATTACAGCTAAGTTGTGGGCAAATGAGACAGCATCAAATCATATCTCATTTAGATGTGTGATGAGAAAGGATGCCATGGCAATATGCACAATTTGTTCTAAATTTTTAGACCTACCACCAATCCCATGTGACACAGTGACAATCTTGGTTAAAATTGATAAATTCTTTTGACATTGTGTTTTTATTTACATTCTAATTTCAACTAACCATTGACTAATTTTTCATGATGGCTTTTTGTATTGCTTGTTTATTAACTGTATCATATGGAACAATAAATAAATAAATCCTATTTACCTAATTCACTTAATACCCAATCTCTGTTTTTTGTGTACTCTTCAACTTATTGGATTACTTAATGTTCTTAAAGCTTAGTAAGCAGTTGCAATGTACCTCTTGACTAGCTGATATACCCCCCTTGTCTCTCCAATTTTGTCTAGGTTTGCTGTGTATCCTGCAGGTCATATATATGCAACTATGGTAACCAACTTCATCATGGTCCAAGGATGAGTTGGGCCTACTTCTTTGGTCTGTGTTTTTAAATGGCTGTTTTGCATTGGGTTACAAATAGGTGATTTTGTACTGCATTTGATTTGTGATTATAAGCAATAGAGATAAAGAGCATACAAAAAAGAAAACAATAAAAAGACCACATATGACATTTCGGACAATACGTTCATGTGACCAATTCAACCATGTTAGTGGCAAACCCAAAAGATAAAATAGAGAAATGAAAACAATATTACAGAAACATAAATGTTAAATCAAATACACAATAGACATTGACGTACCATGGATGAAGGTGGGCAAGCAATGGGTAAAGAGTTGAAGTATGTACAGATGAGCAGGTAAAGCATGCACATAGGTGAAGGAAGTGAGCAACAAGAAGGGTTATGAGGCAGAGGGCGGTGTACTGAAACGCAACATTTCATTACAAAAGTAGGTAGCAAGGGTAGAAAACAATGTTTATACATATAAATTGTGAAGAAGCAACACAATCACCCATGGACTATAAAGGAGTGAGTACCACAGGTGAATGTATGTTCCCTGCCAAACACATGGCGTCATCAAATGAGGTTGAAGAAACAAAGGTATAAACAGATTACAATAGGTTTAGCAGCAAACATTTATCCATTAAATGTTAGGTACATGCAAAACAAAATAGGTTTAGTTAATGAGCGAAGGATTTAGTTCTACCAAAGATAATATTTCATGCTCATAATGTGATGACTTATGGGATTTATCCACATATTGCACAAATATAATTGGTGTCATGTCCTTGACATCATAATTCAGCTTTACATGATTGTAGGCCTATGATTTGAGATTTGAAGTTCTTGGGTTTGTTGCATATTTCTATTTTTATATTGTGCTAACAGTACTGTATATTATTCAAATGAAAAAACTAACTAGTTTATAGTTCAGAAATCAACAACATGGAAAGGTCCATGCTGAATAAGCATCTTCAACAAAATATAAAGATGTTCACATACAAAGGAAGCAAACCTTTGCCAATACATATTTACAACAATATGAAATCCACGGCTTTGCCATGCCACCTAACCTGGGGGTTCGTGTTGGTTGTTTAATGACTCAGGGGTAATTTACGGGAAAAAGGTTGAGAACCCCTGGTATAGTAGAATGATTCAATCTCTGTGCAAAATATGTAATATTGGAAGTGGATGACTTCAACACAGGCTAAACTTAGAACTTTGTATCCCATTTGGCAGTTATGTGGCTATGATTTCCTCAGTTTATAATGGAACACATGGAGCAGCATAAAATGTGTCATAAAAGTTTGTGAAATAAGTTATTGCAATTTGGTGAATTGCAGTACCTACTGTTCATAGATTAAAACTTACAAAGTGCTGTGAATTGCAGTGTAAAAACAAACTCCCTTTTCCTGCCCTGTAGAAGCTGTTCAAATTCTATTAAAGTCACTTTACTTGATGAGTGTAGTTACAATGCGATGCTGTTTCAATGACATCATCGCCTAGCAGTTCTCCATGATTTTCTCTGCTGGCTGCTATTTTTCAGACTACGCTAAATAAAATCACATCTCTGCAATTCTAACTACACTTACAAAAAGCACCTTTCTGTAGTGGAACAAGCTTTCACCTTTACAATTTAACCTATTCCCCAACTTTCGCAATACCGTTGGCCAACTGCATATGAAGCAAATCTTCAAACTCCTTACAGTGTAAAAACGCCCCAATATCAAGTTCGCAAGTGTGTTCATGAAGGTAAGCCAAGGGTGATGAATCGCTCACGCGTCAATCCGATAACAGCGCAGTGTTAAGTGTGAGAGCAAGGTAGCCAGTCTACTTTTTGCCAAGCAACTAGCAAGGGGCTAAATCTAGTCCAGAAAAGAGCCAAATTCTAGGACAAGGGGCCAAAAAAAGGGCCAACCATTTTTTCCACCTTTATCAGCAGTTACAAAGTCATATGAACCCATACTTAGCAATTTATTAAAAGGCAATGTTCCTCAATCACAATTGTAGTGCAATAACAAAACAAGTACGTGATGAAAGATTAAGAGAACAACTTAATTTCCATGTGTAGCAATAAACTGAGATAAATTTACCATTGTCAATAAGTGCTAAAACGATCAACAACAATCTGAATATATTAATACCAACATTGTTGGTTGGCAACAAACACGTGCACCAGGTAACGTTACAGTTCTCACTGCTACCTCTACACACACAGGGTTGTCAGATTTTTTTAACCAGAAGTAGCCAAACACTGTTCCAAAAGGAGCCAAAATGACAGGTAAGTAGCCAAACACTCTGTTTGCATTTTGATGACTTCACCATGTTCACTCAACCATAGTATGACCTTTTTGCGTTGGCAAAATGCTTGGCGGCAAAGTATGAAAATGGCATATGGCAACCATGGCCTAAGTGACCCCTTGGCTACGCCCATGATGGGGTGATTGCAAAATTTAGTATTATTGTTAGGAATTCAGCATTTCTTTATCAAAGTAGATGACAAACAAAACACATAATAATTCACTTTATACTAAATCTGTCACGGCATGTACAGGTGATAATGTCCATTTGTCTTATTCATTCCCGAGCTTTGTGCTAGGTGTGTTTACAACAGTAATGTAACCAGAAAATTTTTACAACATTATTTTTCATAACTTTTTCAAAATGAACAATTTTTAACAGTAGATTAGCTAGTTAGTAAGTACAGTGAATAGAACTCGTCTAATTTGTCATCGTTTAATTGGTCAACTTGCTAATTCATTACTTTTTCGTCGGTCCCAGCAGAATTCTTATCTTTTGTCTACATTTCTGTTCGTCTAATTCAGGGGTCTACAAACTTTTTGTGACAGAGGGCCACATAGTTTGAGGGCCGGACACCTTATATTTTGATTATTTCAGGACATGTTATATTTTACCAAATCAACAAATTTTACTAAAATAATTATTTTTTAATTATTGACAAAGGAAGCCCTAATTGTAATTTTACTGGAAAACGGCTCCGTAAGCGCAATTTTCACACTACGGTAACCGGAAAATCTGCTTTTTAAGGACATAATTTCCAGCTACGCAACGTTGAAAATGCAACTATGGTAACCGGAAAAATACATCCCGAAATCCACGCACCACTGTGCAGTTTTTTTCCGGTAACCGTAGTTGGATTCTCAACGTTGCGTAGCCGTAAACAAATTAGGTCAAGAACTGGCTCACTTTCTGGCTGCCGTAGTTTGAAAATCACTTCAAATAGCTGCCTTAGCTGTCTCCTACCACTAAGCTTAACTGCAGAGTAGTGGTTGTCACCATTTGACCTGAACTTGCACAATGATCACAAAAAATATTTTCTCCGTTCCGTCGCTGCCTCTCCGCTCTCGCTTCCTTACAGTGTAGGATGTCACTGTAGCAGACACATTTTAAATGGTCTGTACATGTTTAATGTTGATACGATTAAAGGAAATAGTGTCAAAGGAATCAAACAACAAAGACAAGAAAAACCAGCCCAAAGGCTATAAACAGTCAAGCATGAAAAATGTGGCACGCAAACATTACTTTAAACAT
>Ga0210059_1003969_pt1 | contig 23824 bp, 22 predicted proteins | sample Ectturendosymbi2_FD_188042 | JGI IMG/M metagenome (GOLD analysis project Ga0210059, IMG submission 188042) | Ecteinascidia turbinata endosymbiont from Florida, USA - Sample 2 (SPAdes) (version 2) | ecosystem: Host-associated > Tunicates > Ascidians > Unclassified | place: Key West, Florida...
GCCAGACGAGTACAGGTTTGCTTGCAACGAAATGGTGGACATTTGGAACACATCTTGGGAAAGCCATAAATTGACTAAAAATCGACAGAAATAGTTGAAACTCTGGTGAATGGTCTTCCATAAACAGAATAATGTGTGGTTGTAATTTGAAATAAATAGCTTTTTAATCAAAGTCACAATTGAAATTTTCATGGGTACACATCTTTTTGGGTCACCCTGTATTTATGCAATATATTAAGGGACTTCCAGTAAATTGTATTTGTAACGCAATTTTTTATTCTTCAGAGATTTAAGTGAAGATGAAGCCTTCGTGTCGGAATTGAAGCGTTGCTTGAGGCACTGTTTAGCCGTTCTTTATCGGCGTGTCAATAGTGTATGTTTGCATTTGTTTATAGTCCAACTTTCGAACATCACAGTGTTTGAAACTATTTTTCACCTTCGTTGGGTTCAACCAACTTACTGCTTTTTCATGTGCTCGTTCAAATTATCTCACCACATTCACTCACTTGTCTTGCGACTACTGCTGTAATGGCAGTTGTTTAACTGCGCTGGTAACTTGCATAAGCTGCCTGTTTCACTTGGCGTGATTAATTATTTCCGTACTGGTCTTGTTAAGATTTACGTATCTAAACGGGGTTATTCGGTTAGGTAAAACTGGAGCGTGATTTTGTTTATGTGCGACGGTTATGCTACTTTTAGATCAACCTGGAGGAAGTTATCATCAAAAAACTTCTTAAAGCTGCTATCTTTCATCTTGGGATTTGCCTTTCAGCTCGTAAAGCAGGTAAGCTTGTCATACTTAAGATAATTCCAAGTGTGGATGGTTTAACAATTTCTTTCTTTGGCGCAGTGCGTAGAGAAACTGTTCGTAATGTATGGTGCGCGAAGAATTTAGTACGCGAAAACTAACCCTTTCTTAGAACTGATGTTCAAGTAAGGTCTCGTGGTGTCAAGATTTTTAAATTCAAATTAAGGAACTGCAGGCATTTTTAGCTAGTTTTTATGCTCATATAATCACAACCTCTCCCGCTCGATTTAGTCATAAGAACAGCGCTCATTTGTTGACACCGGTTAAACACACCACAAGCCCAAACATGTGTTTTAGCATCAACCAGTTTGACCCACTCAATCCTTGGTCTACGATGATCGGAATCTTCTGGGGTGTCATACTGATTGCTAGAAATCAACCTTAAATGCAAGCTTGACTAGACACGTATTAAGTTGAACAGCTCTTGAAACACATTGTGGCACTGAATGAAATTAGAAGGGAGAAATACTGCAGTATAGTGACGTGTTTAACGTAAACATGCTTTCAAAAGATCAAAACTTACACTTGCGTTTTGTTTGAAGTTAAATTCTTTGTCTTTTGCTCAGAAGTGTTCCTCTTGTATCAACCGCGTTTCCTCGTAACGCCTGCGCTAATATAAGGGATGATATACAACCTGCCAGAAGTCTACAGTGCAACAGATAGCATTTTCCACACGCTTCGGTTAAAATCCGCGAACAAATTGATTGCAGTAGATTTAATAGCGAAAAATTAACGCCTTTAAGTGTTTTGGGTTGTTAGCCCAGATACTGTCGTTGCCTGTCATCAGGGAGGTTACCGAAAGTTATTTTTACAAGTCCGCAATTGTATTGCCCAAGGCTGGACATTTTGATTGACGCTTCTAATTTTCTGTCTTCAGGAAACAAGGATGAAGACGATATTTTGATGTTTTACGGTCCTAGGCTGCATTGCGCCTTGAAGGGCAGAAGAGCTGAATTGAATTACATACGTGCCATATGCGATAACGTTTTTCCCATCATACTTCCTCGTTATTTTGTCAAAAGCAAGTAAGTAACTGTGATGAGAACATTGCAATCAGACGTGAAGTTAGCGATGTTTGATTTTCAACAGAACCTATCGTAAAGTTATGTGCAATTGAAGCATAGCGCAATGCATCACAAGATTCTGCTTGTAAGCGGTAAGAACTGTCGAAATGTTCGCGCTTGAGGCACAACGCTTTCAGGCATCATTGAAGACACACCTGCTTTTTCCCATGTCCACTGTGACTGAAAGTACTTCAAACAAGCAATTTCCTTTATTTAGCTTGACGGTGCAATTTCACCCTTAAAACAGTGATAGTCTTTTGAATATCTAAGAACCACCAGTTCTCTTCGACATCCTGGACGCGACAGGGAATGTGGGCACTCAACTGTGTTAACAAAAAATTTAACTCTTGAGTTCCTGGAATCCGATCCACATACTCCGTAACTCGTAAGATCTGTGTGTGACATCCACGGTAATTAATCGCTACTGGGTTTGTTGTTGCGTTTACATTCGACAGCCTTCGGATTTTAAGATGCAAGTCGTGCTGCTTACTTTTCCTGTGTTGAGAACGAAATACGTTATTCAATGGGTGAAAAAAGTATGTCAGTCATCGCGCGGCCTTCATGAAGATATAGAGATGATTTTTGGACATAGCTGGAGCTGATCAAAATATTTATGTTCATGTTGCTCCATAACACGTCAGGAATCAGTCTTTATCAGCACAAACGGTGTTGCTTCGGTCTCTGAAGCGTCATCATTTGCTTCTGAAGAAGCAACTCCCGACATCAGCCACACCATCAATGCGAACAGACATTAAGAGTGCAGCGTGAAGGACATTTCATTAGAGCTGCTTTAATGGTACTTTATTCAAACAGAATGCTATTTATATTATTTTTTCGCAGAATCGCCAAGTCCCTCTTACGCGAAATTCTCGCTGCGAATGTCTTGTTACATGGCATAGACGCGTTGGAGGACCCGGTAAGGTGGCTTGTTGTTTCTTGTCAAGAGCAAACGTTTCACTTTGCGTTTGGTGAAAAGTTTGCCGATCGCACGCAATATTGGTTTTAATCCATTGTTTCAATCTAAATTTCACATTACAATGCGACACATAACACTATGGTGGCACAGGTCGCAATACTGCCACCAAAATTTCTTCAAACCCGCGGTTTGATTCTAGGGCAATGATTTCCAAACTTCTTTGGGCCACGCCCCGCACAATTTGGGCCACGCCCCACACAATCATCTCCAAGTCGTGATCTTCTCCTGGGAAATCAAATTTTATCGATTAAAAGCAAACACCTATTTACATGGAAGATTCCTCTTTCCGCCATTAAACTTATTCCCAAATTGTCCCCGTAAAATATCCAATTGCTTCAACGTGAGGCGTACGCTCCACGTTGGGAATCACTGTTCTGGGGCATCCAATGTGAACGAGAAAAAATGCTGCTGAAACGAAGGCTTTCAGTTGTTTCAAACACACCTCGCGCGCTTTTGGACAACTGCTATTTTTGATTTGCAGGATAGAATCAATCACCTCCTTCTGATTTTTTTCGACAAATCGGCGGTGGGTATGATCTTACCTATCAATCTGTCCTGTGGCGGCTTTTCAAGTAGTTGAGACCGTCTTGAAACAATCGCAGTTAGCTTTTTGTGCTGTGTTTGATTCTTGCGCCGAACTTTCATATATTTGTATTCATCTACCATGTGAATCGTGCTGCTACTAAGCAATTCTCAAGTTTTTATTAGACGTTCCTCAACGACATTGTTTGGTGTGAGACAGATCTGCAGCAATTGCATTGAGTACCACTTTGTGGTTTGTGGCAGCGATTGGTGAGCCTTTTTCACACCACAAATTGCTTTCGGTGAAGAACAGTATCGTAGCGATATATTTTTCGCTGCGAGAAGGAACTGCAGGTAGTCGTTTTGTTTCTACGGCCCGGTAGGAATGCTTTCCGACGCGGCTTTTGTCGACTGTGAACTTTGTGTGAAGACACTTCTCTATTACCGATGATAAGCAGAAATGTTTGTTTTCGCAGCCAGCGGAACCAGTCTCACCGCCTTTACCTTTGGTTCCTTTTCTTGCTGAGTTTGCCTCAAACGATGTCGATTCGGCAACTTCGGTAAGGCTTGTGAAATTTTGTTTCTCATTAAACTTGAGAAAATCCTTCAACTGTATCAAGTAGGGTTTCGTTTGAAGTAGTTTTGTACTCGCTGACGCGCCACAGACGTTACTCGCTGTATTTAAACTCACCGTTCGAGTTGCTCAGTTGCCGGATTAAGAAACCAAAGTAGGGTTTTTCATTTCGATTTTCAGCTCCTCCACGTCGACCTGCCAAAGATAATTGAATCGAGTGAGATGCTTTACCCTTTCATGAGTTTTTTGAAAAACATCGGTGCTGTGCACTACTTGCAATTCTGCCTCACAGTGGGTAAGTTAATCGTAGAGTTTTTGATTGACTTTTTAGAGCAAACAATCCAAAATCGAGCAAAGAAAATTGCTCGAGCGCGCAATGCAAAAAATTGCAGAGCTCGAGCACAATGCAATGCAAAAAAAACTGCGAATTGCAGAAAAATTGCTCGAACACAAACAATGCAAAAAAGTTGTAGAGCAGCTCGAGCCAGAACAACCTGATTTTCGACATTCTGGATCTTCGAGTTTTTTTTCTGTAATCACTGATGATCATTCGCTACTGCAACTTCATTCTTTTTTAGTGTTTCGATCTTTGTTGAATAACCTGTTTCGAGTCTTATTTGTGCATTTGGAAAGCTGTTTTGACTTAAATCGGACAGCTGTACGGTTAAACGATTCGGCATTAATCCCTCAGAGTATTATTGGAGCACGGGAGCTTTCGCGGCTGAAACAAGATTTTGAAATGTGTGGTTTGGCCTCTGTTCATAAATTCCGTTGCTCTGGTCAGTGTTTGAAAGAAAAGTTGATTCGGAACTGACCGTGCACTCACGGCAGCGTGCCAACCACCTATCGTTGTTTCGTACCACGTGTGATAACCGACCAATCACTTCGCACTGATAAAGATAGCGTACAAAGTTTTTCTGCACGGTCATGCTAGGGAAATATACGAAAGTTTCGCAATCAGTTTCATGATTTGAGTGAAGCTGGTGGTAGCACGTCAACTTCGAAGATTGTAGAAACGTGACTGTGAGATGAGAGTTTTACCTACACCACGTTTCAGCGTGAAACGTCAGAAAGAAAGGTATTCGATCATATCACTGCGGTTGCAGATCAAGTGCCTGGTGCCCAAGAAAATGAAAGCCACGCGTACGTGTGGGATGTTGAAAATTCCCTGACAAGACATCTGTGTCCAAATGGCGTGGTGAAAATATCTGACATATTTTTCTTGCTATTGCTTTCAGATGATTTCAATCGGCGCTGTCTGGCGCCAGAGCAAAACGAAGAGCAGATGAAGAAACTGCACGAGGAGGCCCGGAAGATTTACGTCACTTACTGCTGCGCGCACTCGGGGTCGTTTATTCATTTTGAGAGCTCTATTGTGGAAGAGCTGAGAGAAAGCAAGTCTATAACGTGGTTTTTTCGTTCCTGGTTTTGAATGAAATATCTTCGAACGCGCGTGCTAATTTTTTTCGGATGAGGGGTTAAATCTACCCCCACGTTTTGTCTAGGGCTAAATACACCCCACTTTTTTTGGACTGGTGAGTTAAATGCACCCCTTATTTTAGGGGTGGAAGGGTTAAATGCTACCGCAACTTTTTGGGTTGGAGGGGTTAAATGCATTCTCCGTTTTTGGGGGGTTGTGGGATTAAATCCACCCCGGTTTTGCGTTGCTCACAAAATATCTGCAAAAGCAAGTTTTATCGCCTCTTCCCGAAACTTGTGTGCTCACGCAGATTCATTCGGCACGGGGAGATGTTTATAATCCTTCTCGCAGAGTTTCACATTTCCAGCATGTGCTTCTTGCGCGGAAAAACTACTTAGTTGAGGATAGTTGCCTTTCCGCAATACGGCATTAGTTCGAAGTTTCCTTGGAGGACCGTGGACAATATATTGCTCTTATATGAGAGTTAACGGTTGGTTTGTGATAGCTCGTTTTTGTGTAATTGTCATTGCTTTTTAGAATGGCTTTGCGATAACGCTCGCGAATTGCCATCCCGCACCCCTATTCCTGTTCTCTGGTTGTTTGCGAAAATTGGGGGTTTCGATGCAGACGACTGTAGATCGCAATCTGGTTTAATTTTTTGTCGTTTTTTATTGCTCAGTTGCGGAAGGAAAGTGGGAAGATGTTTCTCGACTTCGAACATCCGCTCCTTTGTTCCAGGCCTATGACCACACCTACAACTTGCTCGAACACCTGTACTGTCCTATGTTCTACCAAAGCGACGAAGTGAGTTTTGTGCAAATCGAAAAGCAGGTTTTCTCAGACAAGCCTCGAAAATAGTTCGCGATTCTGCGCAGAAACAAGAATTTCGTAACTGCATTGTTGTATGCATTATGCAAACGGTTGTTGTTGGTGCCCATGAGTCGATATAAGCGCCGGGCGTTTCTTGCTACAAACAGACGATTCATTAATTTGTCACAGAGATGTGTATCAGGATAAGCTTGCCTTATCGACAAGATCAGGCACTCAGCAAAATTTGAAGATGGTGTGATTTATAACGAAGAAGTGAAGACGCAATAAAATAGTACGGGGCCATTGTATCATGCACTCCCTTGGAAAAAGTGGGGGTCTGTACCCACAAACCCTTTATTCCGCCGAACATATCTGTGAGTACTTTTCGGTTCTCAATTTTGGTTCTGCGTAATAGACCATGCGATCGTTTCCTACCCCCCTGCGTTAAGCATAATTAACCCATCATCTCCAACTGTGGAACAACGTTTGTCTGTGCAAGCGAGATCTTTCATTTTACAAAAACCAATTTTTAAACTTTCAGTTTGTTTTTTATGGGCTGTCATTTATAACGCTTTTCGTTTGTTACAAATTTTTGTTGATATGCGTTGGACGTCATGGGATTTTTTGAATCCAGAATCAGTAACTTCCGTGGTAGTTTACTGACTCTTGCACGCAATGCTGTTTAGAAATCGTGTGAACCGTCATCATTGTTCATGATTTCCTTATTTGAAGCGTACTTTTCTACTTAAAGTTTTCCTCCCTATCTCACCTGCCCTTCTGTTTCTGTGCCGATCTTAAGTCTAACGTCGTTTGCGTTCATTCCAGTACTACCAGATGGTTTGTGGCAAGAGAGCTCCGTCCAAATCCACGAGGATCGGCTCGAGGTTGGTTTGATGTTTAACGCTTGTGACGAAGCGACGATCTGCGTCGTCGGCGAACAAATACTTGATGTTCGCACGACGTGAAAACAAAGCTTGTAATTTTTTCCTCTTTGCCAGCGACTTATTTCGCACCTGAGCTTTCACGTCATGGCTTCCTGTTGCCTATCGTTTGTTTTTTGTAAAGTCTAACTGTAGGCCTGTCATCATCTCGTGAGGGTGACCGCAACTTTTCAAACGCATTTCCTTTATGGTTTTACCTCTGTAGACAAGGAATGGCCAAGTATTCAGAAGTTAATAGTGGCTCGGTCAAGCAACTGGGGAAGAAAATCAAAGGAGCTTTTAAGACCAACGCTGGTAAGTTACTAGTCTTAAACGTGTAATTGTATTATATATTCAGAGCATCTTGCCTGTTTTATGGAGACTGATAAGGTAATATAGTTACTGTGCAATTGATTGCTTCCAATCCTTGCTGAATCGGTTCCCGTTTCACTTAACACCGTTTACATATTTGGTTCCTATCTCATTTTCATTAATTAAAAAAGTAATAAAACTCGCGCTTGTGTTCAACACATAGTCGCAGCTGTGTGTCAGAAGAAGCCTGCGATTGATGCTGGCAACAAATCATGCTCTCCAGAAACTTAATCGACATCCAGATGACAAACGCTACTTTAAGCGAAAGGTGTGGTGATTCTGACGTTTTTTGTTGCCAGGAGACGGACTTCAAGAAAATATCGGCTCTGACGACGAACCCTGCCTGGTATGTGTTGCCCTACAAGCGCGTAAAAACCATTCCCCCTAACACTCTCCTCAAAATGAAAGTGGAAAAAGATTTTCAATTTAATTAAGAAGCTTAAAAAACATGCGTCAAAGTCTATTTTGAATCTTGAAACACAAATAAAGTTTGAAGAATGCTGTGGATTGAATCCGAACCTTGTGCTCAGATCTCTCAGCCATGAAACGAAATTTACGTCTCTGATTGTTGACTGCCTACTCGTTGTGTTTTCAACTGTTGTTGCTAAAACTCTATTGGAAGTATTGGTGGCGGTTTTTCGGTTACTACTGATATGTTGTCGAAACTCATGCAGCAAATCAGCGAAGAAGAAAAATCGTCCCAGCTGCTGCTCGAAGACGAGGTCGCGGAGGACATCCGGGTCATCAGAGACCTTTCGGCGTGGAGGGTCGAAATTCCGGAAATCAGAACTATGAGACGGGACGACGAGAAAAGCGGGGAAAGAGTTTACGTGTTTGCTATTCACGTCAAGCGAATCGACATTAACGTCGGTGAATATTCGCTCGTTTCTCTCTTCTGGTGAAAGTGTCCCGTCTCTGCTATTTTCCGAATTTAAAAATGGTCTTTTGGATGTGTTAACCACACTGTGGTGCTTGTGAACATGTTGGTTTGGTGATTTTCAGATGATTATTGATAACAGTGTTAGAAAAAATGATAATATCAACATAACGTTTCAGAGTCTTTGTCACAAATACGGTGGTCCCTTTTTTCATTTGTTTATTGAGTGGGAGTTCCGCTGTGGGTAAATCTTTTCATTAGGTACAGCTACAAACTGCAGTCACTTGTTGTGTAGTACTCCACTATCTGTATTGTTCAGATGACGAGGAACCAGAGCAATGGCAAGTTTCACGGCGATATAAAGAGTTCTACGTGCTAGAAAGTAAGCTCACCGAATTCCATGGGTCTTTGGCTCCAGCGGTTCTTCCTTCCAAGAAACTACTTTCTCCCAACTTCCAGTTCTTGGATGAGAAAAAAGCAGAATTCGAGTGGTTTCTGAAAGTAAGCCTTTTTTTACATTCGCTCTTGGTTTTGGCGTTGTTGCTATATCAGAACCGCGGTTTGAAACCACGCGGTTTGAGCGTGGAAGCCTGATGCAGCGGGAACTTCGTAGCTATGGTAACTAATGTCATGCTAAAGCGTGCCTGGATCCTGTTTTACTTCATGCATTATTCCCTCGATGTGGACTGGAGTGCTGTGATACCATCCAGTGTGTGTAATATGCTCCAACAAATGCTCGCTTTGGGGGATAAGCGAGCTAAGCCCGGAACACGTGGAATTTTGGCAACAGATGTTGAAATTGCAGTTGGAACAACGGTGCGCAATGGTAGGTAGGACCAAAGTGCCGCGATGCCATTTTTGGGCTGGCACTACTTCAATCTTCAAATCACCATTTGCGAAACCCCTAAGCTTGTACAATTGCAGTGACAAGAAGGCTGCACAGAAGGGCTACGGCTCTGTCAGGCGGAGTGGCGCTGATGGAAAGCTGGAACCCAAGTTCCATGGCAAGCATGGCACCGGTGAAGGGCTAGCACCAAAGGCCTCCTGTGCCAGCGGTTTACTTGGCACCAAAGTGCTACGATGCCAGCTACAAATTCTGCACCAACAGCGAATTGGCACTGAAGTGCCAGGTTGCCATTTTTCGCAAGGGCGCTTTGGTTCCACCTATTTGTGATCACTCTATCTTTTCCCAGGAGGCAGTGTATAAATACCTCGCCTCGTTTTTGGAGCGGAATGAGGGGCGGACCGAGAATTTAAAATAAAGAATCGCGTATTCACCGTACATCTGCGCAGATGGATGTTTCAGCTGTATGCCAGAAAATGATTCTGGTAAATATCCCCCGGCAAGCTTGAGGAATTGTTTTGAGTTGTAACGGAAACACATTCCTATATGTTGAAAGCCAATGGGTTTGACTTGTGTAAATAAGTTGACAAGACATAACAAGTTGCCACTAAGGTTGCTGCCATCACAGGAGAGTATGTCCCCACGACTTTTGTCATAAAAAATAATTCGTCCCCATTTCGTCTGTTTTCTACGCATTTCTTATTTGTTTCCGTGGCAACATGCATCACGCAAGTGGGAGATTCACTCTGCCAGTGACTCGACACATTTTCCGATACACGTTGAATAATGAAAGAAATCGCGCAGACGCCGTTTAGTAAGTTGTCTTTGCGGCAAAATGTCACTAAATCCTGTTCTGAACCCAATTTCGTCGCAGACTCTACTTACGAAGCCGGCTTTGCGCGGCAGCGAGCTCTTGTACGACTTCTTGCGGCCATCGTGCGCCGAAGCTGCCTCGCGCTTCGATCAGAAGCTTCTTCCCGACGTGAAGCTCGGCAGATTCTTTCGCAAAGTGCCGAATAAGTTAGTCAAGGAAAAAGGACAACACTTGGACGTCTTTCTTCAGTCTTTTATTCAATCGTGTGAATCTCCGAAGCCGAAGCCCGGGTAAATATGCGTATTGCTTGAGTGTGCAGTGACATGTTACTGCTGTTGAACGAAGCCGTAGTTGTCAGGATACGCCACTGTTTGCGTTTATGGGCGTCTTTGATGACAAATTGCTCTAAGTTTCTACTATTGAGTAGTCTTAATCAGTATTTGACTTGTTGGAGGCATTTTCGCAGTAACACTGTGATAATAATTTTGTTGCCAGTGGCTGCTAGCTGCTTTTTTACGACTTGATTGACAAATGGATTGAGGTCACTGTGCAGAAATGAAATTCTCACAAATATACAGTTTTCTTTTGGAGCGTTGAGTTGCTATTAGTGATATTATTAACGATGTTGTGCTTATGGTCCCTTTGCTTGGTACAAAATTTTCATCAAATGTTTGCCGAAATTTGTGTAACAATCAGTGTATTCTTTGCAGAAAGTACGAGCCAATAACAGACAACCCAGAAGTTCACATGGACCAGAAGGTAAAAAATTTTCCATGGCAACTAATCCCGTAAAAATTAGCTGTTGGTTCTTTTCGAAAAATCTGCAAAATATTCGCGCAACTTCTTCAGGATTCTTTTCCATCCGAAAGTGTTAAAATATCCAACCTGCTTGTTTCACACCAACGATCGCGTGCTTATTGCCTGGTGCTTTCGTTTAGGAGGAACGACAAATCGTGGAACTTCTTTGGGTTCGCAGAACAACTAAATGGATAAAATTAACCGGTCTTTCGAGAAAAAGTTTTGAAAGATAAGACTTTGACTTGTTTGGTGGAGTTGCTTTTGCAGAAATTCTTGGCGTCCCAGTCTTGATCCACCGGTAGTACCAAGAGGCAGCTGGTATTATGTGCTGTCGTTGTTGGAACGTAACGTGCCTTGATGTTCTTGTAGCTTCACAACGAACTGTATCCGGAGAGTGATTGGGTGGTTGATTCTTATCCAACAACTTCTTCCTTCAAAGACGTCAGCAACCAGTATCTGAGTGGCGTGTGTGATTATCTCATTTACATGGGTAAGGGGAGTGCTTGCTTTCTGGGAACTCGCTATGCGCCTGTTGATGTCGTATAGGCCTTATTTATTATGTGTATCAAGCTGTTACTGCAGGTTTTCCTTAGTTTTGTCAGTCGTAACTTTTTCGCTGTTACGGTACATGGAATACACTCTGTTGTGCCGCATTGAAATACTTAGTATCCGAGAAAACTGACTGCAACTGCATTGTAATATCGCACTCAATGCTGCGTAGAAGTTGTGGTGTGAGACACATCAAAATTGCATGGCTTATTCGAGTACTTCTTGACAAATAATTATTATCATATTTCTTTAAAATCAAGGGCGTTTTGCTGTAAAAAATGCTTGTTTTTCTTTAAAAATCAGCATTCGAATAATTATTTTGGCTCTAAAGTTTCACAAGTCGAGATCCGCCACAGAGCAGACACGATATGCCTGGAGACCACATTACCGGGGAGGCAACTGTTATGGTTTGGACTCGTGATCATGGTGGCTGTAAACCGCCTTCCTTTACTGCGAGGTCCGCTACGGCGGTCGCTCGGTGGACGGTCACAAAAAGCGCCAGAAAACCGACGTAAAATCGTCCTAAATACTGTAAATGCATGATCCCTTGCGCCCGACTTGAAGAACGCTGTCCAGCGACAGAGATGAATGACGAGACCTTTGTGACGAGGGTCTGGCAACATTTGAACAGCATCGCACTTAAATGTGTTTGACGCAAGTAGTGCGCGCCGACACCAACAGCGCAACCCGACCCAAACTTCCAGTCGACTGGAAATGTGCCTGTTCGATATGTGGTCGTACTTGTGCGTCGGTGTTGGGGACTGTGGAGACTATTTAAAGGAATACCCTGAGCAGAGTCGTCGCCGATTCGACGAACAACTGCGATGCAAGCAAGTACTGCACCGCTGGATAAATGTTAAAAAAAACAACAGAGAAACGGTGCTGTGGAACTAGGTGTCTGTTCGACTGTGAAATATTATTGCAGAACGTGCGTTGCTGTTTGCGGGATGTTATCGGGAAAAATCTTTCATTTTTATTCAACATTTTTTGCAGCCACGCAAGTGTTTGAAGCTGGGAGATGGGTTCACCAAAGCATGATCGGTCTCAAATTGCTGCTGAAAAACACCATAGAACCATACGCTCAAAAGTGCGTGAGCAACTTAGAATAATTTTGTCAAAATAAAGAGAAACTTTTTTACTAGAATTATAATTGTGGTGTAGTTTACCTTTCCCATAAATTAAGCCCGAGGTATCTTTTGATTTTCTGCAATAATCCACGCTTCAGGAAACTACATAATTTTGTTCAAAGTGTATGAAGGCTCCCCCCTCATTTGTGGCTAAATGTCAGAGTTTTCTCGCGGATCATGCCTGATAGACTTTCTCGCATTGTATCATGACTTCATACTGCACAACGTTGAGGTGTCCGTCTCAACGGGCGACTTGTTTTGCAGCTACCTCAGGCAGAAGATCGACTGCTACCGGCAAGAACATCACGTGGTCGATTTAATACATTTGTTCCGTGATGTCGTTTTTTTCAATAACAACCCGCCGAGGTTAGCAGCCAATGTTTGCGACCATGGATGCTTCAGAATGTTGTGGTAGATTCTGTCGATCGTGCTTCAAGTTAAAAACCCTGCGTGCATTGTCATTTGAGCAAGTGTGGCCGGACTCTTATTTTTTGAAGTTGCAAGCCTTGACGTGGCTGCTGATATCAGCAAAGTGCAATTTTTATTCGCGTATACCTTTCGTTGCTAGTCAGAAAACTTCGAACAAATATCTGAAAGCGACTGTGTTCAATGGTGCCTTCCTTCTGTTTTTTTATCTGAATGAGAGAGGTATATATCAATAAATCTAATTTCACAACGGCTCGTTGCCACCGTCCAGTCGAAGACCGTGCGTGATGTGTGTCGCCCCCAGTAGGACGGGGTTAAGAGCGAAGCAATTGTAACTTCTTGCGCACCCCTGTTTTTGCTCTCTCCAGCCTTCGCGTCCGCACTAGGCGCCATTCATGTTAGAACTTTTTTCGTACAGCGCAGTGGAAGTGCGATAGGCGTTTCACTAACCGCACTCATGAACTACGATGATGCTATTGTGAACTATCCTGGCTGATCCTTGACCTTTCGTCGCACGAAATCTTTTTTTGCTACTGCCATTGCTTAATATCTATTCCCGCAGGTCGGAAAAAGAAAAGCGAAAAAGAAGAGACGAGACGTTTCGGTGCTGGCAAGACTTTATACCAGGTATGGACTGAAAGCTTGCTTCGTATCGAATATAAGAAGCAGTGTGCGTGAGAGTGGCATTCGTTATTTCTGCGTCACCTCCGCGCTATTCACGCCGTTTCGGTGACGCATCGAGTTGCGCCGATGTGATTGCCATCCGCGTGGACACGCCTTCCGCCACACCCTGTTTCACCTGATCACCGACAATTTAAGAAAAAAACTCTTGAAACAATCGCCACTGTTACGCAAGTGGCTTGTGTGTTTGTCGTACAACCGCTTAGTGCGGAATTCACGCTGGTTGCCTCCGATAGAGCATAGGTTCTCAAAGTGCTCCGTACGGAGCCCCAGGGCTCCGCGAGAGAAACCTCGGGGCTCCGCGAGCTATTTTGCAATTTACTCAGGAACATCAATCGGTAAGTAACAGCATGTTTTGTTTGTTTTTATTTTTAGAATTTTTTGTGGGGCTCCGTAAATTATTGTCAATCTCTTCATGGGCTCCACAACACCAAAAGTTTGAGAACCCCTGCGATAGAGGACTGTGGTAATTTTGCTTGTTATGCCGACGACGCACAGAAGTCATTGCGAAAACTGTCAGTGTGCAGTTACGTTACTAACGCGTCTACCGTAAAACCTCTACTTCACCACCATGGCGCTCTATTTTTCAACCCTTCCTTTATAGCGGCGTTCAATTAGAGGGTGGCGCTGTCTTTTTCGACCAGCTGGTCTGATTTTTGAGATAAAATTTATTAATGAAAAGAAAAAACATCTCACGCATTTACATAATTAGCAAAAGACACGAATACAGGGTGATTACTGGTGAGTAAACACAGATGAAAGGTAGGGCTTATATTAAAATCATTCTGGAAATTCAGGCTAGGTCTTATTTTTAGGGTAGGTCTTATTTTTGGAGAAACACGGTGGAAAGGAGATTTCAACCGTAACTATTTCCAAAATAGAAGAATTCATCAAAGTGGCGTTCAACTGAGGGTGGCGCTCTATTTTACAACCCTTCCTTTATAGTGGCGCTCAAATAGAGGTTTTACGGTATATTCGGCGTTGTGTGTTTCGAAAGCAACTTGTTTAGGTACGTTTAACAACTGCGACGACTGGAGCCTGTCGCTTGATGTGCGTCGGTATCGCGAGGCAGCTGTGTAATGAGTGGGAAGCGACTTTTCACATTTTCATGCAGCGCACTTCGTGAAGCTGATCGGCGAAGAGAAACACCATCGTGGATGCAGGAAGGTTTTCGACGTCTTGCAGCAGCCAAAGTTGAATAAGCAGGTAGGAAATCAACGCCGTGTGTGATCGATAATAATACGTGCTCAAGAAAGTTGTAGTTACCAACTGAAATAGAGATCTTCTATCTGGTTTGGGGGTAACCAATTTGAAATTATGCCCGCAGGTTGTATTCGAAGGAGGTACGACACGTGAAATTACTTAGACTGCATGTTAAGGGTATTTTTGCTGCCTGAGTAAAGCAAAACCGAATGCGTCGAACTTGGAAGAGAATCAAAATCTCGTTTGTTTATTTACCGCTAATCAGAAGTCGGCTGAATTGTAGCCATATTATGCGTCGTGTATGTTATGCTGACACATAGACGTGGTGGGCCAAAAAATATGTGGGCCTATAGCGGTTTGCCCGAAAAGTATGCTCATTCCGCTAATTGGATTTTTAAAAATTTTACAGTGTAACTTCTAAGTAATAAAAAGAAACATCTAATGCAATTTTCGCCCCAATTGGCACATTTTTTATGGAAAGATCCCAATTTCGGTAAAGCATTTTTTGCAAAGTCAAGCATTTAATGATAGTTCCGAAAACTTTGACGATGTTGTAGAGATAACATTAAAAGAACTTTTAAGCTGCCATTCCCAAAAAATTTCTTGATTCACACGATACGAATTTCAGGGGAGAAAAAGTTGGCACAACCAGTGAATCGAAAGGAATATGTAGTGAACAGGATAAACAAACCACATTAAACTCTAAGGCAAATTTCCTAAAGCAGTAAGACATTACGTCGATGATAATGACTCTAAACCTGCCCGAATGTTCACATTTATTGCCCAAATGTAAAAGATTGTTGGGAGTATGTTGCGTACACATTTTTGTCCGAAATTGAAGCATTGTGGTGAACTTAACAAAAGTCACTTAATTCTGCGTGAAATAACCTTAAAATTGTACTAGTTTGTCCTTTCTTTTCAAAAATATCTCTAATTTTGGTACATTTTTTTCATGTTTCAAATGATTTTTGCCCGAAAGTAAAACAGGTGGGGATTACTGCCCACCGCCTCCTGCGCGTATGTGCTGGCATGCCGGTTGTTGCCGCATTGTGTTGGATTGACTGGTCACTATGCGAGTGTGGGCAAAATATACCTGCGGTCATTTGCAATAAGTGGCAAAGAGTCTGTGCTTTGAAATTTATTCCCCGCACTGCAAGACTTGCGACAGAAAATCCTAACACTTCGCAATGCAGTTGTTCGAACATGCGCGAGAGCAGAGAACAATGGAACCTATGTTATCTGTTGTATTTGGAGCAATGACGCTGCTCCATTTTCAACATAAAAACACAATTGCGAATGTCGCATCATGTTTTCGAAGCTTGAAAAAGACATTTCAGTCGTTCGATTGAAATCTGTTGTATATTGTGTGCGGTACAGTTGGCAATGAACGTAGGTGTAGGAGCAGGCAAATTTTTCGAGGTGTGAAGGATTTTTGCACGAATTTTTTCAAACTTGCCCGAAAAGGTCTTGTGTGACTTTGGCCTACAAATTTTCTCCCACAAAGATCATGAAGACGTTTTTTGGGTATGACCTCCAAAAAAAGGCCTTCATGTGTTTTTCTGCAAACGTTGGGCGCCATTTTTTCAACTGCAAACGTTGGGCGCCACAATCAAACAGCGTTGGGCGCCGTTTTTGCCTGGATTGTTAGAGATTTTGCCCAGATTTTTAGGGATTTTGCCCGGATTTTCGACAAATCAAAACTTTTGGGGGTGTGCTTGCACCCGCGCCTCCTACACCACTGGCGATAAACAATTTATATCACAGTGTATTTGCCAAGTGGGTTTAGCACCGATATCACTTGCGGTAGCTTTTGGTGATCATTCCTCGCTTTTCGCTTCGTTTATAACCAACAGAAAACCTAATAAAATATATTTTTTGGAGCATCACGTTGGTATGACTCGTACCTTCGTATTTTAACGTAAGACATCAAAACGTCTCTTCCAACCCTCACTTGTCTATCGTTTGTGTTCACCGTTCAACAGCTTGGATACATGTTGCTGGACGTCATGTTACTGGAACTTTTTCCCGAACTCAGCGGTGAGCAACAAAGATCATCCGGTGGACGAAAAAGCTGATGCTGCGATGGTCACTGTGAAGTGTATGAAATGCTTTTTGCAGTCAGACAATATTATCTTTTTAATTGCAGCATGACCTAACCCTGTTACCTACAGACTCCATCGCATGGGCTGCTGAAAGTTGATTTTTCAGAACCTGTGCATTTCATTGAAATCTTTGCGCAAAACTAATGATTGTACATTTCGGGAGTTACCGCAAGAATGTTAATTTGTGTTATTAATTTGTTAATTTGTGTTTACTATGATGTTAATTAGTGCAGTACTTGTTATCCCTGCAGTTTTGCAAAATGCGCTTTGGTTTGAATAAAATTAATTTGCTAGGGGTATGGCGCTCCATGGCCAGCAAACAACACACACAAGTTTGTTTTGTGCGAGAAAATGTTCAGTGCGTCAGCAACTACACTTTTGTAAAAGCTAGACAAACGAGATTGTGCATTGTGTCGCAACTAGAGATTGCAGCGAACACATTTCTTTGCAGCAACCGTCGGTTTGTTATTTAACGTACATCGCTCATTCTATTGTTTGTTTTTGTTGCGTGTACCAAGGTCATCTCTTCGTGCAATATCGCATTTATTGTTTGTGCAATGTTTGTAATCTTCTAAAGTGTAAGGTCGGTTAAACACGAAGTTTTTTTCCTGTGTGAAAAATCATTTTCATCAACGTCAGTCCAGTCGGGGGATTCACCTGCCACTTGTCAGCACAAAGCTCCGTATCGGTAACTTCATGTTTAGCTTGAAACCAGTTTCGTACTGAAGAAGTTTATTTTGGTACTTTCTTGCAATGAACTCGTTGTTCTATGACCGGCGCGCACTTCACTCAGGTATACTGAGCTCTCTGTCGTTGATGAAGTTTTAAGAGATAACCGCTGGTTTTATGCGATGGTGCTCCGTCTCATTTTCCGTATTGCACCACATATTTCTTTTACTGCACAGCTTTTTCCGAGTGTGTGTAGTCTAATCACTAACCTTGTATATTCAACTGTAATTGTCGCCGACTCGTATTGCTGCTACACTAGTGACGTTGTAGTGTTTCTAATATGAAACAGATTCCTTGGGAGCTAAGCTGTTGAGTCACAAATGGTACGATCACTTTCATGTGAATCAAAGTACTCAGTTTATTTTCAACGGTTCCCTTTCAAAACAGACCACTAGGCAGACCCGTAACCAGAGGGGCGCATCCCCCCGGGAAACTTTTTCGCCGTTCCCTGGAAAAATGTGTTGGACATAGTTTAAAAAATTTGGGCCCCCCTCAGAAAAATCCTCGCCCCACCTGCTGTCCCAAGCTGGTTACGGGTCTGCCACTAGAGTTGGATTGTCAGGATAGTGATTAACCGAGAGTATTTTTATATCCTATATATAACGTTACTAATGTGTTTTACACTTTTTTTAACGGCCTGCCAATCTTCAAACTATCTGTGAAGCTCTGCTCGCTATCCAGCCCACTTCTGTGGAAACAGAAAAGGCATGCAATGCGTATCGACTAACTCTTGTCTTGTGTTCTCCACAACCAAGGCATTGTGCTCCATGGTGTGGCCAGGCTAAGTGTCGCCCGGTGCTGACCGTGAAAGTGCCTTCCTTTCCACCCCTCCAATTTGCTTACAATAATTTGAAATGAAGAACGTCATGTTTTGCGCGTAGAAAAGATTAGGGAATATTAAAACATTGTGAGCATTAGAATCAAGCACTCAAACTGAACAGGTCTTATTTTTCATTATCGATCATGGGTCTTGCTTTTTCTGCCCGTTCGCCACCTTACTCATCATTTGCACTTTCTATTTTTTCTGCTTTCATTACATATGCATCTGCTGATCTGGCAAATTTCGTTAAATTTTTTCCATGTTGGTTTTCAATCTGCGGTAAGTCAGAACACTTATGTTTAATTCACTCATTCTAGGTTAGGGGATCAAACAAAAAAACAAGTGTTAGGGATCTTCGGGATCCAATTAGAGCAGCGATGGTGGGATACCTATTCTGCAAATGAACATTTATGTATGTTTATATTTCGTGTAGCACCCCACCTTTGACGAAAACAAAATATACTGCATATAGTAGTCTATAAATAATAAATTTAATAATCTAATCTCAGTATGTAAAGAAAGTTTCTTTGATCGCTGCACGCATCAATAGTGGTTTATTTCTCTTAGAATATAAAGGTTTCAGACGTTACTTCTGTCGCGGGGCCCTGTTTAGGTGTGGACCCATTAATATAAAGTTTGTCAAATAAGCTTAAAAGCGCTCTGGTTGAGATGTGTTGCATTGGAGCCTCCATCGTGACCTGCACACTTATCTAACAGTTGGGCTGGGCTTCTTCCAATTACGTGTTCATAGTTTTATTTTTTACATTTGTCCGTTAGCAACAGACACGTAGGCTACAGTATTTCGAAAACTGCATTACCTAACCCTGGCACCTTTCTAATGCTTAGAAGTGACTACAACGTCTTACGTTCAACAATATAATCGCACTGAACAACTTGATTCAGTACAGCCATTGAAAAGTTGTGCCACTGTTTTGGCTAAAGTACCTTCTAATAAAAGCCTTCACCACAATCATAATTAAATGTCGTTGGCGCTTAGGTTAGGTTTTCACTGAGGAGTCGGAAGGATTTTCAACCTGGAGTCGCAGAAAATTTGACGACTCCGACTCCGGGCTGACCTTTTGCTCGTTGATTGTGACTGTTTGTGCCACAAACATGCTTAAGCGTCACACTTGGCAATTCAAGCTTAACGTTTCAACAAGAGATGATCATGGGCAGCGCTGTAACTTGCATGCCTACACTTTGGAGTGATTCCAGTTCAGCAGCGTGCAGGGCCGTGACCAGAACGGGGCGCAGGGAGGACGAAACCACCTTGGAAAGTTTTTCGCTCTCCTGGAAAAATGTGTTGGACATAGTTTAAACAATTTGGTCCCCTCAGAATACTCTTCGCCACCCCCATGGTGTCCCAAGCTGGTTACATGCCTGGCAGCGTCACTCGTGCTCATCACGCAACTCCACTGACTGAATGCAACCGTTCGAGTCTTGCATCACTGAAATTTCCATTTGTTCTCATATTGGCGGGCATCGTTTCTCTGTGACGTTGGTTACGCAACAATGAATGAGAAATTCTCGTGAGAGCTCGTCCATTGTTACGTAACGCACGTCGCAGAGCAATGATAACGCCAGTTAATCCTCTGCGTACTAGGCTTATTCATATTAGTCTGAGTTACTGGATCGTTCGTTTGAAATTCTCGAATGGGGACCGTCCATTGGATTGAAATTCAAATCCGTTGTTCTATGCAAACCCAATACTTAGAAGAACATTCAATCTGATATGAATTAAATTTGAAAAAATAAATCGCGGAGGACAGCTCGGCCTCTAACGGATGAGCCCGAGTAAAGCGCGAGAGAACGTATTCGGGAGAACTGTTGCTACGAACGATATTTTTTGATTCACGTCACCTGCAAAACGCGGAAGACCAACATGAAACAAAAATATATGAACAATGACAAGGCCCAATGGAAAGAGCCCAAGTTAACAACCTTAATCAGTGAAGTGGGTGGTGGCACAAATATGCAAAACAAGCAAGCTCACATTCTACAATGTGAAGTAATGCCGTACGCAGAAAATGTTCATGGTGGGGCAGGCCCGTAACTAAAAATTTTTTCGCCCCCCTGGAAAAATGTGTTGGACATAGGTTAAAACTATTGGATATAGTTTAAAAAATTTGGGCCCCTCTTGGAAAACTCCTCGCCCCACCTGGTTTCCCAACCTGGGCGGGGTTTTTCATTCAGTGGCATATGGTGGTCATTCGTATTTGGTGTGCGCTGTTTGTGACGTTACAATTGGACGTCATATTCATTTTTCCCAACCAACGTTTTGGCGAAGTTTGTTGACATAATATGCATATTCTTCTACACGCACTCCCCTTATTTTATGTGTGATTGCACTGAATATAAAATATCAGCGCTGCACCTTAGGATATTGGAGGAAAATGAACTCAACGCTACGAAACAGCAGTTCATTACTGCAAAAATATCAGGCTGCGCGTTAAAACAGGAGAGTAAAACACACTCATCAGTGTGTCAGCAATTTACAACTGCAAAATCAGGCTGCGCTAATGTCTTGTCGTATATGAACAGTCGAGAATACAAAGTGTGCTGGCTGGCGCACACCCCGATTTGCAAGATCGAATCTTGCTAAACTACACAAGAATAGAAATAAGAGTGCGCATAAAGTACGCAAGAAAACTTTAAATTTTTGTTATGTATAGAAGACCAGCAAACTTTTATTTTTCCTTTTCCCTGCTGAGACATTACCAATGCTTGAATGTTTCTACGTAAAACCTGTTGTTTTTGAGCTCGTGCAACAGTTCTATCATGCTACAGAAATTGGTGATGTAGCCAATGCGGTCAGCGCGTGCACTAATCAGCCTTAGCAGACAAAATAAAGACAGTTGTTTCGGATAAAGAGAACTATCGCGGAAGACAATCTTAAACATACGTAGTGGACGAAAGGTCTGCAAAAAGTGGTGAGATGGTCTCTGGACGCAGACAAAGACCCATTCTCACCAAAAGCTAATTATTACTTTTTTGGCCCATTTACAATGCTCCTTGGAAGTTGCACGCAAATTTTTTTCCGTGTTATTTGCATTAAGTCGACAAATTAACAAGCAAAAAGTATGCGAAAACAATTAATCACCTTCGCACAGGTGATAAACGTTTTGAAAAATATCAAGCTCAAGAGGGGGTTAACCCCAAAACCCCCTCTTTCGTACACCCTTGAAAGTGTAGACGAAGACTTGGGCTGAGCCCGAGTGCTGGAGGCGCCATTGCCTACACTTGATTTAAATGTTTTCCCACAAGGACTTTGCCCCGCACACATGTGCTTGTGTTTATTGACTTGACCAAACTTGGCACTCTGCAATTCGTTTCGAACAAGTAAGCGGCAACTAAAAATAAAAACATACTGTGACCTTAATCCCCAGTAGAATAGACACTCGAAATGAGAATCTGTTATGATTATCAGTACAGTAACCTGCAGTCCTCAAACTGAACCGAAAGTTGCGAAGAAATTCAAAAGAAAGTCATCACTTCCAATCCAAATCTCGTGAAGCAAATATAATAACATCCAAATCCATCAATATACTGTATTGGAATGTCACAAGATTTAAATCCAAGTACATGTTCATCTCTGGTCATTTTCATGTATCGAGCATGCGAAAGTCAAGGAAGTATATTTGTTGTGTTGCAAACCAAAAGCTCGAGCGGAAAGTGTGCAAAGCTTCACACTGTGGCAGCAATCAACAATAGAGATTACCTGACGAGATCACTCTGTTATTGCTTGTTCGCGCCACATATTTTGGTGTTGCTCTTCGTACACATCCTGTTCGTGATGAATCGCACTTTCAAAGCAATGCCAACTGAGAGGTTGCAACAACATCCCCCTCTTTTTTACAATAAACCGCATCTATCGTACGTTCTTTTTGTGAACGTTGCACCTGCCACCACCTTCACATCCTGGTCACAGCACCATTTTGTTGTGATTGGAAAGCCTGAGCGGCAAGTGCGCAAAGCTTCGCACTGTGGCAGCAAGGAACGATATTAATCACACACCGTGCTCATTCTATTTCTGCTTGTTCGTGCCACATATATGTGGGTGACACTTAAAAGCAATAGTGTTTCTGTATGCTTTCGAGGAATCAGTCGACTGCCATCTGCTTTCGTCTTTTTGCGATGATTCAAACTTGCACATATCTCTGTTCAAGTATGTACTTTCAACGATGGGTGTAAGCAAGGAATCGATCAGCAAATTTTAGTAGGATATCGATTTCACGTAAAATTACACATCCTCAGTCCTGAAAATGCAAGCAAAGCGTACAGGTTAAAAGTTGAAAGGCTGAAGTAACAGCAGAGAAAAACAAACTCAAGACTACAATCAAAATTTCGTCTGTGTACACAAACCAAGATACAATATTATTATCAAAACAGTATAATCTAGACGTGAAACCACATTGCATTTCATGACGCCAGGGAATTCATGCCTTGCTGTAGCCTAGCTTTTGGTTGGAGTACTGAAACAGAACACCAAGTTTTTCTTCAGAAAGGATACCATGTTTTCCTCCGACATGCTTCAACACTATATATGCATGCATATTTAGCTATCCCTGCGCAGAGATAGCTGAATGCGCACAGAGATAGCTAAATATGCACAGAGATAGCTATCTCTGCGCAGAGATAAGTAGCTAAACGCACGCGCAGAGATAAGTAGCTAAACGCACGCAGAGATAGCTATCTCTGCACAGAGATAGCTAAATGCGTGCAGACATAGCTATCTCTGTGCAGAGATAGCTAAATGTGCGCAGAGAAAACCATCTCTGCACAGAGATAGCTAAATGCGTGCAGAGAGAGCTATCTCTGTGCAGAGATAGCTAAATGCGCGCAGAGAGAGCTAAATGCGTGCAAAGATAGCTAAATACGCGCAGAGATAGCAGTTTTTGTGCTAAATCTGTCAGATATAATATTTTTACGAACGGCACCCCATACGCTTCAGCAGCTTTATCTCTTTTTGACTCAAACGTTGCAAGCATTTTGTCTCATGCGCACACAGCCTGCCACACGATCCGGGGCGCCCAACTTGACTTTGCCTTCGGTTGCCTCAAGCATTCGTGACGTCACTGCATCCTGGTCAGATAAAGGGGTTTATAAATTCCCTGTAAATTTATAACTTTTACTGAGAACTGAGAAGAGATTGGTACATTGTACTGAACAGGGCTGTGGAGTCGGAGTCGAGGAGTCGGAAGGATTTTCAACCTGAGGAGTCGGAGTCGTAGAAAATTTTGACTACTCCGACTCCGGGCAGACCTTTTGCTCACCAACTGTGACTATTTGTGCCACAAACGTGCGTAAGCGTCACACTTGGCAATTTAAGCAGCTTGAAGCTTCAACAAGAGATGATCATGGCTATTCAGACAGGCGGCAGCGCACTAA
>Ga0210059_1003970_pt1 | contig 23823 bp, 21 predicted proteins | sample Ectturendosymbi2_FD_188042 | JGI IMG/M metagenome (GOLD analysis project Ga0210059, IMG submission 188042) | Ecteinascidia turbinata endosymbiont from Florida, USA - Sample 2 (SPAdes) (version 2) | ecosystem: Host-associated > Tunicates > Ascidians > Unclassified | place: Key West, Florida...
AACGAGACGTCTTCCTGTCGAGGTGGCCAACGCATTGGCTTGTTCAGGGCGCTGACTCAGCAAATTACGTTCAGAAACAGACCACTCGTTATCCATATACGGTAACGAGACAACGCAAAACTGACCAAGTAAACGTAGTAAATGTGTTTTGTGCGCCTACTGAAACATTGGCAGAAATAACAAACGATGCAAATAATAATAATAATAATAATGATATTTTATTGCGGACTCATGGTCCATATCACAGACACAAGAACACAAAAAGTATTTTGCTGTACATCAGCACACATTACAGAAACGGTGTTAGCACATGACCAACACTGGGAGGAACATAGCAGTTTATCCTCTCCACATCTGTATCGTCATTCGCAAAAGCACAGAAAATGGATAACCATACAGTAGGGCATTACACAACCGGTGTTAGTACGTGTCCAGCCTTGAGACGAGCAAGACGTATCCCAGCGCTTCTTTTTTACGCTTGGTGTGTACACAGTGTCCACATATTTACCACACAAAAGCAATACCGGTGAGACGCAAACTCCGAAACAATTCACAGACAACTACTGCATTTTTTCTCCATACAGGAGTGTTGAATAATTGAGGAAAAATGAAGATTTGTAAAAAGCATCAGACATTTGAAGCGATCGAATAAAAAAGTTGGATGAAGATGTGCATCGTATAAAAAATCGATACAAGTTGTTTCTTAGCACGGCATCAAAGGTCGTGACACAATGGCTAACCTGGTGTGGGCGAGCACTCACATTTCTGGGTAAAATGTAGGTTTCAACAATATTGAAAATGTAAAAAAAATTAAAACATCGCAACTTTTTGGAATTACATGTTCGGAGGAAAATTGTATTAAATTGCAATGACATATAACTGTTTCTGTTGTATCTTCAATTTTGTTTGTTGTGCAACGACGTTTTTTTCCACTCCGGTTAGCTCATCACATATCCACTAACAATTTCAATCCTGACGGACATCCGTTCTTTGCATTGTACTGTGCTAAAGATGTGGTCCATGCTGTGTGATATGACTGGCACGTGGTAATGGACGAAAAATAATGTTTGAAATTCTGCTGTTGGCAACTTCTTAAGGCAGTGGCTACAGAACCACCCGTGGCTATTTAAATATGAAACCTTATTGTTATTCGACCATCTCCTGTGCTGTAACGTGAAAGTAATGCACGAGGAGAATCAGAATGCAGTAGGCTTTAATGATTGTTAGTTTGTAGAAACTGAGTAAACACAAAAGGTAAACCTAAAACCTAACCGTAGCCCTACCCTAACCCTTACCGTAACCTAATGCTAAGCTAACGTAATGCTTACCTAATGCTAACCTATCACTAACCAATAGCCTAATGCTAACCTAACACTACTAAAGCAAAATTTTGGAAATGTTTTGAAAAAAGTAAAGAAAAACAGGTGAGGTCCCACGAATTGAAATGTGCAAGCAATCACTATTACGAAAACGTGAGGCGCCAAGTCGAGAGGCGAACCCTCAACCATTGGCATGGCAGACTTGGAACCTATCTGTTAGGCTACCAGATCGACGCTGGTTGAATGACAACCTGACCGCTTTGCTTTAACCACATCGTGCGGGTGGGTTGATTGAGTAAGTTTGAAAAAGGAAGATCCGTGGGTGGTTCCGTAGGCGTAGCCACTTCCATTGATTAAACATGATTAATTAAGGTGGAGAGGAAAATCAAAACCTGGTCATCACTTTCATTTTATAGGATAATATTGCATTTAGTGAGGTTTACTAAGTGTTTCATTCTTTCTACTTTAAACAAAAAGTCATAGCCTAAGAAGTAGAACAACATAATTTCTTCCCAACAAGTGTGACAGTGGCATGGATGGGTTATTTCTAGGGTGTGATGCAAAAGTTCTGAAAAATATGTTGTGTGTGTCCTTGCCAGAGAAACCAGTATGATTTGCCACCACATGATGTGCCAGCTTGTGCTTTATCATTATGCAATTTTATGTCTATTCTTACTTAGTCTTAAACAATGTTGGCACCTCTGAAATTGCACAGAAATAAAGTGTAGTATTACAAATTATTTCTTGTAAAAATGAACTTCAATACTGTAGATTCAATTTGAATAAGATTTCAGGACTGAAGATGTGCAGAGTTACATGATTTCATTTTAAAAGAGCTTGCATTACCTTTGTGGGGAAAAATTACTTGAATTCAATACTGTTATGTGTTTTTCTGATGCATTTATACACATATTGGTTATCTGTAGGATTTATCTAGTTGTAAGCATGGCATCTGCTTTAGAGCCTTTAGTAAATCGGATAGTATCTGTTATCACAGCTGATGGAAGGATGATTGTGGGTACACTGAAAGGATTTGATCAGACTATTAATCTTATTTTGGATGAAAGTCATGAAAGAGTGTTTTCATCAACACAAGGTGTTGAACAAGTTATGCTTGGGTTATACATTATCCGTGGGGACAATGTTGCAGTTGTTGGCGAAGTTGATGACACCACAGATGCAGCACTTGATCTGGAAAACATGAAAGCAGCTCCTCTAAACTCGGTTGTACACTGAATACTGACACGCTCAAAAGTAACCTACTAAATGACTGCATTTCAGCCAAAAGAAAGGAATTTGAAGATCATGATGGGATCTTAGATGAAAATCATTGTTTTGATTTCCAAATCCTAATAACTATATACTTGTGTATGTCCAGAGGAAGGTTTATGGCAGCGCCAGTTTTGCATGAATTAAAACATAGTAATATGTTCCATCCTCTTATACTAATCCACAAGAAAGTGATTATTGTGATAAACAGCAAGAAATTTGTGTGGTTCTAGCTAGATGACATCTGGATTAGAGAAACAGTGCTTTTTTTCATGGTCTCTTTTGCAGTCTAATTTGTGGTGTTGGCTTTGTTTAAAGCATAATGTTCAGTAAATATGAAATGCTCCTAAATTATTGAGATCACAATCTAAAACACTGCAGTTGAAGAATAGATTAGAGAGAACAATATTTAGTGAACGGTGTTTGTTTGAGTTTCTTGTGGTACTTGCAGAAACTGCTTTGCTATGAAACTGCTTATGTCATTGACAACTTGTTTGTGACATCTCAATGTTTTTTTGAGCAAATTTTAATTTTGTGACTTGTCTGTTGTTTTTACATGGATTACTGCTTTTGTGATATCCAATGAGTTGAACATTACATATCAGAAGGTCTGCATAGTTTTTTACAGTTTCTGAGCAGTGAATCTCTGGTGAATATTTGTTGTAGTTCATAGGATTTACATTTGTATGGCATAAAATACAAGTTTTTTTGACATATGAATCTTGGGCATATCTGTAATATACAGTGTTTTAGACCAGTGATAATTACCAAAAAGTTGTATTTTTGGGTTTTAAGTAATAAATATAACAATCAACTTAGAAGCTAACTGAAAAAAAGATTTATTGGAAAGTTTGTTACTAAGGAATAAACAATTTTTAAACATGGTTGCATTTACCAGTTTTATTTGAACTAAAACTGTGTTCTAAGTCTTAGATGAATGAATGTATTCTTCCTAAAACTGTGCATTGTTGAGTTAGTGTCATTGTTAAAAGAAACTATCAGACAGATTTTTTGTTGAGAATGCAGGTGATTTAGGCAGTATATAGTCAGTAGTTAATCGATGGTGCTTGTTGATGCATTCTTTGGTTTTACACATGCAAAATGATCATTTGTTAACTTTTAGATGATCTTAGACTGAAATCCTTGTTGCATTAACACTTTGGCGTCCAGCTGCTTTTGAGGATTTTTGAAAAAAACGCCTAAACGCATGTGGCTTTGCACGGAAATATCTCCGTTCCTGTGTGGGTTACAGACCTGGTCAAAGCGTCAAAAGACGTGGCAAGTCTTCTAGTCTGCACTGGAAAAAAATTTTTTTGCTTGGGATATGCATTTTTTTGTCAGTGACGTCATAAGTGGAGGACTTTTAGGCCACCTTGGCCCACTTTGCCTGGCCATGGGCATCAACCGTTAGGTGGTAGTATTTCGCTGACGTTTTTACTAGAAACTAAGCTACAATCTGAGTCTTGTGATACTTTGGATGACCTGCTGGGGTTTCGTGTTCAAAAGTTATGATCTAAACTAGTAAAAATATTTGACTAATTAGCTAATTAATTAATTTGTTTATTTATAACTTTTGACCTAGAAATGCTAGAAAGTCGATCAAAGGCTCAAAAGACTCGGACTCGAGCCTAGTTTCCAATGAAAACTTCAGCGAAACACTGGCCTAGCGGTTGGGCCCTAGGCCAGGCAACATGAGCCAAAATGACCCCAACACTACTTTACTTATGACGTCAGTCACAAAAAATTCACACCCCCCAACCAAAAAATATTTTTCGAGTGCAATCTAAAAGACTGGCCGATCCGTTTAAGCCCTTGAACAGCTCTCTGGCACAGCTCTGTCCAACCCAAATGGCATACTGGGCCAAAAATTATGTTACTATCTTTACCAGGGCCACATAATGAGTGACATTAGTGAGGGCCGCACATTGAATGACTTACTTTGATCTTAGTAAACTAAATCTACTTAATGTACTAAATGCGTTCGAATCCTAACTGCAATGGTAACAGACATGTTAAAAGTGGCACTGAGGACTACTGAGGACTGCCTGTATCAAAATGTCAAATTCAAGATTATCAAAATAAGATCTGGTTGCCAGTGTTGTAAAATATTTTAACTGCAGCTAAAATCTCAGCTGGGCCGCACAAAACCTTTGACTGGGCCGCAAGCGGCCCACTATCCACGGGTTGGACATAGAGGCTCTAGCGCAATCGGCGGAGGAGCTAGGGCGTTGGTAAGGCAACCGAAAACTGCTATTTTTTAGGCGCAAATCGAAGTACGAATATATCGTAGGCTGGCTCTCAAAGTGTTAAATGCAGAAGTTGGGTATTTGTTGATTTTGTCTTGTATTGTAATGTAAACTCACGTGACATGAAATCGATTTCCTAGCAAAGCAATTTGCGATCAGATTTGGCTGTGTCACCTTGTGGTGTCTTGATGCTGAAATATTATGAACCCAATGGTACTCTCATGGAATGGTAGCCAATAAGATTTGAAGCCTGTTATTTAGGCAGTTTACCAAATGTGACTGGAAATTTTTCCTTTTGAAATGTTTTCACAATAAAGTTTGCAAAAAGAAATGTTGTTATAGGTAATTTGTAGCTGGCATTGTTTTATTGAATTCAGCTTAGTGCTATGTAAGTTTACTCTCTAGCATTGCCATTGGTTTCAATATGTGTAACATGTAATATAATGTTTTTCATAGCTTTTTTGACCATGTTTTTTTAGGTATATTTTGTGGACTACTCTTTATAATGGAAACTAATATAGATGTTTCGATCTTGAAAGAGCAAGCAAGAGAGCAGTTAACAATACTGCTTGGTAATTTCTATGGTAAAAAGGACTTGGTTCTTGATCCAACATTAATGACACTTTTAGACAGACTTACAGGTTTGCAATTTTTGAAAAACAAAGGTGTCGACAAAGTCTATCAGCTTGAGCAAAAAGAAATCCTTGGTGGAGGAGAAAAACGAGTATACATTGTAAGGCCCACTGTTTTATCAATGAGACAAATTGCCACTCATATTCATTCAGATCGCCGAGCAGGTAAACTGATTACCTGATGCATGAAATTGAAGCAGGGCTTTAAATTTGATGTTATTTGTCTTGAATGTTTCAATTTTTGTTGCTGTTCCTGGTAGAGCAAACAGAAAGATTGATGGAGTGACTTTGTGATGAACAGCACAATCAGTGGAACTTCGTTTTGTTGAGAAGAATTCGTAACACTTTTGGTACCAACTGATGTACCTATGCAGAATAAGTTTGCACGGAACAGAAACCAGGCTACATACAACTATGCATCTGACATAAGAATAGTGGTTGTTGTGTTTTCTTCTTGAAAGTTGTACACAACTATGAAGAGAAATGTGGGTTTGACAAATTATGAAATACCTTTTGGGCTTTGATTGCAACATGTTTCAAGAAACTGGTAGAAATATGGTGAACTCTCAATAACTGTCTGGTATCCAGCCGGTTTTCCCAGTGAAAATCCCCATTACCAAAAGTGTTAAAGCTAGTAATAACCAAATATAAATAAACTGCTACAGTTTCATGCATCTGATGCTTATTTATCCACTATTACTTACCAATTTGCTGTGACTTCCACTATCCTCTTGGTAAATGGACAGCCTATACATAACATAATGATGCAACATCCGAATGAATCTTGACTTTGGTTAACTTGACAAAAATGATTATATATATATGTATTGTGATGATTGCAAATGGAAAGCTGCTGGTGGTTGTTGAAACCAGTAATGCAGTTTTACATAAAATACCTGAGTAAAGTTCAAACTTTATTACAGCTGATGTAGACATCATAATGTTTCTAGCTCCTATTGTGCTCAGGAAAACTGCGAAAGTACAAAATCTGGATGGTACCCAGACGTTTGCATGCTTGTGAATCTATTTTGGAACAAGAGGGAGTCCACAGTCATGATTTAATTGAAGATCTAAATATTGGATTCATTCCAATAGATGATGACATAATTTCTCTGGAAAATGCTCAGCTTATGAATTCAGTGTTTATGGTACGTGTTTTATTGTAAAGTGTGAAAATATGACATAATTTTGCTTAAGCCTATGTATTGTGCACTTTTCCTGGAACCTGTGTAATGGAATAACAGAAGGGTCTGTAGTGTTTAAATATATTTGTCATGCTTGCACAGTAGTTGGTACCTCTTTTGAAGTGGAATGCCACCACTGTTGGAAATTTCAGTTAAATGCATGCTTTTAAATTAAGAAAGTTTAACTCAAATTCATAATATACAGTATTTCTTAATTATAAAGCCTGTTCGACTCAAGTTTTCTTCAGACGACTTGAAAGAAAGATAACTATGTACTTATGGAGATCCTCTTATTTCGTTGCACCCTCCAGTAAAATAGAAATTAAAATATGTGGTGTTATTCTGGAAAGTAAGCAAGTGTGTCTGTTGTACGACTTTTCATAGAACTTTGGATCTGATGATGTTAAAGTTGATGTGCAGTTTCTTGTTAGTGACACCGGATAGTTTGTCTACATTAACTTTTATATCTGTCCAAATTTTTGGCAAAAATCATGTCATTGTCTTATGCACATAATGCAGAGATTCACATTTTTGTGAAGAGCTGATGTAGCATTGCTTTTCTGCGTTTTTGAGAACAGGCTCTCAGGAGTAGCTCCTAGAACAAAACAAAGTTGAACGACTCATTGACGATCCTGTTGTCATTAACTCGTTTAAACCCTTGGATTTAGTGGTAGTCCGCACAAAGTGTTCAGCAAAAATTTGTTGTTTTTATTGTTACTTTGGTTAATCTTGCTCACCCTTAGATAATAATTGACCTACCTCTGCAGTGCGCTAGTGTTGTTAAGACTAAGGTGTGAGTGCCCACCCAATAACTCTCCACCAAAAACCAACTATCATGATCTGTCCAAAGCTGTTGGCAATAGATTTGAAATTTTCTAATTTTTACCTCACCAAATGTTTTTTGTTGTAGGTAAATATTGTTATATTCAGAGTTCCTAGTTCAATTTTTTGGAAATAAAGACAAAAAAGAGTGCAAATGGGTAAGAAAAAAAAACCAGTTCATCCGATGTCTCCACAAAAATAAGGAAAAGCTGACTAATCCTCTTAGTTCACTTCCTTTCTCGATTTTGGTTAAACATGTTAGTTGGTTATTGTTAAAGCAGACATGCGACAACATCTGGTCGTCAGCTATGTTGGCAGTTACGTTTTGCCATTGCAGGAAGGCGACTTCACATGGCTTCACACAGTCGCTCAATCATTGGTCAACCTCCAAAGTACGTTCGGAACCATTCCAAATATTTATGGTCAAGGACACGCTGCTAAAATTGTTGAGGAGTTGACGAACACCATGATATCTGAGTTTGGTGAAAGAAAGACACCCCAACACAAAATCGGACACTTGGTGATCATTGACAGGGATGTCGATTACGTCACTCCACTGTGCTCCCAGGTGAAGCGAATGCATTGTAGTACATTGCGCTGGCACTGACCTTGTTCAACTGGTCCATTTGATGCTTCCGTAGATCATTGCTGAGACAGTATCCAGTATGGCTAGGTGTACAGGCCCGTAGCCATGGCCGGGCATTCGGGGCAGTGCCCCATAAATGATTCAAATTATTTAAAAAATATAATAAAAACAACAATCTTGACCTCCTAAAATGTATTTTTCCTCCCAAACCTTAAAATCTGCCTACGGGCATGGGTGCCAGAAAGGGTGGGGCAGTGGAGGCCTTGACCCCAATGGATTTTGAAATTTGACATTTTCATATTACCTTTTTAGCAAAAAAAGGTTGTTTTCTGTTTCGAGAGGGAAAAATGAAATTTCACCATTCCACACTCAGGAAATCTTGTTGGCTACATCTTGAAAAATCCAATATTGGCCTCCCTGGAAAAAATCCTTCCGACGACCATGGCTACGGGCCTGTAGGTGCATACGATTACGGTATGTTCCGAATTTTCAATGCGAACGTACGGTTTAAATGTACAGGCGTTCAAAATCTTATCGTTTTTGTAATAGGTAACGTACGAAGGTCTATTGGATGATATATTTGAAGTCAAATGCGGAGTAGTTGAATTCGGTCCGGAGGTGACTGGAACTGAAAAAAAGGTCAAAGCTGTTCTCAATTCCCACGACACCGTGTTCAGTGAAATAAGGAATCGGTGCGTTTTTTTGTTTTAGCTCAGTTGGTTCGGTTGTACAGACCAGGGTTGCCAGATGAAAATTTCAATAAAAAGCCAAACAGCGCTAAAAAAGGCCAGAAAAAGGCCAAACCGATTGTTTAAAGGCCAGAAAAAAGCCAAACTTTATTTGCGGTATTGCCATTCCTTTGTCACAAAGAAACATTTAAATCACAAGAATATCAAAAACATGTCTTCGAAATTACGATAAGATTAACTCTTGCTTAGCACTGTGTTGGAGGCTGGAGCTCATTATTACTGATACTTCTCTGACTATAGTGCGACAGTTAGCATACTGATCCATCGGCAGCTTTCTGCACCCATACGAAAGTCATCTCCCAATAACCAGAATCATTGCAGCCCTTCCACGTCCTGACGTCATTAAGACACAACAAGGGAGACACAACCGAATCTGATCGCAAATTGCTTTGCTGGGAAATCGATTGCGGGTCAGAGACGCATCTTCAGTCCAGGAACTTTGTAAGCAAAACCATAGATGTGCAATGATAGAAAAAGACTAAAGCAAGATCAGAGAAAGTGCGCGGACTACATTAACAGGTCCATAAAGCTACTACCACCAAAGCCTGACGTCATTGTCGCATTTCTGTCGCGGAGATGCAGATCTGTCTGCAAGCGTTGTACTTTCTTAGTGCTTCCAACATAATACACACTACAGCGAGTGCACACATTTCCAGTTGTTATGCAAAACTTTGCTTCGAAACTCGCATACCTAAAATATTACTAATATCAGAACGCGAGCGTCGGTCTAATATAGCATTTGTCACAAAAATTTTCCAATTGTGTTGCCGGAAAAAAGTAGTATATTTTCCTTCATAGGAACCTATTGCAGCGAAACAAGAGCCAAAAGGCCAAACGATTTTTTTAAGGCCAACCAACTTGATATTAGGCCAAGAAAAGGCCAACTAAAATTTTTTAGGCCAACCAACTTGAAACGAGGCCAAATTTTTTAAATTTTGCCTGAAAAAGGCCAACCTGGCAACCCTGGTACAGACCGGTGTCTGCTGACGTTGTCTGGTTCGATGGGTGACATTAATCGATAGGTTCGCGAGTTTTCTCGATTTTAAGAGTTGCTGTTACTAATATTATGACGTTATTGGGCTTTAAAATTCTTTCAAAACCCGTTATTACAAGCCACATTCTTCCTTAGGTTTGCAGATGACGTGACTGCTATGTACAGCTTATAATCCACTGCTTTGCGGCGACGCTTCATTTTATTTTTAAACTTTGGTTTAGGCATTTTACAAACGTCTTCAACTACCTCAGCACAAGAGCCAAAGAAATTCAGTCAGAGTACGATAAAAGACATAACATGGAACTGAAAGACTTAAAAGTGAGTCAGTTTGAGAGCCCGCGTGGCGGTGACTACTTTTGTGATTTTGCCTACCTTACAGTTCATCGCTTCTACGAATTTTTGTTATGATTACATCCTCACTATTAAAGGATCTCCCTGCTTTCAACACTTGGTTGTTTTAAAAACAGGAATCTAACTCTACAGACCTGCACACGAGACTTACTTCCGCGCAGACAAAAATTTCTGTTGGAACGTGCATATCCATTAGACGGGCTTATTACCCAGCGAGATTCTAATGCCATCCGTTCTTTTTATTTACAATCGTGATACGTGCTCTTCTCAATGCGAGCTGCAAGCAGTCAATCTGAGCTCATCTGAATGCGGGGTAAAAGCTTGTAAGCTGCAATATTCATCAGCTTCCAGCAGTAGCGTCGACAGGTCAAGATTTTGGGGGACGCAAATATTTTGAATTTAAGCGAGTAACAGTATGTGGTTTGTGACAACGCGTGTCAAAGCACAAAACGTCCAAGATATGCTAGAAACTTGAGGGGAGGCATGCCCCCCTGAACTGGCTTCCAGTCACATACGCATAACGCTGCCAAAGAACCGCCACGCCTGGTGTAACTCCTCACCAATCAAGAGCAAATTATCAGACTCTAACAGCTTTAGATTCATCTGATCACGTGAGCTCTCGGCAACTGTGGAAACGGTAGCAACACACAATTCGCTGCGTATGGCGCGGGTTCTGTTGTTCGGCTTCATTTGTTGTGGCTGCTTGGACATGTGTCTCTTTAACTGCTACAAACAAGGTTTGCTCGGGTGTTTTTTTGCACAGGCTTTCGTCACCAACGAGTTAAAAGGCTTGAAACAAGATCACAGATCAATCTCTCTGCACATCGGCGCAAGTGAAGCCATTCTGAAGCATAAAACCAAAGGCTCATTGCGCCGTGGAGACTTGCAAGACATCCTGCGAGTTGAACATAGTATGTTGCACTTGTGAAAATTTTGCGTTGGTATCAGTGTTGACTTTCAGGACCGGTACAGAACAAAACAAATTGCAAATTTTGTTGAGCTTCATGTATTTACCATTCGCAGCTGCATCAGCCTGCATCAACGCTCCTTGATCAGATTTACATTTGGTTTTATGCTACTACTGACAGTTTCCTTTTTTGCAAATGCTTCAAGCGCAATTTTGCTAACAGTTAATCGTTTGCTAAAACATTTCCCCGCACCATTTTAGCAGTGAAATACTGTATTTGAAAAAACGTTTGTGCTGAGCTTATATGTTACAATTTGCTGTCATTTTTTTCGGTTTACTCGCTAGACCTGTTGGAGGGCATCGAAACTCGGGAGTGCATGGCATACATTGAGGAGTGCATACATCGGCAATACGACATGATGCTCACTCTGCGCTTGCTCTGCCTGCTGTCTTGCACGTCCAGTGGATTGCTAGCCAAAGACTACCAGTCGTTGAAGTTGCAGTTTTTGCACAGTTACGGGTTCGAACACATGATCACCTTTTTCAATTTAAAGAAGGTTGGTACTACGGTTAACCAAGTTGAAATCTAAGATTTGAAAAAGCTTGTAAATTAAGAAACTAGTCTTCACCAAGGCAACTGTTTCGCAATTTTTTTCAATAATAGGAAATCGATTTCATGATAAAATTTATGACTGAGGATGTGCAGTTTTACATGAAAACGATTTCAATAAATCTATTGTGATGGATGGACCGGTTTGACCTTATTGGAGGACTCAACCTCACCAAACGCGGCGTTATCACTCAACCGAGAGTCTCTTTTGTTGAATATTGAATATTTTGGTTTATGCTCCAGGCCGGCCTTCTCACCGAGGCCCAGATTAACAAGGACACATCGATTGAATCAAATCTCAACAAACTGGCTGAGAATAGAGCTGTGGGCTCAGCGGTCTCGTATGTCACTAATTCTCTGGCGTCGCTGCAGAAAAAGGACTGGTTTCGGACTGTCAGCAAAAAGCTGAGTCTCATTCCTAAGCCAGGTTCCGCGTCCAACCTAAGACAACCGACCGGCATGTCGTACGTATTTGGTGGAGCGTATACGCCGCTAAGCTGCAGGTGAACTATGTTTCGCACGTTCTTGCGATTATTTGCTGGGTAGTATGCGAGTTTGCATAAGTAGAATGCCTGGTTTTGTTTGCTGTGGACCGGACCAAAAAATCTTGACCACGGCGGGCTTCTATAACAAAGTTGATCTCGGTAACGGTTAACCGAGAATATTTTTGCTATCCTATATCCAGATATATAACTCTGTCAGTTAACTGAATAAAAAAGTAATGTTTTTAATGCGTTTTACTCTTATTTAGCAAGTTTGGACATTCTTTGCTACCAGATACGGGCGAACTAGGTTCTACAGAAACCCCGCAATTATTGTTTTAATAGGTCCCGCTTACACTACTGCATAGTCGATGCGTTATGCTTCATAAGAATGCGTTGCAGAAGCAGTGACTGTTAAATACAGTGACTGTTAAATATGCTTGATCTTCTTCATATACGCTCGTACAGTGCATGTGTGTATCTTCATACTAAAACTGTATCATGATCAGGGGAGGCGAACGCCTTGGGCACCCTCTTTCAGAGATGCCCCCTTTGTGTTTCGCACCTTGTGAACCACTCTAAAGCCACATGTAATAAGTCCTGAACCAAGTCATGTTTTTCAAAATAGAGCAAAAATTATGTGCAAATGTGTCAAAGCGGGCCCCTCAACAACTTGAACGTATAGACAAAGAACAATTTAAAATCAAATGACTTCAAACAATTTCCAGTGTGAAATGGTCTTCACGCAGAAGCTAATTCCAAGACAAATATGAAAAATGTAACTTGCTTTCAGCGAATAATGTTTCTGTATGCCATGTACGAAATATAGGGGGCTCCGTGTTTGATATAATGTGAACAACTATAGTTTCAAGACCACATATGGCACTGTCCTGTCGTGCAGACATGTATTGCTGATCCTTAAGTTATCATGGAACTGTGCTTTGTGAGTACCCATGACAGTATTGTGAATATAAACCTTTCGCATTGCGAGTTGGAGACACCAGGGTCTCCAAACCCTATAACGCCTAGTGAGGCAACAAACAGTTTATTCTGGCAGTGATTGCACTGCATCTTTCAATAACCTGACATTTTGATCTCTGTAGATAGAGTAGTTACTTACTGTAATTCGTATTGTTGCTCTTGCTTTGCAAAGACTAGTAGTCAGAAAGCAAGGCCACATTCATGATTCTGGTCAGGTAGCAGTATTGGAAATTTCATGTAGAGTTGATAGTTGTCGTTATAAGCTACCTTTTTTATTTTAGGTGTTTGAGGTTTGCTCAACTTACTTTTCCTTCTCTTAAGTTGCAAAGCATCTACGTATGTATCGGGCAGTGTTTTTAACATAATAATGCACTGTCTTAACCAGGACGCTTTTCTACAGTACAGTGCAACGTACAAGTGTGCGCCTATGAAACTGCACTTCTTTGTTTGGATTTATTGCCAACTTTCAACGAGTAGCGCCCACATTGTTACGCTGGCTTATCATAAAATAGCCGAAACTTAAAATAACATGCTATTTTCGGTTAAAGTTTCCTTGCTAATTCTAATATAACCTCAGCTCTCTCGTGTTCACACAGATTTAAGTGATTGTTTAGTTGTAGTGGTAACAATGTTTGTTAGCAAAACAGTGTATGACAAATTGTGCACTGTTTCTGCACTTCTACTGCCATTGCAAAATGTGGGCAACTTTCAACTTTCCAGTGTCAAGCGAAATTTCTGACCTATTAGTTTTTGTCAGTTATTTTGCTTCACAGAGTAAAGGAATAAAGTTTGGCGTTTACTCTTGATGTGTGGGGTGTAAATTAAAAGTTTCAGGTTAGATGTCAGATACCCACGACAAGCTACAGTACGCGAATAACTATAGCCACTGAAAAATGTTGGATTTACTCTTAGATCTCAAATATTTTTCTTTTTCTAGCCGGACACATTTACCTAAACACTAATGCATGAGCCCTAATCATCAGTTTTCTCAGCGTATTCGATATGTAGAATATCACTCGGTGCGTGCGCACATGGCGTGAAGTCAGAAATTTCGCTTGACACCGGATTCAAAATGCTTTTGTATGCGTCTTGAAATTAGTTCGTAAATTAAAATGTGAAACATACAATTATTTTATCCACCTGGTCCCCTATCTACCTTTCGCAGTGACGATGTTTTGGGCACCCTTTCTGAGTTTCCCTCGGGCTGCTGAATTCTGATACCCACCTCTGGTCACTCAATTAGCGTAGCGGTCTTTTATTCTGTGCAAATATACGGATAGTGAAAATCACTGATATCCGAACTGCGAATTTGAGTTGGCCGAATCGAAGCTTATTCGTGTTACATTTCTCATTCGCCAGGCTCGTGGAACAAGCGATTCACCGGCAAGGCTGGGGAGGTCTAGAAGATGTGCTTCGGCATCTTCCGGGACATAACTTCGAAAGACAGGAGGCTCGTTCGGCCAAAGGCGGAAAATCAAACCCCGCGGACTTGGCCGCCGCTAAAGTGGTGCTGGTCTATTTAATCGGTGGCGTGACGTATTCAGAGATCGCCGCTTTGCGATTCCTTGGACAACAAAAGGGTTACAAGATCATAATTGCCACCACAGCCCTCATTAACGGACACAGAATGCTTAAATCGTTCGTTGAAACCGTAAGATAGGTTGGATGCTGCTTCCTTGCGCGTATATGCATGCACTTAACAAACGCTACTGGTTGCTTTCCACCAAGCGCAGCAGCACACGTGAGTTCGTCTATTAACAGAAGAATCAATTTATTTTGCCGCTGCGACAACATCTATTCGTGCAGTATGTTCGCTGACTTTTTGCGTTAGAATTTTTTCTGTTGATTCCAGCAAAGCGTTAAAGTCCATGTCTATGCGGTTGAACAAGATCGAAAGAGTTGTCTTCGTTGCTAACCACACTTCGTTGATGTTGCTGTCGTAAGTGCTTAACCTGCAGAAGAGGGAGATTTCAGAATAAGTTTCATTGATTCCATTTGCATTCCCAAGACACAATCCGAGTGAACTTACACGTACAGAAGAGCTGCACCTAGGATCGATAGTTCGTTCGCTCTCACCATCACGTTCGTGTTTGTTAATCTGAGAAAATAATATTTCCAAAAAGTTTACGAAAGACTGCGGAGCCCTGGCTAACACGCACGTAGAAAGATCAGGTGAAAGAAACATCTAATTTCCGCTTTTCATCACAATTGGCTTACCTAGAGCACACCTCACCCATGTGCATTTTACCTGAACGTTGATATTAAGCTTTTGAGTTGTTGCGAACACAGGGTGGGAGGTAACTGCGGTACGATGTCTCGCAACCTGCGCAAACATAGATCATCAGTTGACAGCCTGTCTCGTTCAAACGCGCGTTGTTCAGACAGGATCTTTAAATTTATTATTTCATGTAAAACGTTGGAGCTACTGAGCAAAGCAGAAATCTTAAATCTTTCTCACGAACGTTTCCATTTTGCAAGGGGCCCTGATTTTTATTCAAATGAATGCAGACATAAAACTTTAAATGTATTTAAACACTTCATAAGCAAAAGGAATCAAAATCGTATTTCTATTAGAATTTTTTCGTGCAGTGAGGTTTGCGGCACAACCGCTCTAGGTTACTTCCTGATCCATGCGACAGCATATCTCAATGAAACTTCATACGGTCATACTCAACACAGACATTGATGGTTTCAAAAACACGAACCTTTCATTTTATTTCACTTTTATAACTTCGGTTTTAATTTACGGTTAGATTACTATGCCAAATCGCGATTTGGATCATTTGCAACAGTGGGTCTCAACTTTTTTTTAGTGATGTACCTTTGGGCAATATTTTGTCTAATGCGTCTCTTGACAATGTTCCTGTAATTGTTGTGCTTTCGTGTCAAAATATCAACCACACTTGCAAAATATGTGTTTCCATTGGGGCACCGTTGCGTGACCATTTGAGAACCACTGATTTATAACAGTACAAGGTGGGCACTTCCTGGGGTACTACACCTTACACTTTCGACAGTTTCTGATGCAGTATATTGCGTCGGATGATTGCTTGGTCTCTCGAATCCACCTTCGGAAGTTGGACGACAGACGCGGCACGCTCACTGTCTTCTTCCTGGGGCAGAAATAAGCGATGACCAAGAGCCACAAAATAAAAGTTTAAAAAATAGGCAACTGCGTGAAATGCAAACAGTCTCGGATGAATACTTGTTTGCTTGCACACTGTTTGTTTGACTTGCAGCATGTACACACCAAAGTAACACATTCAGATAAGAGGCCTGGGTGGAAACATGTCTATGTGCTCTTGTTCAATGTAAAGATTTTACTTGGCAAGCTATACTTGATGCCTCCTACCAACACAAAACTAACCTCATGTTTACCCCCCTCCAAATTGAACTTCTTTGGACTTGCTGATCGGTGCCATATGCGTAGCCAGAGAGCCATGGACCCCTCTAAATTTTAAGATATCTAGTTATTTTGGGCTTTTAGAGGCGGCATCCCAAACAAAATATTGTTGCTTGCCTAAAAGCAAGCATTTTGCGCCCCCAAAATGTTGGGCTGGCTACAACGCCACTGATCGGTGCCACAACCATGTGCTTCAGTCTGTAACATTCGGCCAACGCACACATATGTGGTGCAAGATACTCATCAAACTGTGCGAAGGAAACATGGGGAATTGCTGCAAGAAATTGCGATATTTTGGTTATTGACGTCACAAGAGCTTACCTGGTTTTTGAATTTCACATGTCGCTTCTCGTAGAGCTGACCTTTGTAAAACCTCTCGATGCGTTCCATGAAGATTTCCTGATCATCTTTTGACATGGAAACTTGAGCCTCAGCTGAAAAAAGCAACAGTGATAAGAATCGAAGCAAAAAGTATTCGAAAGCTTGGTTAGGGAGATGTACTACTCATTCAACCGCTCTTTTGCTATCGGTTGGGAATGCACTGTGAACGCTCGACTAGGAAAAAGCGTCAATACATCAAGCTGCATTTCAATAGCTCTCCACAATTTTGACTGTGCGATAAGAAGATCAAATAGCGCAAACTTCATACGCAAGAGCAGAGTAATCTAAGAGTCCACGGATCACCACTGGAGAATTGTGGTGAGTTAACTTTGAAAAAACAAGAATAAAATTAACATCCGGCAGCAGTCCCTTACCTATGACCTCCTACTCATCGCGCTCATTACCAATTATAGCTGCGTTGGAATCAACCATGGCGTTGGTATAACAACCAAATGTCAGCAGTGAAGAAACTAGTTAACTTTCCATTGATAACTATAGTTTCCATTATTTATCAGATTACGTTGCGACGAATCAAAGGAAATCGATTTTGACAAAAGCACCAAAATAATCGCGCTATCTCGACAATGACTCGTTCTGCCCAATGACACGTTCAAGTCCTGAATAACATTCATTCGGAGAAAAGGCGTGTAGCAAGTCATGGCATACACATGAATGTAGTACTATTATCTCACATTGGCTTTTTCTGCTTGGCGCACCCAAAACAACAGCGTCTAGATTTTTGTTGAGCAAGTTCATTTTTTCTTCTATCCGCTTTTCCGCGTCTGACGATGAGGTTTCCGGCGTTGTGTTCGGCTGCAATGTTCAGGTTGGAAAAAATGAACTTATTTCAATTGCTTAGCAACTACGAATGTCGGAAGGATATTTTGAAGGGGGAGGCAAAGGCTTTTCTATGGGGGGGGGACACAAAAATGTGTTACGTTTCATTTTTCTCACTCAACCTTTTTTGCCAAAATTTTGATAGGAAGCTGCTAAATTTCAAAATCCAGAGGGGCAAGGCCCCTCTCCCAACACTCATGTTAACAGCCCAACATGCTCCTGATTCAGCTACGACCTTGCTGTCGCGTTTGGGTCTCAGGCACAGAACAAATCGATGAAGTTGTGTTAAGGAAGTTAGAACATGACTCGACGCATTATAGATGATTACATGCAACACAGCTCAATATAACAGCAAGGCACCTGGCCTCTGGGTGGCAGTCGTTGCATCATGACCAGTGAACGGTCTGTGATCCAGTCACGAAGAAGGTCCAGGATTTTATCCAGTAGCGAACCGGTATTTTCCTTGGAATGTTCAAGTTTTTTATCAGAAATTCGTGTTCTCGAAGATAGTCGTGTTTCTAATGTCTCTGATTCAGGTGTTGGAACCTGTAGTTGGTTTGGTCCAACATGTGAGTCACGTTTGACAATCTCGTTATCGCTGCTTTCGTGATCCATAAGTTCATGAAAATATGAGTATTCTCCTCGCGTAACATCGCTTGCGCCATCCTGCGGACGATCGTTTGATTGATCGTCGTTGAGTCGCAGTGGAATTGAACCTTTGAACAAAACGCAGAAGATACGCACTCCGCTTGCAAATGTAGTCCGGTCAGGTTAGTATGCTGATTAAATGAGTATCCGTCAGATCCCGTCATAAATCTGACAACCGGCCACACTGAAAACAAAATGGCGTCACGCAACCCCTTACCCTTCTCAACAAAAAGCCATTTACGCAACGCACCTGCAAATGTCTGTGGTACAGCGAAAGCACATTTTCGTGCAGTGGGGTTCCTAGCCTTCTTACATGCACATCGCTCACATCTTTCGATGTTAAATTGCAAAATCAGCAGCAGAAGATCACGTCTTGCCGCGCTGCGGTGATTCCAAATAGGGCTTTTTTGAAAAATACAGATGGTTTCTCATATTTCACCGAACGGATCAATCTAACCAAAAATATTTATCAACGCCAGCGGAGTGTGTGAGTAAGGTGAAAGAGAAAGCTAACAACAACCTTTCATTAAAACCAGGGATCTAGTAGCGCTAAAAATATATTTAAGGAATGCTGTTTCAAAGGACATGGCTTGATGCATACACCGTATTTCAGTAACTGTGTTAATTTCTCAAAAATGGCAGGTGGCACATCGAAAAAGCAATCAAATGGGTAAAACCCTTCAAAAAAGAGGGCGCTGGAAATGAGCAAATTTGGCGGTGAATGTAATCCGACCAGTGTCCACTTCTCTACGTCAATACGACAGATCTGGCTAATGCCTAAATTGTTGACACCCTTTGAGTAGGCTTTGGCCTTCTGGAAAAAAAACTTTTAATAGCCTAAAACAAAACTGGCTATTGTATTGCAACTTCAGAATAACAGACAGAACACAAAACTAGAAAAAGAAAGTGCGAGACGGTAATAACAGGGTAATTGCATTCAGGCCCGACACCGGACAATTTCCCCCCTCCTAAAATTTTCAAAAACGTGTTTAGTTGTTAGGCACAAGTTACAATCATTTTTCCACCGAAAATAGTACAACTGCAAGTTGCAATTTGCCGCCCACGAAAATATCAGCTGGTTGCGGCCTTGATTACATTATACTCTACAGCCGAGCAATCAGAATATGGCTTTTCATTTCACAGACTTGATTTCTGAAAAAAAGCTTAACGCAAGAATAAACTGTTCTTACACGTTTGTCCTTTCCGTGGAAGGCTCTCGTTAGTAGAAAACAATAAGCCGGTATGTTGACTTGGACAAACGCGCGTGACCCTCTCAGACAAACCACACAGACTATACATTGGACATGACGTGAACCAATCGTATCATCAGCACAGGAGCGTCATGTCACATCAACAAGTTGCACAATCGACATTACTATGAGGTAACAATCGAGTATTTACTTTCAGAAGACTCTACTTCGTCGGGCTGAATCATGTGACGTAGCTTAATTTCCTCTCCCTTTGATCCAGTCGTCGAACGGTCCAGAACGACTGGATCCATTCTACACATAACTGCGATTAAGATATTATGAACTGCACACAGTAGAGTAAACAATATCGGATTGGGGTGGGTGTTTACATGACAAGTGATTGCTCACAGTGCACAAGAGTCGTTGCAGCAACACGTACGGACTAAAGCTGTACGCAGGCTCAGGATTGAATTTTCATACGCGGCTTTTCTTTCTTGCCACTAAAAATGAAAGAAAACTGACCAAATACGTTCAAAGCGAATCGACACGAAGCACCGAGTAGCAAAACTTTATCTCAGGAATGGGCGCCGGAAGGATTTTTTTCCGAGGCGGGGAGGAAATAGTGGATTTTTTCCAAAGGTACAGCCAAAAAATTTTTTCCAGGGGGGGCAAATGTGGTGAAATTTGATTTTTCCCTCCCAAACCTAAGAACACAACATTTTTTGCTAAAATGTAATAGGAAAATATCAAATTTCAAAATCCAGGGGGGACTTTCTCCCCAGAACCGCCCATGATCACCGAGTTGATCGGGTGATGTAACTCCATTAATGTTTGCATTGGTTCTGTTCGCGCAGGTTTGAGGCCATTTTGGTGAAGTTCTGGACAGTGGCCCACTCATACTTGGATCCGTCACTTGCAACGCAGGGGCCGCTGCATCCAATTCAGCAAAGGCTCCTCAAGAGGATAGACAAGTTGAACACAGGCACATCTTACTTCTTGCGATCTCTCAGCCACAGAGGCTCCGAAGATATTTGTCGCTTGACATGATTCGAGGATTTAAAACACCGGTTGCAGCAAAAGTTCTTTCGCTCTGTGACGTCATATACCTTGTTGTTTGAAATGTGGTATCGCTGTTTGGAAACCTGAAAGTAAGAAGTCTCGAAAACGGTGGTTCGGATTTCTGGCCAAAGACAAACGACCATGCGCCAAACCAAGCATCTTCACAAATCAGAAAATCTTGCAACAGGCATACACAACGAAGTCGGAACTTCAAAATATAAATTTAGGCAAAAAACAGTTTTTGATAGAATTTTCTAGTACAATGTTTTTGCAATATTTGCAATGAAACATTTGCACCAGCTACTACAATGAACACAGCGATCCGACGCTTCCTTACAACAGCAAGACGGTTGGGACACACTGGATATCCGCAGAACTTCTCGATAGCTCTTTCCTCGGTGACATCCTGGTAATGGGCGGCAGTGATGAAGTAGAGCTGCGTTTAAGATGCAAAAAGCCAAGTGGTAGCAAATTACGATTTCTTGTTGATGTCGGCGCCAGCTGGTCGTTCGGTCGCTTTCTTTCACAGCCAGTATAAAGCGAGAACCAACAGTCACATGGAAATTATACACTTCGCAAAATGCGAAGTTATTTTCGAGCTTCTTTGCTGTGCGATCCACACGCTGAGCAGTACCAACAACGACAGTCAACTAAGACTAACGGCGCTTATATGTTGGCGAAACACTTGCCCATTTTGGAAGACACCTGATGCGCTTCCAAAGCAGGGAATTGGCGCCACGCCGGTCAAAGTAACTCAGGGTTGCTGCACGAGACAAGTCTGTATTTGTTAATGGCGCTTGAAGTTCACGTATGCAAACAACCTACTCGAATACTGCATTGCGCCATCGAAAATATGTTTCAAAGTCGCAAAGACATCCATCCGCACTCACAGCGTCTATGAAGACAGCTTCAGGTATATTCTCCTCCAGCAGTAACTTGACGATTTCGTGGGCTCGTTTCTCAGCAAGTACTTTGGTCTTGACATCTTTCGCAGTCGATCTGCCCAGAGCGGTGACGTGAAAACTTACGCGAAACGTGTCGTCGCAGGCAACGGAAGGATCAAACATGCGACACCAGACGGGTTAATTTAAAACCTGGGCATCTAGTACCCACTTGTCACAACACATGCGCTTTCGACGAACGTCGATCTGTGATTTGGAGCACTTTATAATTACTGATGAAAACGCGAAAAAACTGCTACTTCCAAGCACTCACTACCTTCTATTGCTATACAGGGTTTTTACGAAATAGGGAAGACGCCAAAACAGACTGGTCACCTACCTTCTAAGCTCATCTTTTCCTCCAGCTTCGCTCATTTCTACGTGAACAGGTGCAGTGTTTTACTTGATTATCCACTAAAATGCTCACCTGCCAAGATAATACGCCTACAGCGAAATAAACTGACCTGCAACGAAAATGCGATTTAGCCTCAGCGTCAAAAAAGGGGAAAGAAACAGAAAGATCAAGTGCGAGAAAGAAAAAGCCAAGATCTACGCAAGCATGCACAATATAAAGCAAAGCATCATTCATGAACTCCACGAAGTTGGCCACGTATTAAATCATTGAAAATACGGTCTACGAAAGCGTTCATGAGAGACACTGTGCTGCAACCATTTGTCACTGGGGGTGCATAGACAGCCCGGATGGTTGAAGAAGGGAAAATCAATGCTGGCCGTCGGTTTTCACAATAATATTATTCACACGTGCAGTCCCTATCGACAATCCCCACCACGATAAAAAGCACGAAGTAACGACAACGGAGATAATGATAGAATGTGGGTGGGGCTGCGCGAATTATACAAAAGCAACGCCGTAATCGCGTGAGAATGGCAAAGATGCGGTCTGCCGGCAATAGAACTCTTTCGCATAATAACACCGGAAACAACTTGAAAAATGATAACTGACACTGCACAGTGTAATAAAAACAGCGTTCTCAAACTTTTCTGAACTGCGGAAAAACCAGAATGGCATTTGCCGCAACTTGTCGAACTCTGGAAAAGCCAGTCATGCGTATAAAACTTCCTGACCAAGAACATTGTTCAAGCCTAGCAGTCGACCTTCGGTGAGACAATGTGTTTCAAACTCTCCGTGGTTGCCCGAAATCCAGTTAAGGGAGCATTGTTAGTTTGAATTCCTGTTCGTATTGCAGTGAAGGCTTTGTCAACGAGCAAATAGCATACAAACGTGTAGCTGCAGTCTAATCTTACGTTCGTATTCTTTTCGGATGAAGTTGCAGAAAACAAAGCAGGCTACGTCATTTATTCCACATCACGTCATCTATTCCACATCAGCACGCGACAGGACTTCAATGCTGGAACCGTCGGACTCATCGTCGCCGTCGTCAGGTGCGTCGCTGTTGTCAGGCTCGCACTCCGCATCAACATACTGCGCATCACAGTGAGCGGCAGCCTTTGCAGACGTTTCGGTTGAAAACAAGGTCGAGTCGTCTGCTTCTGTGCTATCGGTTGAACAGACCGCGGCGACAGCTTCGAAACCGATAGGTCTGAAAGAAAAGTGGGACCAGAAAGTTGTAACCCGCACATCTCGGGACTGTCCACGTCACCGTTACTGAAAAAATATCAACAAACTAGCATTGAGTCGTACTTAATTGCTCACCTACCAAAGCAAACGCATGTTAGGTCTTTTTTAAAACAATTTTTCTTTACCTAACAGCGATTTATAAACTGCTGAGCAACTCTTACTACCGTCGTATGCTTGTTCTGTGCGGCGAAGCGCTTCCTGATCGTTCTCGCACGGTTGCATTGTACGAAGGTGGATCCCCTGTTAACGGAAAAGAAATCAACTGCAACTTCAGCAAGCGTCTTAAAATCAGAGCCGCTGCATCAAAAGCCACCAATATACGACATACCCATGTCATCCGGTTCCCGAACTCCGTTGCTAGCGATAGAGGAAAACGCGTCATGTTCCGCCGGAACACTGCGCCGGTGTTCTTCTGGAAACGAAGGTGAGAAAAACTCTTCCGAGTTTGACAGATCGTCCCCGCACTGTGCAGTGGTCGGGTAGGGCGGGGTAGTAGCAGCGGAATTCGAGGCGGCGCGATGTCGCCGACGGAGCCCAGCGTCGCCAGCGCCGTTAGCAGGGGGGTACGGCGGGCCAGCAAAAGCTGACCGCGAGTGACGAATGCTCCTGTCCGGCCTTCGCGCACTTTGGGC
>Ga0210059_1003971_pt1 | contig 23823 bp, 15 predicted proteins | sample Ectturendosymbi2_FD_188042 | JGI IMG/M metagenome (GOLD analysis project Ga0210059, IMG submission 188042) | Ecteinascidia turbinata endosymbiont from Florida, USA - Sample 2 (SPAdes) (version 2) | ecosystem: Host-associated > Tunicates > Ascidians > Unclassified | place: Key West, Florida...
ACATTCAGAGACAAGTGAAATCACTATACTGTGCAGCAAACAAACTCAGAGGCACTTTTGATCAGTGCACTCCTGCAGTAAAAAACACTTTATTTCGTGCCTATTGCATGCCAATGTATGCTTGCCAATTGTGGAGCAAATACATGCAGACTAGTATGAAGCGATTACGTGCTGCATATAACAATGCCTATCGAATTATGCATTACATACCCAGAAATGTGACAGTTCGCCCACACCAGGTTAGCCATTGTGTCACGACCTTTGATGCCGTGCTAAGAAACAACTTGTATCGATTTTTTATACGATGCACATCTTCATCCAACTTTTTTATTCGATCGCTTCAAATGTCTGATGCTTTTTACAAATCTTCATTTTTCCTCAATTATTCAACACTTCTGTATGGAGAACAAATGCAATAGTTTCCCGTGAATTGTTTCGGAGTTTGCGTCGCACCAGTATTGCTTTTGTGTAGTACAATATGTGGACACTATGTACACACCAAGCATAAAAAAGTAAGAAGTGCTGGGAAAGGTCTTGCTCCTCTCAAGGCTGGACACGTACTAACACCGGTTGTGTAATGCCCTACTGTATAGTTATCCATTTTCTGTGCTTTTGCGAATGACGATACAGCTGTGGAGAGGATAAACAGGTTTGCTCTTCCCAGTGTTGGTCATGTGCTAACACCGTTTCTGTAATGTGCGCTGATGTACAGCTAAACACTTTTTGTGCTCTTGTGTCTGTGATATGGACCATGAGTCCGCAATAAAATATCATTATTATTATTATTATCTCAATTTTTCAAGTTCTTTTAATTCCGTCATAGACTGGATTATTGCACCATACGCATTTCATTTGGCTTCGTCTTATTGAAACTGGATTATTGCATCATCAGTGGTTTTCCGAGAGTTTTAATGGCAGCGCAGCTATCAGCCGTAACTAACCAACTAGCTGCTAAGTTAAGATTCATTGGTTACGTAAGTATTCTGGAGCTGAATACTGAAGTAAATTGGTGAGTGGAGTATCAGGGTTGATAGCAACGAATGAATGATAGTGTGAAAGTTTAGCTGTGTAGTAGAGTAGTTTGAAATATTTCCGCTTCCTAAGCACGAAAAATACCCTTTTTCTACTTTTTTGGTTTGGTTCTTGAGAAGTTCACCAAACTCAGGTTTGGGTCGAGCTTAAAAAAGTTTGGAAACCACTATTCTATAAACAATCAAACGTAGTTTTGTAAGGACCTATAAATGAAAGAAAGTTCGAGCGATGTACACAGCTGAAACTTTGCCCAAAGCAAATTCTTTGTCAAAGGTATTTCATGTTCAAAATCATTTTCGGTTGATTGAATATGCATTTGCGAATCCTTTCAAGTGTTCTTCCGATAGAAATGTTTGACCTCCAGGGCAAAGAGCTGAAATACCGGAAAGAAATGCTCCTGAATCATAAAAAATGTCAACTTCTTCCTTGTCCCGCTGAAGCCACTATTGTTGCGTGGACATTTTTGGCCATAACTCGCTAGCCGCCAGAGCTAGAGAGCTGTTCAAACCCTCTACGGATTCGTGAAGTCTTCTAGTTTCAATTGAAAAAAATTTTTGTTGGGAACCATTTGTTGCAGCCATAATGCTGTGTCGCCCTGAGCCAACCAAAGAGAGAGTCGAAACGACGACCCTCAGCATAATAGCAATAACAGGGACAGGAACTGGGATTTAAATAAGATCTGTTTTTCGCATTTGCATCATATTTTGCAATATATTTTTCAATTGGAATTGAATTAAATCACTTTATCTAGAAAAGACTCGAAGTAACAGTATGAGGCCGACTGCCGCGATCACAATATGCAAATATTACAATAAACCACAATCATGTCTCAAAACATTGTGCCCTGCTGGCCACACATGGTAAAGCAAAATCACAGGTTTACCTCTGTGATACAGAGATAATCACTATCCGGCTTGCCGGTTGGATATCCGGCAGGATAGTGAGTTTGCAACCGGATACGGTTATCCAAAAACTGCCTTCAGTACGGATCCGGATATCCGAAACGCTTTTATCGATATTTCGAGGATTCAGACTTTTGGAAAAAGTTTCACACTGCACAATTGATTTCCTATCTTCAGATGTATCTTTTCAGCCTTCTGTGCCATGACTCCGAGTCTGTCTGTGGTGTAATCTCTGTGCCGTAGTGTAATTTCAATCTCCCTCTTAATCTGCTAATTCGATACGCCAAATTTGTTTGCATCAATCTGTTCCTGGTGTGTCACCACAGGGCTCTTTCATGTTTGTTAGTGTAGGCCTACTCTACTGATTTAGTCTAGACTAGCTAGAGCACTGTAGCTCTTTTAACTCCTCACGCGTATTCCACGTGAGCCTGCATTGACTGGTTGTTGTATGATACCAGGTCAGATAGCTTTTTCCTTTCTTAAACATGATTGCAAATTTGTTGTTTTGTGACATTGACTTGTTAGATTAAATTTTTAGTCAGTCATTTCAAAATAAATGACATATTTTAAGTCAGTTCATTGTTTTGAATGCTGTTTTGGTTTGTAGACTAGCATGGCTATGTAGTTACAGGTAGGTTTGGTTAAAGTGCAACAATGGATAGGATTAACAAATGATTTATGAATGTGAACTCATGGATGGTGCTAAAAATCTAACCATTGTTAGCAAAGAAATGGCTATTGAAAGGCTTGGTGTGCCAGCAGAACCATCACCAGAAAGTCTTCAATAGAGGGGCTTTACATTTGTGCAGTGGCGCTTGACATTCTGATATTTGAACAAACATCACTGTTTTATAGTGCTTTATATTTCAATTGGAGGGGAGGCTTGGAGCTTTGTTTGGAGGGGCTCAGCCCACCAAATCCCCCCATCGGGACTGCGTGGCAAAACTTCAGCTTGCTTTGCAATTGACTTGGAAAAGTACTTAGGTTACGCGATATGTCAAGCAACATATGTCAAACTTTCTATTTATAGGCATGACAGGGCCCAAAGTGGTGTTGCAACCTCTTGGTTGGCGTTGCGTTGAATGTGCGATTCACCACGAACATGATGTGCGTGAAGAATAACACCCACATACATGTGGCCCGAAAAGCAATAATAGAGTGATCCCGATGGAGTGATCTTGGTGAGTGACCTCTAATAATGCTTGTGAAGCTAATGAACAGTTGATAATACTTACTAATGGTGACGACAAGAGTGATCTCATGATCTCGATTGTTGCTTGCTGCCACACTACAGTGTGAAGCTTTGCGCACTTGCGGCTCAGGTTTTCTGACCGCAACAGTGGCACAAGACATTCAGGTAGTGTTTATTCTGTTTTATGAGGTAAAACCTGCGTTGGGACTATTTTGCCTTCATTTGAACACAATTGATTGAAGTGGTCATGTGACAAGTACAATACGAACAGACAATTGGTTGGGGTTTAAGAGTTCATAGTTAGGGTCAGGCCCGTAACCAGCTCGGGACACTAGGTGGGGCAAAGAGTTTTCTGAGAGAGGCCCAAATTTTTTAAACTATGTCCCATAGTTTTAAATTATGTCCAACATATTTTTCCAGGGGGGAGGAAAAAATTTAGGGGGGGTTACGGCCCCTACGCATCCCCTGGTTGCGGGCCTGGTTAGGGTTTAGGATCAGTGCATATGTTCGAGGTTTAGGGTCAAGTTTTAGGTTTCGTGGTTCAGTGTTTACAGTTAGGGTTTAGCCTGCAGTTCACCTAATGCAAACAAGAAGCTGCTAACTGCTTGCCAGCCCTGAAGTCATTACAACACTTGTATGTGGGACTGATCGGTTTTCCAACTGTCACTGTCAACTAAGTAGGACATGCGTTCCAAACTTGCCATGTGACTACTTCAGCCAATTGTGTTCAGCCAAAGGCAAAATAGACACTACACAAAAATGTATGTTGTGCATCAGAATATACTTTCCAATAGTTTTCAGATACGGATAGTATGATTTTAACCAAAACAGGATTCGGATCAGATACGGATATTATTTTTCAAAAACGGGATAGGATCGGATAGTAAAAATCCACTATCCAATCATCGCTGCTGCAATAGTTTGGAATACTTGATCTTAAAATGTAGCATAATGTATTGTTACGGCGCGAACAGTCAAAGTCAAAACCAGAGTATACTCAAAACCCGGAACACCTTCAATGTGACCGCCCTGGCACCAACTAACTCCGTCAATATGATGCGTGCAACAAAGGTTGATAGCGAGCCGCCTCAGGCAAGAAACGCTGCACTGATTGCGAAGCGAGCGCAGTGCATTCCTCTACACATAACAGGACTAGAAAGCCAAAACAGAAAATTTGCGCCAATCTTGTTCATTACTGAAGCAAAAAAATGCTCATTTCTTTGTATGCAAACAGACTGGGTTTGTCCATCAGAGGCTCAGAGATTTTGTAAAAATGACATTGACTTGATTATCGAGTCATTGATTGTGATTTTAGTGGAGTCACCATCGTTCTCAAGGTGACTCGAATCACGTTATCACTGCAACGACCACACATATGGTTGGATATCCGGCAGGATAGTGAGTTTGCAACCGGATACGGACATCCAAAAACTGTTTTCAACGGGAACCGGATGCGGATATCCGAAACGCTTTTATCGATATTTCGAGGATTCAGACTTTTGGAAAAAGTTGCACACTGCACAATCGTTCGTTTATTATCTTCAGAAGCATCTTTTCAGCCTTCTGTGCCATGACTCCGAGTCTGTAATCTCTGTATTGTAGTGTAGGCCCATTCCCCAACCTGCCAGAGAGCGGACTGAGAAATTTTTCAGTCTGAGTCCAGTCCTAATCCGATGAAATTGAATCCAATCCTGTCCTGATCCACAAAATTTTTGAAAATCATCAGTCCGATCTAGTCATGATCCACCAGTGTAAAATCATGTATTTTTATTTTGCCTCATGAAGCAAAAGAACTACTGGAGCTATTTTTCCTTCAGCCAAATACGATTGGTTGAAGGCAAAATAGTTCCAGCAGTGCTTTTGTCACATGAGGCAAAATAGGCACAGCCTTTTAGCATTTCCAAAATTTTTAACAAGGAGGTGTCTGTTAGGCATCAAAGGGAAAAGCACTGCTGGAGTTATTTTGCAATTAGGAGAATCCCTTTGCTTGAATTGGTCAAGTGACAAATGGACGATATGATTCGATTAGCGTAAGGTCCTTGTTACATGACCTAAAACCTAAACCTCACAACCTAAACCCAAAACCTAAACCCAAAACTTAAACCCAAAACTTGAACTCAAAACGTTCATCCAAAACCGAAACCAAAAACATAAACCCAAAACCTAAACCCGAAACCTAAACCCAAAACCTTAACCCAAAACCTAAACCCAAAACTTAAACCCAAAACCTAAATCCAAAAGCTAAAATCAAAAATTAAACCTAAGCCCAAAATCCAAACCTTAACCTAAAAGTTGAACTTAAACCTGAAACCTTATCCGTGAACCTAATCCCTGAACCTAAACCCTAATAGTAAACCTTCAAGCGAAACTTAAACATACACCCTAAACGTAAACCCAAAACCTAAACCCTAAATTTTTTGAAAAAGTACATTAAAGATGTAACCTCTACAATCTTAGCCAAAGGAAATGGTGAGAGCAAAACCAACGAACAATCGCACAGCAGACATAGACACTAACCACTCCACTATGTTCATGTTGCTACTAGAACTCAACGTTATATGTGAACAAAGGTCGATGCAGTTGGAATAGCAAAATAATCCCAGCAGAGTTTTTCCATTTGATGGCAAAATATACACTACCATTTAGCAAACCTGTGAAATCGGATCACAACTAAAATTTTTGATATTTTCAGAATAATCACAACAAACATTTTTTCAGTCCGATCCAGTCCTCATCCGCCAATTTTGAAAAAATTGCAGTCCGATCCACTCCTGATCCGGCCAAAATTGGCTTCAGTCTTGATCCGTGCTCATCTCTGCAAACTGCTAATTGGACACGCCAACTCTCTCAGCATGAAACTGTTCCTGGTGTGGCAAGATAGGACACTTTCAGTAGCCTATACATTAAAGGACGCTGTTTGCTGCGTACCTGGACTAAGGCTAGATAGAGTAGGCCTACTGTGATCTATGGTCTAGACTAGTTAGGGCACTCTAGCTCTTTTAATGTGGTCTGTAGTCTATACCAGGCCTTGCACTCTTCAGGCCTATCCTATGTGAGGCTGCATTATCATTGACTGGTTGTTGGATGATACCAGGCCGGATAGCTTCTTTCTTTCTTAAACATGATATGCAAAATTGTTGTTTTGTGACATTGACTTGTTAGACTGAATTTTTAGTCAGTCATTTCAATATACTGTAAATGACATATTTTAAGCCAGTGTATTGTTTTGAATGCTGTTTTGGTGTGTAGACTGCCATTGCTATGTAGTTAGGTTTGGTTAAAGTGCAACAATGGGTAGGATTAATAAACGAAATTATGAATGTGGACTCATGGATGGTGTTAAAATCTAGCCATTGTTTCCAAAGAAATGGCAAATGAAAAGCTTGGTTTGGCAATAGAACCGTCACCAAAATGTCTATGGGGGTCTTTGCATTTGTGAAGTGGTGGGGGGGCGGGGCTTTATATAGAGGGCTTTACATTTGTGCAGTGTGGTTTGACATTCTGAAATTTCCATAAACATCATTGTTTTATAGTGCTTCATATTTCATTTTGGGGGTCTTGGAGCTTCGTTTCGGAGGGGCTCAGCCCACCAAAGCCCACCCCTCCCGTGGCGAAGGGACTGTGTGGCAAAACTTCAGCTTGCTTTTTAGTGCAATTGACTCAGAAACGCACTTAGGCTACGCGATATGTCAAGCTTGCAAGATATCAAACTTTCTGTTTATAAGCATGACTGGGCCAAAAGTGGCACAACTCATCCAGGTAGTGTCTATTCTGCTTCATGAGGCAAAACCTGTGCTTGGACTATTTCGCCTTTATTTGAACACAATTGGTAGAGGTGTTCATGTGACAAGTACGATACGTAACGAGACAATTGGTAGGGTTTAAGAGTTTATGGTTAGGGTTTAGGATCAGGGCTTATGGTAAAGGTTTAGGGTCAAGTTTTGGGTTTAGTGGTTCAGTGTTTAGAGCTAGGGCAGTGGTTCTGAAAGTGGTCGATATCGACCCCCAGGGGTCAATTGGACCACCTAAGGGGTCGATTAATAGTCACGGCGTCGAATGGGGGTCACTGAATGGCCAGGGGGTCAATGAATAACTGCTGGGTTTTACAGGAGAAATGAAGCCTCCGATTCAAAATTATTGTTAATCGGGCAAGGAATGCAAACGGCGTTTATCACCAAATCAAACAAACGTATCAAATCTCAGCTACAGTAGTTTGAAAGTACATTCGATTCAAATAGTTTTCTATTAAATCATCCATTGTGATGGCATTATGAAAACTGTCCTGTTTGTACACAAACAATATTGTAGTGCATGTGTCGTTGTTCGGCAGTTACACTGGTAGTACCAGGGTTGCCAGATTGGCTATTTCATGGCCAATTTCGAAAAATTTGGCCATTTTTAACTGTGCTGGCCATGAAAAAACGCATTTGGCCAATTTGCAAAATTGGTCATTTTTTCGGTTTGTCACTTAAAATTAAGTTTTCATTAAATATTTTGTCGTTTTGTATTTTTTGGACAGTCTTCATGTCACTCATTGTTACAGTAACATTGTGGCACTTCAACCTTTTATTGCTTTGAAGTGTGCAGTAATGATTTAGACCTTGCAGTCAGTAGATTTTGTGCAGATGTAACGTTTCAGTCCATGATAAATCCTTTGGTTACCATTGGTATCTGCTGCGCCCGTACTGTAACTGAAGACTGTTGCACTCGGTTGTGTGACTGATAATGTTATAGTGAAGTATTTTGCATTTTTGGTAAGATTTTACTTTTAAAAGTTTCTCATCACTTTTTACAGTAACACTCTGCAGTAACTTCAACCTTGTAATGTTCAAAATGTGAAGTAATTATTTAGCCCTTGTAGTCTTGTAGATTTTGTGCAAGTGTTTCAGTCGGACCTGTCATGAGTCAATGTTTGTTTTCAAGTGTTCCTGACCATTCGTTCATATGTGAACTTAATGATAGTTTTGAGCATGTGGTTAACTCATTATGATCATCAACTTAATGCAGTTCATGACTTTTAAGTTTTAATCTTTTGTTCATATACTTGGAGTACAAGATCAAGAGAATTCGAGCCTTGTCGTTGATTTGGAAAGCTAATTTCAAATTGTTTAACCCAGAAATGGGTCAGAATTGAAGCACGTATCTACAATAGTGTTTAATGTATGGTTCTAAGTGTTATATAAAAACGAGTTGTAACAGATCATTTTTAAGTTTACAGCAGAAATCGCTGTTTTAGTGTAAAAACTTGCTTCTTTGGCAAAACCACATTTTTTCGGCAAAAAATATACTGTGTTCCCAACAATTTGAGACACATGAATAAGGAAATTACCATCACAAACATTTTGTTATTTTGGCCATCCTTTTTCAAAAAACAACCATTTTGGCCATTTTTTATCAGGATTTTGGCCATAAGCTACGAAAAAAATCTGGCAACCCTGGGTAGTACAGCAGTAGGACAGAACAATTGTTTTGAACCCTAGTGATAGCCACAGTAAAACTTTTGCAAAGCTAGCGACAATGAAGTTGAAAGTGGATGAAATAGTGTGTTTTACTGACAGTTATGTTTTATGTTATGCTTACATCTATAGTTCTACGCATATTTTCGGATTTTGTATTATTTTATCATGCATTTCAAGTAAAAAGTACTCAAATTTTTTATTTTGACACATACTTTCCTTGTATTAGTAACTGTTGGGCTAGGCCACGGGGTCTACAGAAAATTGTATACTTTCATAGGGGGTCAACGTGCCGAAAAGTTTGAGAACCACTGAGTTACGGTTTGGCCTGCAGTTTACTTAATGCAAATAAGAAGCTGCTAACTGCTTGCCAGCCCTGAAACCATAGCAACCATCATAAATGCATGGGACTGACCTGTTACAGATGCCATGGTCAACTAAGCAGGACATGCGTTCCAAACTTGTCATGTGACTACTTCAAACCAATCGTGTTCAGCCAAAGGCAAAACTACTCCAGCAGTTATATTGCCTCACAAGGCAAAATAGACACAGCCCAAAAAATGCACGTTGGGCATCGCAATACACTTTCGGATAGTTTTCGGAAACGGATAGTATGGTTTCAACGAAAACAAGATTCGGATCAGAAACAGATATCATTTTTCAAAAACAGGATCGGATCGGATAGTAAAAATCCACTATCTGATCATCTCTTGTCTACATTAGGCCCTGTTGTCTTCTGAGCCTGCATTGATTGACTGGTTATTAGATGATACTAGGCCAGATAGTGTTTTTCTTAAACATGATATGGAAAATTGTTGTTTTGTGACATTGACTTGTTAGACTGAATTTTTAGTGAGTCATTTCAAAATTTGTGAGATCTAATAATGTTCAAAAAGTTAATGCCAAAATCAATAATTAATGAAATACAAACAGAAAAAATGATAACAGCAACATATAGTTTATTACAGAAACACAAATTTTCAATCATCTACACAACAATCATTCACATAACACAGATGATGGCGGGCAAGCATTGGGTGAAGAGTTGAGGCATGTAGGCCTACAGATGAGCAGATGAATCATGCAAAAAAATTTTTAAAACAGTTTGAGGTTTTGAGTTCTGTTTTGCTTTGTAGACAAGCATTCAGCTATTTGGATGTGGTTAAAGTGCAACAATGTGTAGCATTAACAAATGAAATTATGAATGTGAAATCTTGGATGGTGCTAAAATGGAACCATTGTTACTAAACAAATGACTAATAAAAAGTTTGATGTAGTAAAACTTCAGCTTTCTCTTTGATGCAGTTGACACTAAAAAGTACTCAGGCTATGTGATATGTCAAGCTTGCTGTTTACAAGCATTATGTAGTGTCTCTTCCTTGTGCTTTATTGTGCAAAGGCTGTGCTGGGGGTATTTGCCTTCAGTTGAACACAATTTGTCGAGGTGGTCATGAACCAAGTAGGATAAGCACAGTGACAATTAGTTGGGGTTTAAGAGTTTATGGTTAGGGTTTAGGGTCATGGCTTATGGTCAAGGTTTAGGGACAAGTTTTAGGTTTAGGGGTTCAGGGTTTAGCCCACAGCGAACATAATGCAAACAAGGAAGAAGCCGCTAACTGCCTGCCAGCCAACCAAGCAGGGCATGCATTCCAAACTTGTTATCAGTGATGTAGTCGAGACCGTAACATCCGAGACCTAGCTCAAATTTCGAAACCGAGACTTTGTCATAAAAGCCGAGACCGAGAACTGGAAGTTCGAGGCCGAGACTCGAGACCTCACATTTCTCTGATGGTAATTAAAGCTAACTCCTTGAATAATGCTGCAACAAACAAAATATCTAGCACATTGCCAAATATCAAGATAATAAAAATGATCCGAAATTTGTGCTAATGGCCAAATACTGCAAAGGTTCATTTTCACTTTCGTTTTAGGAATTTACAACCTCAAACCTGCGGCCTTATTTACAAATTCCATGAAGAAATGCATGGACATTTAACATGTTGGCAGCGTTTAGACGGTCGATGCATTCTACACTAGAAACATGTTTGTGAACCAATTGAATATTCGAGGTGTTTGCCGTTGCCATGCTTCAATAAATTTGTTTTGACTCAGAAAAATTTTAATTGTTTTGTTCGTTACAGAACAATACCAACCCTTCTATGTAAGGACAAGAGGTGATGCCCTGATGAAGCTCCCATGTTCTGGTCTCCTACCTAGTATTGAAGTAGGCCTATGTTATTTGAGAAAGTGGAGAAGAGGCGAATAATTACTTTTTAGTTTAAAACAAGCGCAGTCGATGCAGGCGAGTGTATACAGCACCAACAGCACTAGTCAAAACAGCACAGTAAAGTGGTAACTCCACAGGAATGGTTGCTTTCCATCCTTCAATTTTTTGCCAAGGTGTGTCGTCGTTTATATCATTTGCCAATGAAGTAACAAAGTTTTAAAATTTTTTACTATCTACCAATTACCTGTTTCACTACATTCTTTTTATTTTAACACTGAGCATCTGCACTGACACTCAAATTTCTTCGCCACATATTTCGCGTATTTTCGCTAACAAAGCTTTGCCATTTTTTGTAACGTTACCTACACCATTCCTAATTACTTTTCTCCTCACACGACAAGTAATTGATTAAGAATTCTCCAAAGATTTAGAATTAAGAGGTGATAAATTTAGAGGTTTGAAAAAACGAAAGCACTACTTTGAATTCAAAAGGCAGAATTGTAACTAATTTTTCATCCATCCAAACTTGCTCACTCTGTCGAAACCAAGTTTAAAAAATTTTGCTTGTGGTTCTGCTGTTGACACGAAGAAAAATATTTAGGCCTATTAGAGTAATAGACTTTTTTGGCACAGATTAGGTTTACACTTTGAACAAGCGCGGTAATATCCCACCGCATGCTCTACTGCAGTGGCGTAGCGATGCTAACTGTCGCCAGTTCCGCCGCAACGGGGGGGCTTTGGTGGGCTTAGCCTCCCCAAACAAAGCTCCAAACCCCCCCACATTCAAATATAAAACACTACAAAATAGTGGATTTTTTGTCAATTTTGAATGTAAATCCCCCCCTGCACGAACGCAAAGCCCCCCCCGGATAAACGTAAAGTCCCCCTATTGACGACTCTCTGGCGACGGTTCTGACTGTCGCCCGGGACCGACCATGAAAATGCTTCCTCCTTCCACTCCTCACAATTGCTTACAACAATATAAAACGAGAGAAAACCATGTATCAGGTTTATTATAACCATATGGAATAATGAAGCATCTAGAACATCACAATCAAATACTCACAAACTGAAAGGGGTCTTGTTTTTAATTCTCGATTATGGATCTTGCTTTCTCTGCTTTTTCGCCACCCTTCTCGCATTTCTTTTCCTATTTTTCTGCCTTCTTTATATATGCATGTATGTATGGCTAAATAAATAGCATAACTGGCACATGCTACGCTGTGGTTCAGCGGGTAAGTTTTATTTTTTATCATTACTTGTGAATTAGTTGGCACCGTGGATGCGATGTGTTTTCCATGGCAACAACAAAGTTCACAGGGCTAATGAAGTCCTGAAGCAACTTGGGTTTGCTTTTGTGTCTTACTTAGAGCAAGGTGCTCGTAGTTTGTCAGTTTTTTTACAACTGTGGCGGATCTTTTGCAGGAAACCATTGCCTTAGTATTGAACTTTTTTTGTTCTCTGATAATAAGAAAGTATTAGATGTTTTCTACAGGCATTGTTGCGATACAGCATGCTGTAGCAGATGAGCGAAGTTCAGGATTACTTGTGTAACTGACTATAGCAGTGAAATGGTGTAGCGCCTTCCCGCTGTTTTTATGGCTCCATGTATAATTCCTAGATTTGCTATTTTTTATCGTCAACTTTTTTTATTTTCAAGTTTTTCACAATTTCCAAATTTTTACTTAAAGCTGATATTAACAACTGTTCCAAATTTCCGTTTTTACTGATGCGTTTTTACTGATAGAATCTTCGCAACACCGCACGTCGATTAGAAAACGCAGAAAGGCCGTAAAGTCTATAGCAGTAGGCTACGTCAAAGTAACTGATCAGCCACGACGCATTATTTGCTCTCAGTATAAAACTCTTATGAGCAAAACTTTTCCTCAAGAGAGTTCCGAGGCATTTTGAATTAAAAAAGTCTGCATTACCAAGAACAAATAAAAAACTTCACCAGCGTGTTTTAACAGAATGCTGTGAAAAGCACTTCGAAAAAAAGACATGGTTTTATTTGGCTTCTCAAAAAAGAAGCTTTTTGGCACTCTCCCACCTCTTTTGAATAAGTCTATGGGTTTATAACATAACTCCTGGAAAAACAGTTCAAAGATAGACCTCAGCAAAGTACTCCCAACCTCTCGTTGCAGAGATTACGCGCTGCGGTTTCATTGGTACATGCATATTTTTTATTGAATCCAGTATAAATATTAAACGGGGTAGAGGGCAAATTATTTTCTCCATCTCGCAGATTACACAACAACAAAGAAAGCATAGCCATTGACCTCTTTGAACAGCTGAATTTTGAACAATCATTTTTGAAACCGTTATAAGGAACTCCTTCTTGCAAAGCTTCATAAAAAATAAGCTATGCAAAGTCTCGAGACGAAGAGCTCGAAACCGAGACCGAAATCATTCGGGACCGAGACCTGAGACCTTCGAGACCAAATCTCGAGACTCCATCACTGTATTTTGCTTCTCAAAATGAAGAAATAAAGACTAGCAATTAATTACTTTTTCCATGTGTAGTGTGTAAAAGCATTTTGGTTAGATGTCAAGATCACACAACAAGCTATAGCACGGGAAAAACTTTAACCATTGAAATTTTTCGGACTTAATTGTTGACCTCAATTATTTTTCTTTTTCTCACCCTAACCCGACACACTTACCTAAACACGAATTCCTAAGCCCTAATAATCAGTTTTATCAGCGTATTTGTCATGTAGAATATCAGTCTGTGCATGCGTACATGGTGTGAAGTCAGAAATTTCGCTTGACACCGGACTATGACGAATTTTGTTGATTTTGGATTGGATCCGGACTGTAAATTGCTTCATTAATTTAGGATCAGGACCGGATTTGGACTAAGTTAGTGAAAATTGTAGTGGAATGTGCCGCGCTCGCTTCGCAATAAGTGCAGCGTTTTTAGCCTGAGGCGGCTCGCGATGAACCTTTGTTGCACGCATCATATTTGCGGAGTAAGTTGGTGCCGGGGCTGTCGCGTTGAACGTGTTCCGGGTTTTGAGTGTACTCGGGTTTTGACTGTGACTGTTTGCGCCGTAACAATACATGGTGTCAGAAGTGGGATCGGTATGTCGAGCCACGTGCATATTCCGCCACCTGAGCCGTTCGATTTTAATTTACCGAACACATGGTGCTCGTGGGTTAAACGTTTCGAGAGGTACCGGCAGGCTTCTACTCTCCATAAGGAAGAGGGAAAGAAACAGGTGAACTTGCTTATGTGTTTACTTGGAAACAAGGGGGAGGATGTTTTGTTTTCCTTTAATCTGACAAATGAGGAAGTCGAGAACTATAATGTTGTAGTTGCAAGGTTCAATACCTTCTTTAATGTTCGCACGAACGTGATTTATGAACGTGCTGTTTTCAATCGTCTTAATCAGAACGATTCTGACTCTGTTGACGATTTCATCACAAGACTGTATTCTCAAGTCGATAAGTGTCGTTATGGCAACCTGCGGGACGAGATGATGAGAGATAGAATTGTTGTTGGCATAAAAGACAAGTCTTTGTCAGAGAAGCTGCAATTAGACTCGGAATTACTCTGGAAAGGGCGGTGACCCAAGTCCGCAATGCTGAACTAGTTAAACTCCAACAAAAAGAGCTGCAGGAGAGTCATCATCCTAAAATTGTTGAGAGAGTTCAGTCACGACCTCGTAATAACTCGAACAGTAAAAGATGTCCAGCTTGCGGATACTGGTGCCTGAAAAACCAACATCGTTGCCCAGTGGTGTCCGCTAGATGTTATCAATGCGGTAAGTCTGGACATTTTAGGCGAATGTGCAACGTGTACGTGAGTTCTATCGAACGAAATGAAGCCGAAAGTGTGTCTGATAAAGGTTACTTCGGAACGTTACAAAACGCCCGAGCATGGGATAAGCCTATGGCTTGCATCAGAGTAAATGGTACAGCTTTGCATTTTCGTATCGATTCGGGAACTGATGTCACTGTTATTTCACATGATGACTTTAAACGCCTTCCGAATGCTTGCTTGTCAAAAAGTGACTTGTCTCTGCTCGGTCCGGAAAAACGTCCTTTGGACGTCATGGGCAAAATGAACTCCACCCTAAGTTACGGTGACACAGGTATTGTTCAAGATTTCACACACTTTAACTCAACCTCTCCTAGGATGGCCAGCAATTAAGCGCATGGGATTATTTTCGCATTTAAGCAATGTCGAAGCGGTTGAAAGGTATCGGCTTATGTTTCCTGCCTTATTCATTGGCTTGGGTAAGCTAGAACAAGAATGCCACATCGAGTTAACACCTGACGCTCAGCCTCATTGTCTTTATGCACCGCGCAGAGTTCCACTGCAGTTGCAAGAAGCCGTCAATGCAGAACTTCAAAGAATGCAAGATGAGGGTGTTATTTCGCCGGTTACCCGACCCACTGACTGGTGTTCAGGAATGGTAGTAGTGCAGAAGAAAAATGGTAAAGTTAGAATTTGTGTTTCAGTTCAACAACGCCACTTATCTTCTTGTGGTAGACTATTTTTCTAGGTATATCGAAATCGCTCCTCTGGGAAAAGACCTTTCATCTGAGAAAGTGATCAATCACCTCCAATCTATATTCGCATGCCACGGAATCGCTGAGGAACTACGATCTGACAATGGACCACAGTTTTCTTCAAATGCTTTTGCCAAGTTTTCCGATACGTATGGTTTTAAGCATACTACCAGCAGTCCCCACTTTCCTCAAAGTAATGGAGAACCAGAAAGAGCAGTGCAAAGTCGCTGATCCATACCTCGCGCTGCTTGCTTATCGTTCGACTCCGCTCCAGCATGGATGGTCCCCTGCCGAGCTTTCGATGGGACGGAAATTGCGCTCCCGTATTCTGGTAAGGCCTGAGTTACTTTGTCCTGAGTTGAGCTATCTGAAGCAATTTCGGGAAGCAGATGCTCGTACCAAGAAGAGACAAAAAGAAGACTTTGACAGACGACATCGTGCTCGAAATCTGCTGCCCCTGCAGCCAGAAACTTATGCTTGGCTAAAGTACGATTCACTCACAGACACTAGAGTATCTGCACCGGCAGCTGCGCCACGTTCGTACATCGTAGAAGGCGAAGGAGGCCGGACAATCCGGCGGAACCGCCGAGATATTATTGCGGTTCCCTCTGATGACGAAGCAGCGCAGTGTGAAGGAGACAGACATGTTCCTGCTGCTCGCGATGATGTCCAGCATTTTCACGCTATGGCCGGCAAGTAAAAGCGTCGCATCGATTAAATTTATAACTTAATGTACGGTTATCGCTTGCCTCAATGTTTTTGATTTTTTGTTCGTTATCTGTTGTTTACTTGTTTCGACCTTTGTTGCACGCATCATTTTTGTGGAGTTAGTTGGTGCCGGGGTTGTCGCGTTGAAGGTGTTCCGGGTTTTGAGTGTACTCGGGTTTTGACTTTGACTGTTTGCGCTGTAACAATACAGAAATGAATCGCGTATTTTTTTTCATTAGAACGTTGTGTTTTATTAATTGTTTTGGTCTTTATTTGGACTTGGATTTTAATTTTCTTAAGCTTTTTGGACAAAAGTTGGACTTGAACTGAGTTTTAAAAATTCACGACTGGATCTGGATTGCAAAATATCACAGTCCGCTCATCTCTGGCTGTTACCGGTTGAGACTACTGAGCAGGGTTGCGGAGTCGGAGGTGAAATATCCGACTCTCGACTCCGAATTTCCAGAATTTCCGACTCCCGACTTGGACTCCGAGTTTCCAAAATTGCTGACTCCCGAATCCGACCCCAACCTTTCTAAAGTTTCTGACTCCCGACTCCGACTCTTTAACATAAAAGGAAGGAAATTTGGCTGTTCAAATCAATGGAAATTGTGGAAAACAGCAAGAAATCACTGTTTCAACAAAAGTTTCAAATGAAATTGTGCCATTTCAACAGGAATTCCCGATTTTGGAGTGTGATGTAAGAAATGATCCAACTGGACATCGGGAGTCGTAGTCGGAAAAAAATCCGACTCCGAATCCCAGTGTTGTTAGGAATCCGACTCCATCCAAAAACCTTCGACTCCTTACGACTGCGGCTTCGACTCCGCAACCCTGCTGCTGAGTGTTGAGTGTTGGCAAAGGTGGGATTCCTCATTTCGTGTAGTTTTTTGAATGAGTTCGAACGACTCGACGTTCTTTCAGAACAGTGGTTCCTTTCCTTTTTTGATGCATGCAATTCCTCCCTTTGCTCCTTTTGTAACCTGTCATTCCCCTTTGTGGAATGTTCATTCCTCCCCAGTTCAGGTTCGTAGTTGCAAAAGCATATCAATATGTGTTTTTGTTGCTTTAATAAAATATCGATAAACAGAAAAACCCTGCTGCAAGAAAATTTTAACTTACAGAAACTTGTTGAATTTTTTTTTACCTAAAAACCTCGGAGTCGCTTATGGTGTCAGCGTGAAATTTTCTTTGTGAACGTTTCATAAAGTTCAAAAAAGCAGAAAATGTTTGGGATTATTGACTTTTGGTTGCCCTGGATATAACTGATTGCAAGAACCAATGTCAACTTTAATAAAGAAGAGAAACACATTGAATAGTTAACTTCACTAAAAGTGGAAATTCCTCTCCTGAAGTCATGAAATTCTTTCTTGGGGAGGAATTCCTCCCCGATTGGAAACCACTGTTTTTTTCACAGTTTCGGCTCTTCATTTACAAAATCTTTTGTTTGTGTCTCTGATGTCTTTGTCAGAATAATTGACGATCTCGCCTCCACTAAAAATGTTGGCCTTTCCGGCTTTGTTTGATTCTTTGAAAAGTAGGAAACATGTTGTGACGTACTTTACTCAGTGAACCCGCAATTGTCTGGTCTGTGATGTCAGGCCTGTCGATCGGTTTTCGGAATCAATTGTGATTAGCCTATACATTATTGGTTTCCGACATCAATTGGCGATCATCCGAATTTTTGCCAGTCCTAGATTTTTTATCGCTCGTGGCATTCCTATTTACGTATTCATTGTCGAACGTAGGATCATCCTTATCCTAGTTGAGTAGGTTTCTCATTTCTGTCAGTCAGTGTCTGTTGTAGCACAGTGGGTAAAATTAAAAATAACGATACTCAGGGCCTACAGTGTGACCATGAGAGAGGGTCCAGCAGGTGCATTGTTCCGGGGCCTGACAGATATATGCTTATGGAGGTGCCTGAGACAGAAGCAAGGACAGGCCTGTAACGTAACAAGGAAGGGGCGAAGAGTTTTCTGAGGTGAGAGGACACAAATTTTTTAGCTATAGAAGTTTTAAGGCAGTGACTGTAGATAGATAAGATATGCCTGTGGATCTTGACATTTAAAAACGTATTCACACACTACACCACCTGTGACATAACAGTAATGCACAACGAGGTCGAGAGTGCAGTAGGCTTGGTAGAAATGAAGTAAATGTAAAAAAGATAAGGCAGTGGCTATAGATATGCCTGCGGATCTTGAAAGTAGAAAACTTATTAATACGCCACCTGTGACATAACAGTTAGGCACGATGAGTGCAGTAGTATACTAGTAGGGTTGACACAGGGTTCCCACACGGTATTGAAAATGTTGAATTTCAAAATTGGTTTTCAAGACGTTGAAAAACAAAAAGTATTGAAATTTGCCAAAATGTACATTAGGTATTGAAAAAGTATGGAAATCCTGTATGAAAAAGAAATCTCAAGTATCCGAGCGGAATTTCACCTAAGGCAAAGCATTTCATTATTTATGCAATGTGCGAAATTGACACATAAAATAAAAGCACTAGTGTTTCTGTATGCTTTCAAGGAATCAGTTGACTGCCACCTGCTTTCGTCTTTTTACGATGATTCAAACTTGCGCATATCTTTATTCAAGTATGTACTTTCCACGATGGGTGTAAGCAAAGAATTGATCAGCAAATTTTTAATAGGAAATTGAGTTTAATGACTAAGATGTTGAGTTTGTGAAATTGAGTTTCATGATTAAGAAGTTCAAAAAATAAAGAAAAGTAATGGTATTGCACTTTTCAAATTTAGTAGGCTATTGAAAAAGTATTGAAAAAGTATGGAAAATGATTTTTAAAAATGCATGGGAAGCTTGTTGGTAGAAATGAAGTAAATGTAAAAGATAAACCCTAAACCTAATCCTAACCTAACGCTAAGCTTACCTAACGCTAAGCTTACCTAACGCTAAGCTTACCTAACGCTATCCTATCCCTAAGCTAACGCTATCCTATCCCTGAGCTAACGCTATCCTATCCCTGAGCTAATGCTATCCTATCCCTAAGCTAATGCTATCCTATCCCTAACCTAACACTTACTCGTAAACGTAAAACCTAAGCCTGAAAAAAATTAAAGAAAAAAAACAAAACGAAAGTCAGCAAGATGGGATTCGAACCCAAAACCATACGCATATATAAGGCGTAGCGCGTAGCCATTACACTATACGATCCATGCAGCTTGAATGACCAACTGACCCTTTTGTCAGGACAGGCGCATCTGTAGTCACTTCCTTAATATGAACCCTAAACCTAACGTTAACCTTAACCATAGCCTTAACCTAACCCTAATCTAATGCTAAACTATCCCTAAGCTATTGCTAACCTAACCCTAATGTAATGCTAACCTAGCACGAACATGTGAAGGTAACATGTAAGCCTGAAAAAAAGTAAAGAAAAAAAAGTGAAGTTGGCAAGGTGAGAGCAACTGAAAACCATTGGCATAGCAGCTGTAACGCATAACCCTTAGGCTACGAGACCCACGTTGCTTGAATGAAAAACTGGCCCTCTTATTTGAATTGCATTAGGCCAGGCGTATCCATAGTCACTTCTTAGTTCTAAACTATATCTAACACATTTTCCAAGGGAGATGAAAAAATTTCCAGGGGCTTTCTATTTACGGGCCTGCTGAAGGAACATTTGAGTGTTTGTTTCTAACGAACTCAGAATAATGTAGAGCAGGTCTGTAGCCAGGTTTTGAGATTTGGAGGGTAAAATAAAATGTTAAAGGGTGCAAGATCTTTGTTTTCATGACAGCATATGTTTCAAACAAACTTTCCTGGGCACAACAAAATTTGGGGGCACAAAAAATTATAGGGACACTCACTGCCCCTAAATGCCTATGGGCTTGGCATAAAGTCTAAGTTAACATGTAAATTCCAGCAAATATGCAGGCTGTTGACTAGAAATATTAGTTTAGAACATATATTTGATTAAGATTCATAATTATACATACACCATAGGTTTTTACCATTTTATGCATGTAATTTATATTTTTGCAGAAGCTGAACTAGTGAAAGCTGCGTTGCAATAAACAATTTTAACAATAGACTTGGCACCAAAAAGGCTGACATCCCCAATATACTCAATGGTGCTCATTTGTTGAGCACTGAAATAAACAAAGTAGTTACCTAAATATGGGGTTAATTACTTTGCTTGTTTATTGTAGATCGTAACTTTTGAACCAGAAACCCCAGCAAGTAGATCAAAGTATGAAAACACTTGGATTTTAGCCTAGTTTCTAATAAAAAGTTCAGTAAAAAACTACCATCTAGCGGTTTGGGCCTAGGGCCAGATGAAGTGGGCCAAAAAGGCTTAAAACAACCCCACGTATGACGTCACTCACAAAAACCTGAAATCCAAACCAAAAATTTTTAGAAATTGCAGATGCATAGACTTGCAAAATCTTTTGAGGGTTTGAACAATTCCTTAGTACAATCGTTGGTGGAGATATTCTCGTGCACAAACACGTTCAAACTGTTGGATTTTATTAGCCTTAGCTTAACAGAATGGAAGAGGTTAAGGATTTCCAAATGTCTGCATGTTAACTGTGATCGCAACTTGGTGGTAGTTAATTATGTACTGGAAAAAGATCTTTTAGAAGAAGCTGATGTGGCAAGTTATACAAAGATTTTTTCAAACCATTTGTGCAAGCAAAGGCAATTGCTCATTAGCAGTTTACCTTTCTCCAAGCACTTTTCTAGCTGACATGTTAACAAAATAACTGCAACTGATTTTAAAACCCGCTAGAAACAATGACTCACAAACACATGTAGTCGGTTAACACAGAGGTCTCCAAACTTCTTGTCTGAGGGCCACACAAGTTATTACACAGTAGTTCGAGGACCGGACGTCTTACATCACATGACTGTTTGGGGATATGTTACATTATGCTAAATCAACAAGTTTTTCGTAAATCATTATTTTTTCGTTATTGACAAAACGACTTCGCGGGCTGGTTGAAATGGCTTCGCAGGCCGGACTTAGCCCACGGGCCGTAGTTTGAAGACCCCTGGGTTAACATGTTCGCTGCCAGTCTAAAAATACATCATACTTGGAAATCGGCATAAAACCAAGGATATTTTGGTTGACTTACCAACTGCATAGCTCCTTAGCCGATGGCGCTAAAGAGCTGTTCAAACCCTCGAAAGACTCGGCAAGTCCTTGAGTCCGCAATGAAAACAAATTTTTTGATTTTGGATTTCGATTTTTTTGTGAGTGACATGAGTAAGGTAGGTTTTTAACTATTTTTGGCTGCTGGTACCTAACGTAGACCCAACCGATTGAAGTATATTGCTCAAGTTTTCAATTGAAACTAGGCTAGAATCTACCTTTTGAGACCTTGATCGACTTTCTACCGTTTCTGCTTCAAAAGTTATGGCCAAAAATCTAATTATGGGATTAATTATTAAGTTTGCTGTTTTCAGGTCATAACTTTTGAACCTGAAACCCCATCAAGTCATCCAAAGTATGAAAAGACTTGGATTTTAGCCTAGTTCCCAATAAAAAGTTGAGCGAAATACTATCACCTAGCGCAGGGGTTCTCAACTGTAGATAACTTTTACTGATCCTGGAGGTAAATTTAATGATGATGTTATACATTTTGAAGACAACACAGTAGAGATCGACCGATATGGCTTTTTTAGGGCCGATACTGATATATCGGCCAGTCATGGGCCGATAACTGATATTTCTACAAATTTTAAATCTTGTTTTCTGCTTCATTATCAAAAGTATTATGTGTTCTATGCCTTACCTTTTTTTCAAAAAATTATAAAATCAAGATTTATGAGTTAAAAAAATTTAAATTTTGGCAATTGCGATATTTTTCTATTATTTTTAAATTAATCTGATTAATGATGATGCTTTTGTTTCGGCTGCGACAGCCAACACGTGCTCCATGGTTCATCTTGTCTGCTTGTTTATGAAAATGCACCTGCTAGCGTTGCTGCAAGATAACTGTCTTGATTTGCTTTGTTGTACTTTCTTGCACAAGTTGTCTGCATGGGTGAGGAATATAACAGTGTTTTGTCAATACCTACGAGTCCGGTAAGATTTACCATTTCGGCTGATACCGATATATCTGCAAAAGGCAAATATCGGCAGATATATAGGTCTATCTGTACAACGCAGCTTCACGTTCACTACAGCCTAGTGCAGGGGTGTCAAACTTGTTTCAGTTCTGGGGCCACTTCAAACATATTTAATCGCAAGCGGGCCGGACCATTGTAATCATTGCATAACACCCTGGTTATATGTAATGACAGCTTCCAACTGTGTTCATAACTTTAATACAAAAATTTCAAGCTTATCTGAAAATGATTATTAGCACATCTAAGGAGCAACCTTTACGAAACTCTGCAACATGACGTTTCTTGAGAAAAGTCTATTCAATTTTACGGCATTAACACCTTGGCGTCTGGGTGGTTTTGGCAATTTTCGCAAAAAAACAGCAGTTTTCGGTTGCCTTACCAACGACCTAGCTCCTCCACCGATTGCGCTAGAGAGCTGTTCAATGGCTCAAACGGATCGGCCAGTCTAGTAGATTGCACTCGAAAAAAAAATTTTTGCCTGGGGGTGTGGTTTTTTTGTGAGTGACGTCATAAGTAAAGTAGTTTTAGGGTCATTTTGGCTCATGTTGCCTGGCCTAGGGCCCAACCACTAGGCCAAAGTGTTTCGCTGAAGTTTTCATTGGAAACTAGACTCGAGTCCAAGTCTTTTGAGCCTTTGATCGACTTTCTAGCGTTTCTGGTTCAAAAGTTACGATCTAAAATAAACAAATTAATTAATTAACTAATTAGTTAATTAGTCAAATATTTTTACTAACTTACATCACAACTTTTGAACCCGAAACCCCAGCAGGTCATCCAAAGTATCAAAAGACTCGGATTGTAGCCTAGTTTCCAGTAAAAACTTCAGCGAAATACTATCACCTAACGGTTGGTGGCCAGGGCCAGGCAAAGTGGGCCAAGGTGGCCTAAAAGTCCTCCACTTATGACGTCACTCACAAAAAACCCGCATCCCCCAAGCAAAAAATTTTTTTCGAAACCTGGTCAAAGCGTCAAAAGACACCGCAAGTCTTCTAGTCTGTACTCGAAAAATAATTTTTTGCTTGGGGGTGCGGGTTTTTTGTGAGTGACATCATAAGTGGAGGACTTTTAGACCACCTTGGCTGGCCCTGGGCGCCAACTGTTAGGTGATAGTATTTCACTGAAGTTTTTACTGGAAACTAGGCTACAATCCGAGTCTTTTGATACTTTGGATGATCTGCTGCGGTTTCAGGTTCAAAAGTTATGATCTAAACTAGTAAAAATATTTGACTAATTAGATAATTAATTAATTTGTTTATTTTAGATCATAACTTTTGAACCAGAAACGCTAGAAAGTTGATCAAAGGCTCAAAAGACTCGAGCCTAGTTTCCACTGAAAACTTCAGCGAAACACTTTGGCCTAACGGTTGGGCCCTAGGCCAGGCAACATGAGGCAAAATGACCCTAACACTACTTCACTTATGACGTCACTCAAAAAAAATCCGCACTCCCCAACCAAAAAATTTTTTCGAGTGCAATCTACTAGACTGGCCAATCTGTTTGAGCCCTTGAACAGCTCTCTAGCACAATCGGCAGAGGAGCTAGGGCGTTGATAAGGCAACCGAAAACTGCTGTATTTTAGGCCGAAATCAAAGTACAAAGAACCTGGAACCACAGTATGATATCCTCAGCTCTCCATTTACTACAGAAGTTGATTCAGCTCCTGAGGATATACAACTGGAACTGCTGGACTTGC
>Ga0210059_1003972_pt1 | contig 23822 bp, 15 predicted proteins | sample Ectturendosymbi2_FD_188042 | JGI IMG/M metagenome (GOLD analysis project Ga0210059, IMG submission 188042) | Ecteinascidia turbinata endosymbiont from Florida, USA - Sample 2 (SPAdes) (version 2) | ecosystem: Host-associated > Tunicates > Ascidians > Unclassified | place: Key West, Florida...
CATAACTCTTTATGACGTCACCATCCACACTTTTATGCTTTGTATCGCCTGTTTTTCTTCGGATTGCTTCCCTACACTGAACCTAGCTTAAGACCAGGAGCTGGAGGCGCTCGTCTACTTGACCCACGGACCGAGTTTATGGTGGGGACGGGGAGGACACAATATTGTTTGTCCCCCCCCCAATATTTTGTGATAAAAATAATGTAGTAAATTTCTTGGTCACATTACTATTGGAAACCCTCAGCATAAAGCCAGGAATGAGTACGAAAAATAAGCATTATCACTGGATTATCTATAGACACAGTTAAGGGTGTACACCACTGGCGATTCTAGAATGAAAAAACTGGGGGGCCACTGCGGGGCCAAGGAAAAAAGTAGGGGGACCAACATAAATGTCTCTGCATGGTGATTTTCTGTTGTAATGAAGATTGATTTGCTATGATAAACCTATCAAACCCAACATAGGCTTGTGAATATTGTCCGAACAGTCGCCAGAAAGTCTTCAAATCGTTTAAAATTTTGCTTGCTGAAAGTTATCTGCTGTATATGTCAATCAAACGAACTTGAACGTTAAATAAGCAAAAAACTGGGGGGAGGCAAGCAGGGGCCAGCCAAAAATCTTGGGGCCACGGCCCACCTAGCCCCCCTTAGAACCGCCGCTGGCGTACACAAGGAGGTTTTGGAGTTAACCCCCCTTAAGCTTAATATTTTACAAAAACTTTGGTTGCTCTAACAAAAACTTTGGTTGCTCTGAGGATGCTCTAAAGCACCTATGTCCAACCCAAATGGCTTACTGAACCAAAATTATGTCACTATCTTAACCAGGGCCGCACATTGAGTGACATACGAGTATTAATGAGGGCCGCACGTTTAATGGCTTACTGTGATCTTAGCAAACTATATTTAGCTTAAGCTAATGTGCTGAAAGCGTTCGAATCCTAATTGCAATGGTAACAGACGTGAGTGGCACTGAGGACCACCTGCATCAAAAATATCAAATTCAAGATTATCAAAATAAAGACAGGTTGTCAGTATACTTTTACTACAGCGAAAAGTATACTTTACTACAGCGGGTATCCTTTTTACTTTTACTACAGTGGACCGCCCAGCGGCCCGCATGTGGACATACCGGCACTAAAGCGGACTGCGCTTTCATCAACAGCTTTGCCAAGTAACCAAGATACATGCGCGATGTACACTTGCCATCCAAAGCTTATAGTCACGGTATACGGAGCCCCACCATAAGTACTTTTTTGGAGGCAAAGTAGGCAACTTTATTGAAGTGTTTGTATAAACAGCGAAGAGAAAACTTTAGAGGCTCATAATTTTACCTGGGAAGTTTGACTTATTTGGAAGGTTTACCCGTAATGCGTTGTGGGCGCAGGTTTAACCTACCGTAATATCCGAATTATATTGGCGCCTATTTTTCTACTGCAAGTTTTTTTAGTGTACGCAACGCGCCAGATATTGGTGTTTTTGTTTAAACAAGTAGTGTCGACTGTCGAGAAAGCTGCAGAATTCAGCAATTATTACTTAAAAAGACTTAATTTCTTGTTACTGCCGCACCATAAACTGAACAATTCTGCAACGCATAAAAATGCTCCGAATGTCATATATATGAGACTCGAGTTAGCAACATGAGGTTGGTGGTCGGCTCAAGCACGCGAAGTTACGTGGTGAACCTGAAGTTGTTAAAGATTTAAAATGCCTTGTAACACGAAAAGTGATGTGACAATAAAAGTGAGATGGAACATCAAGAACATCGCGGCAAAGAAAAAATGCTTAAAAAGAAAAAATAGAAATTTTGAGGCATTCCGAATTTTTCCTCCGACTTCCACCTCTGTTACAACTAGGCATACCGTATTTTTATGATTGAAAACCGGGACGCTTCAGAACGAGTCTTATCAGATAAATGTGGTTCATATCTTTCTTGGAGTATGTAGCTATTTTGGATTCGTGTAGTTAAGACACGAAGAAAAACTAAAATAATACATTTTACTATGAAATAAAACAATGTTCAAGCATTTGTGATGGCTGACTGAAGGCCCAACCGGGACTTTTTGGTTGGCTGACCGGGATATCGGGACAAAGCCTTTAAACCGGGACTGTCCCGGTTGAAACGGGACATATGGTAGCCTATACATCAGACCTGCCCAACCTTTTTAGCGTTGCGGGCCACTTTCACAAGAGGAAATTTATTGCGGGCCACAAACGTTTTTGTGACGTAACAATAAGCTATTGTGACGTAACAAATCCCTTGATTTTGATAAGTTTTATGCGATAACACGAGGTGATAATGAATCCTATAGTTGCATGCAGTGTTGCCAGCTTGTACGGATGTAAACCAAATCTGAAAAATTTACATACTTTCGAAGCGTTTGTTATACAAGTTTTTGGGTGGTAGGCATAACAGAAACATCAGGTATAATTTTGGTGTGTTTTGATGGCAAATATAGCCTACTTGAGCCTATAAAAAATACTAAAAAATTTAAAAGTCTGCTTACGAGCTTATTACATCGCGGGCCACTTAAAACAACATCAGGGGCCGCGGTTTGGGCAGCCTTGGTATACATAGTTACAAAACAAAAACCAGCAAATCAAAAATTCCACGCTAGTATTGATTGTATTGATTTGCGATTCACTGGAGAACCTTGCGATTGACTGAAGAACTAGTCAACACGAGTTCTTCAGATTCTATTTGGATAAGAACTGATGATCCTTCCTGTAGGCGAAATATATACTCAGCAAGGTCTCAGCGTCTGATTCTTTGCTGGGAAAGGATTCGTTTCGACAGACAGCGACTTCTTCGTTTTTTGAAATTGAGTCAAACGACAGTGATTGGAAGAGTTGTAAGTGCAATACTGTCTGCAGCCTCGTACTTATGTGTTCTCAATACGCTGCTTGAAAGCCTACTGGTTCCTTGCAACTCATATACTGTGTTGTTTCAAAGGGAGGAAATTTAGAAAGAGGTATAGCTCTGGCATTGTTCCTCCAACCGTTTTAGGAGGGTGGAAACAAAATAGAAGTTGTCTAACCTAAAATGCTTTCCATTCAAGCACTCCTGCATAGTTAGTTATTTTTGTCATTTGTTTTTGAAACGCCATTTTTTTGTTGCCCTAAATCTGATCTATGTGTCCATCTACCTTTCCCTTATGCAAGCGGTCTTCGCTTTCACAACCAGGGGTGGCATTATGCAAGACTTAATGTGTCTTGTTTGTGACTTTATATGCAGAAAAAAAAACAAACTTTTACAACAAAATTAATACACCGGAGGTGTTTGAGTTTGTTTTTTCTAGTCTAGGCAACAATCCACCAGCTTATGGAAATTTATTGTATGGTGAGCTTCAACCATCGTGCTTCAATATCGTTTATAAATCAATACATACGGACAGTTTGAGAAAATACCAATCCATCCCGCTCATATTCTTCCCACACGAAGTTTCAACGGGTTTTATTGACTCTACTCTGGCGTAACAATATCCTGTGAGAAATTTCTCCTCGCTTTCAAAGTGGTATTATGTCTGAACAACTGCTTAGACGTGCCCGATGTCAACGCTCACATTGGTTCGCTAGCTCTGAATGTAAACCTAGTATAGTGGATAAATTAGTGCTCCCCTTTGCATTCTTACTGCGTGTTTTCAGGCAAATTTCGATTCGTGATTCAATGCAACGTACTTGGTTGCGAACAGTCCAACATTTGATATGATAGCCTGCTAATACATATCACGACAATTGGTCGCTGTTTCCGGTCCTGTTAACGCTGTGCACGAGTCGCTCCTGCGAACGCTCAGCGCCGTTGTTCACCTTTAGTCTATGCCTGAGCGTTTAACCTTACGTTGTTCTGACTTCACATTCGAGTGCAGTGAACAGTTTGTTGTATATCTGAATAAAATCAAAGGAGGCAATCAAACTTAGAGTGCTACTGGAGAGTTATTAACGGACAAAGTGGTACCGAAGACCCCCTTCATTCGGTTCCCAACATACGATGCCCTACACTAGCATTGTACTTCGGCTGGCAAGTAGCGTTAGACACCTATTGACACCTCGAATTTTGCGTGTTGCTGTCGCTCGATGCGCTGAATTGAAGCATCATCCCCACCTTCATTGACCTTTCTGCGGCTTCTTTCCGAACCTAACGGTACCTAGTTTTCAAAAACTGCTACAGCAGGAGTGCCAAGTGAAGCAGTTAATTTAGAAGAAAACAATTAAGTGCAACCTATACTGCTCCGAACGAACGACCAATATACATTATTCAGTAGCACGTTTGCTGCAGTTACAGTAGCCTACAGGACATAAAGTGAGGTTTCATGGTCTTACAGGCCCAGGGTGAAATCGCTCAAACCTATGCTCATTTAAACCACCAACACAGACTATTTGCAAAATTCACATTATAATGAAGTCTAACAAAAAAAGGAAATCACAGGAAACACGTCAAGAACTCTACGACACTGCACCGAATTGCTCATCACAAACAGTTCGTTTTTTCAAATTTAATGAACAAAAACCCTCATCTTTTCTTTTTTTGTGGAAACTTGGCACTGCTAACTACTCCGTACTAGTTTTCAGTAGTGCCTTTCCCTCCCATGATTGGTATGCGTTCATACGTATACTTAGACGCATTTCTTTTTTCGGAAACCTTGTACAATGCTGTCAGAAAATACGAGACCATCTGCCTTGTATTTATGATTCAGGTGAGTATTTACTTTAATATAGATATGTGCAAGTTTGAATCATCCCAAAAAGATGAAAGCAGAGCTCAGTCGGCTGATTCTTCGAAAGCTTATAGGAAACCTAGAGCTTTGAATTGTATTTACGATATTTATATTTTCGTGTTTTTCCAAGCATAGTTACTGTTGTGTCACAAAATATCATCACATATTATATATTTCTGAATGCATAATCTTGTACTCATTTCACTTTTTCTATTTTTGTCTGATTTGAGAGATCGCTACAGAGCCTGATTGCTCGATGCACGTGCTACTTCATTCAGTACAAAGAGCAGTATCAAATTGTGGCGAAATAATGCGGATAGACCAAGGCTAGAAAGAAGTTTTGCACTAGCTGTTTTCAGGATGCCTAAATGTCTTACACGTGAGCAAAGACATGTGGTTATTTATTTGTACCAATAACGAATACCAGAGCGAAAAATTGCATCAGCGGTGGGTTGCACTAAAACAGAGGTGAATGTAGCCATAAAGCGGCAGAAGGAATCCGGAAGTTTTTTCTCAGAGATCGGGTAGAGGAAGAAAGAGGAAGTTAACCGAACGCCAAGATCGAAGCTTGCTAAGGCTTTCTTTACCTAACCGCCGGTTTACAAACTCTGATCTTTGCAGAGTATGGCATTACAGCACAGGTACAAAAGTTGGACCTTTAACTATTCGAACAAAATGGCTGGAAAATGGATTGCGGGGATGCAAAATCTAGAAGAAATCAAAAGTGTCTTCCTCTTCGTCTTTTGAGCGAGTTGTTGAAACCACTGCTTTGCCGCACTAGATCTCCGGGCAGGTGTTGAGCAGCCATTCAATTGTCTCATCGTCCAGAACCGTCAGGCCATGCAGTCCATGGGGAGGTCGATGGATTGGACATTGGAGGACAACATGGTCGACAGTTTGTTCTTCTGCGCCACACTCACAGGTCGCAGAGGAGGCCATAACCGATTTGTACCAGCATGAGTGTCTATAAAGCAAAGAAAGGCCACAATTGATAGGATTTGAATTGGGGTTCTGAAGAGTGGGACGTGTGATGAAAACACCTTCATGATACAATATAACGCTGGAAACATGTATGTATGGATAAGACCCAGGCCCGTAACCAGGGGGCGCAGGGGGGCGAAGCCCCTTCTAGAAAATTTTTCGCCCCCCCTGGAAAAATGTGTTGGACATATTTTAAAACTGTTGGGCATGGTTTCAAAAATTTGGGTCCCTCTCAGGAAACTCTGCGCTCCCCCTAGTGTCCCAAGCTGGTTACGGGCCTGATAAGACCTCATGAAGCATTCAGCCCTCAAAGTATGCTGGCTACCATGTAAAGCATCCAACCAGTGTGATGATCTGAGTTTGTATGAAATCACATGGTATTAGGAGATTGCACATCTGTGACTGTGAGGGCATGATGAATGCTGCAAAGCAGCATGATGAATGCATATGCATGTTAGTAGTAAAAATAAATTGCTCCCGAGTGCTAGGAGTTCGTTTGGAAAAGAAAGGTGGATATTTCAGGATGATAATGCTCACTGCCATCAACAAAATTGATATAAAACTATGTGCAAGCCCATAGAATAAGTCAGATGGCTTGGCTAGCACAGTCTCAAGCTCTTAACCTCATAAATATTTATGGCATAAATTGAGCATTATCAATGGCAAAGAAACGTTAACCAATAAAAGAGGTTTAATTGCAAAAATCGTCAGAGCTTGGCATCGCCGTGTGACTCCGAAGAGCTTCGCAACCATGTTCAGAACATGCCAAGACGTTCAAAGCAGTGATTCAGACTAAAGGATACCCCGCAAAGTATTGATCCATAAAATGATATAAAAATGGCGTTTTTATTGCCACCAAATTTATAAATAGAGTTGAAATTGTTATACAGAGGTGAAATTGAAGTAGTTTCATGCTTTTTGTCAACTTACAAAATTTGTAACATAATTATGCCTTTTTTTGCAAACGGTCTTTTCCAAAGAAAATTTGAACAATCATCTAAATTATTGCTTAGTTTATGAACTTTATCAATTAAGCACTTCGAGAAGTAGATCCACAGGCTCATCTTAAAATTCTGCTTTCATGAATATATACAATGTAAGGGTTGTAATTTATGAAATATGAAAAATTTTTCATGAGAGTCAAACTCATAAAAAAAATTTAAGTTGTCTCATATTTTATGACAGCACTGTACAATACAATTCTGATTGAACAGAAATGAGTCCATCCAAGGACACTAGAAAAAGATCATTTCATTATATTCGCTTAGCACTTCCATGTGAAGTTTCGCGAGTGGACTGCGGGCTCCCATATCCGCTGAGACAAGTAAACACACTATGTAAAACATGCATGCTGCCTTCATGCCTTCAGCAGTTCACTTGCTTAATATGGTTGATCATACCTGAATGCTATAATTAACGCTGTTTATCAGTTGCTCATATCAAACTAACTGTTATTACAGTAGCAACTTCCTTGAAGAAAAAAATAGTAAAACAAGTTTCTAAAAACCCGGGTTGGGCACCCCTGATTTATAAGATACCGGTAAGAAGGCTTTTATTCTGGCACGATTGCAATTCGTACGACGACTTCAACCTGTGCGATCCGTATCACTTGCACTCTCCCAGCGACACCCTGGCCAGCAACCTCTTAAGTTAAGATTCTTTGATTGTTTGAACAAAAGCGATTAAATTTTGAACATGTGCGGTGCACTGAGTTGTAAATTCGACCTTGTTTATCAGTGAAAACGCGAAATTGTGCTACAATTATCCACCTCATATAGACACTGAAAATTTTCTGGTACATACTGTAGAAGTAGCGACCCGTTGGCGTTGAAAAGTGATGTTGTGCACGAGGCTGCTTGCTAAGAAGGGAGTTGTTGCGTTTACGGTAAAAGTGTCGAATTGACATTTAGAACAACAATCGCCTTAATCGTAATTTTCTACCCTTCTGTCTAAAACGCTGCGCTAAGCCTATATTTCGTTTTGCAAGGAGGCGCTAACTCACGGCAAACAAAATCTTTAGCTTCTCTCAGTCACCACAAAACCGCTTATACACTTCCCTCATTCGCGACGCTCCTGCTAACCGCTTACTCACTTTCCATGCTTGTAACAATAGGCTTCTGACACGAAGGAATTGTCACCTTTATGACGAAAGTGCAGCCCGGTAGTCAGTGGTTACCCAGTTTTAAGAGTTTTCAGCGGGCCCATTATTCGGTCATAAGCAAACACTACAATCAAGGACCTGATGGATTCATTTTGAGCGACACTTACACAACGATTGACGTATTCAGCTCTCAAGCCACTTTTGTCGTGCGTGAGACGCAGTGAATGAAGTTATCGCTCAGTAAAGAGTTTGTAACAACAAAGCATTTGTGGCGTAAAAAGAAATAGAGTCGGTTCTTCGGTGCGTTTCAACAATTTAAAAGGCTTTGTCGCAGCACTCGCTTTATCTCGCGGTTTCGCACTGTATACAGTTCACAATGGTGTTCAGCCGAGTAACACTGCTGCCCGATACAAACCGTGCCGGTTATTTCTAATCGTGCGCATGTTGACATTTCGAAGAATGTTTTTCGGAACGAAAATATTAATTTCAAATAATTAACTCAATCAGATAGCGTTTAAAATGACTAACGTTTTCACAACAATAGCTTATAACAATTGCAGAATATATCCTTTCCAGTTACCTGAGAATAACGACAAGAATATCACTCTTTTTCTTCACGGCCGTTTTGTTGAGTCGTTATGTACGCGCAATAGCTGCTTTACGGGAAACTACTCTACCTGCTATTTTTCTGCGATCAAGAAGTGGGAACAGCGGTACAAGTCTAAGCTGACTGAAAAATAAAAAACTGAAACCAGTGGCAAAAACTAGAGGTCTACTCAACATTTCTTTAGCTTGGAGTTTTGTTGGCGTCTGACGTGTTACGATTAAATGTTCGCATAATTTTTTTAAACATTTTGTTAGTAGTTTTTGCATTCGTTTTGTGAGGTGTTATATCATTTACATGAGAGCTTTTTCTTATCCAACAACAGGCCTGCACAATTTCAGTATTTAACAGAATATAAATACTGGTTAGTGTGACTTTTCTTGTTGCTTAACTTGGTGCGTGATTGTGTCAAACCCCAACGAATTAACGGGGTCACTTTGAGTCACCGACTACCACAAACTCAGTATGTGCTTGGAGTATTTTCTACAAAGTGATTGATGTTTGACCCAGGCCCATGGCCATGGGGGGCATGCGGGAGCAATGCCCGCTTATTTTTTGTTAACCCAAATTTTGTTGTGCCCAGAAAAAGATTTATTAAAAACATACACAGTAATAAAAACAAAAATATTTCCCCCCTAAAAATGTATTTTGCCTCCATAAACCTTAAAACCTGGCTACGGGCCTGGTTTCAAAACACGCTTGGCTGTGTGTTTTTCGTATCAACAACTGAACCGATTTTATGTGGAAGGACGACAAGCACGTCCCATGCGTTCACTCAACTGCAATTCAGAGTATGATACCTTCCGAGGGCATAGGCGTAGCCAGGGGGAACCAGGGGACCATGGCCTCCCAGAATTTTTAAAATATCTAGTCATTATGTGCTTTGAGAGGTGATACCCCAAACAAAAACTGTTGCTAGCCTAAAATCAAAAATTTTGCCCCTCCCAATTTTGAAATACAAAGGGCAGCTACTACAGTACTTTGTATAACTAGATTTACTTAGAAGTTTTCATAGCCTAAATCATTACGTAATTTTTTTGAATACGGTAACTGAGATCTTGGCTTGTTCATATGGTTTGGGCTTTTAATGCAAGAACTGGCCAAGACAAGATTCTTCTGATTGTGAATGTGAAACACAACGCTACAAAATAAAAAATCAACTGCGTGGGTAACGCTCGTGATAGCTTAAATGGCCCGCCATGAGTGCGTATAATGCGCGGGCAGTTGAGATTTATTTTTTTATTCATTTACAACCTGGTCTCAGACGCAACGTCCATGTCACATTGCTTAAAAGAAAACAAGGTTTCAGAAACGCTTTTGGAAAATGCATTAGAAAATTGATAGCTAGTATTTTTTCGCGTTAATGCTTGTTGTACCTCATACCTACTGTACATAAACTGCCTAAATACTGTACATAAACTGCCTAAAAAATTTTTAAATATCTAGTCATTATGTGCTTTGAGAGGTGATACCCCAAACAAAAACTGTTGCTAGCCTAAAATCAAAAATTTTGCCCCTCCCAATATTTGCCCACTCCAAATTTTTAGCCTGGTTACGCCACTTTCCTAGCGGTGTTCGTAAGAACAGTTTCTTTAGATTACTATGGATATGAAAGATATTTTACGCAAAGGCCATGCTCCGAATGATGTTGTTTCACCGGTGAAGACAGTATCAACAAATGTGAAAATATTAATTACTTGCTTGTTGGATGTCAACCGTGAGATTGAACTGATCCAAACATATCGTCAGCTACATATAGTTCGCAAATTACCTACTTTCAATTACGTATGTTTATAACCTCAATCTGAAAAACGACTTGTTATGAAAAAACACCAGAGTATGTAAAAATTAATCTAATCCAGGTTTGTGTAAACTAATTTTCTACGTTTCATCCAAAACGAAAGACTATTTTGTTTTTTATTCCAGTCACAAAAAGAGAAAGATTCTGAATAAGGTTGCAGGACTGAAGATGCGTAGTGTTACGTGAAACCAATTTCCTGTTAAAATGTGCTGATGGATTCAAACCCTTCGCCTGTATGGAGACTAGTTGCTTGAATACAAAAGGAGAAAAGCAGTGATTTAGTAACCTTGTTAACTTTTACAGCACGTGACGTGATCAGTCCGATCTTGCCCGATTCCCTAAATCTTGTGCGAATCCTCTCAGCTTTCAAATTGAACGTTAAGTATTCCGAAACTTTCAACTTACGTGAACCATCCGGGCAGCCTTTGGTGATTTATGTTTCGAATATCACTCCTTTATTTGAAAAGTGATAATTTCTAAATTACTGAAAACATTATTAATCTAACAACATACAGTATCATCAATGCATAGCGAATTCCACCAAATGCTAGAAACTAACTTTGCAGCTCCTATGCAAGCGAATACACACTACACCCAAAGTTGAAAGGCGAAATCCTTGCGACATTGCAAGAACACTGAACACCACAGGTTTGCAGTGTTGGCTAAATTCCTACAGGTTGGCTTCATCATTTTGCGCTTGTAACATGACAGCGACATGCAAGCGTCCCTGAAAAGGCGGCGCACGTAAGTCTTTGTTGAAAATTTATCTTCCCACTGCAGTCTCTTTCAGGCGCCAGCTTCCAGTTGTCAATATTTAAAATCGGTCTGCTATATACCAAGTCTAATATCCGTTTACTATCACAGCTGAAATCGGAAAAAAATCGTTTGACTCGGATAAAGGACGCATTGTTATAATAATGTGATAAATTAATATGAAACAGGTACCATTGCGTGTTTTGCAGTTACGATAAGAAGCATGGAAAAAATAAAAGTAAAACACCGAAAACAACAATGAGTGTCTAAAATTAGCTTCATAAATTTTTTTGTTAGGGCTGGTGAGAGATGAAACTCCCGCGTTACCCTCCCCGTGTCTGCTCCTGTGGCCGATCCCGCAGTTTTATAGCTGAGTTTAGCTTTTGAAAGACTTACCGCGTCAAGCTCAATCTATTTTATTAAGGAGAAATGGATCGGGCTGAAGATTTCCGAGCGTTTATGTTTACGACATTCTTTACTTAGCAATATGTTGTACAAGTTGCAGCCACTGAGATCATCGCAAGTAAATAACAAACTCATTACCGACAGCAAGTACTTTTCAATGGAAGAATTTGTTCAGACGCGCTTCTCTAATTGCAGAAGCATTTTTTCTTTTCTACAGGAACTGATGCATTGAAAGCGGTTAAAAACATGCTCTTTTTGTAACTTATTCTTGTTTCGCCTTTCCGCTGCAAACGTTAATATCTAATCAAACTACTGTATATATACCAGGTAAAAAATATAGCTTCCATAGCCGTAAAAGCACTCCTTTGTGGAAATATAAGTTGTTTATTGAACGGTTTTGTTCATCTCACTTTGTCATCCTGGCATGTACGGCTTAAAGCAGCGAGCGTCCATGAAAAGGAAAGCTTTTAAGTAACATTACAAATAATTTCATGCCAATCAGCAACCGCATAAGCTTTTTTTGTCGCCGGAACATAGGGCGCTTCGAAAGAAGTCAACAACTCGTCCGCTGAATCAAGCGCAGCAGCTATAGCTTTTGTCGTGCACAAGGAGACACACTATAATCGTATCCCGACAATCATCCGCCGAATCGTCTATCGTAGTCGCAAAGTCCATTTTTTCATGAAATTGGAAACACTCTCGTGATAGGCAGGTTTGAATTATTCATCAATCGGTGGTCAGTACAAGTCAGCAGCACAACTGGTCGTTATCGACACTTTGCGGGTTATGCGATATGCACGTTTGAACGTTTGTTGCACAATCAAGGCATGGATTCCAGCAAACGCGCTCATCAATTCTTTCTCTACAAACTGTGAAATTAAACTTTGAATTTGACGATGAGCAGCAGAGGTTTCAAACTTTGTTGAATTCTTCATCAGCAATCAACTCCCAAGTCAGTGATTCGACCCCAACCTTTTTAGGTTTGCGGAACCCTTCAGAGGAGAAATATAATTTCCGGTACCCAGTTGCGAATCCATGGCAATTTGCTTTAGGGCTTGAAGACATTTTGAAAATGTGTTTTTAATGACTACTGAAAAATGTATCAGCTCGCGGCACCCTTGAGTAATGTAAATGGCACCCGGTTCGGAGCCATTGTCCTCACTTAATCAAAGCTTTCTGACCAGGTACACAACTACGAGTAGGTATAAGCGGCATTAGCCAAGATATTTTAGTACAGACCCAATTTATTGGTTAGTAGTTCTACCCCTTACGAATTTCTAAAGGTGGTGAATTTTGGTTTTGAGAAAAATTTCACAAACATATGATGCGCGTTTTGCTGCATTGCTCGCGTATTATATTGGTGCATGTCGTCTGTGATCTCACGCTATTTTAACAGCCAGTTTCCTTCGGTTGTTTTGAAAGCCTAACATTTTCTTCCTGCCAGCTGGTGCGGACACAAGGATGATGCAGGGAATGCATCACTCACCAGACATTAAAAGTGTTTACATGAGGCTTGAGTTCGTTGAATTTCATCGCCGATGTTCGTATATTGTAGTTATTTGATCACCAAATATGTTAAAAATAACTTATGCTCACAATTAGCCAAAGACTTTTCATCTTTTCATCAGTAATACCCTGTGCCTTGTCGAATTTTAAAGTTTACACGCTGAGCATTTTGTGTCTTTTGTGCGCCATAGAAACAATCAGAGTTCAAACCTGGCATTCTCGGTTTTTGCAGTATTGATCTTTTGCTAGTCTGTCAACCTGCACGTGCAACTTTGCCTCCGCTGATCACCATCTTGGGCAAACGATGTGGCAATATCCACACCGTCTATATTCTTTTCTACAGCAATCCTAATGACTTGCACTGTAGCTGGATTGCTTGGTTGGAAACTTTCAATGAATCTACTACCATGCTGCTTGTAATTGCTGCTAACTGCTCAAGCTTTGCTGTTTCTTCCATTTCGCTTGCGTTCCTAGATGGGCTCGCCTTGTTTGTGGAATCTGATGTAAAATATTCAGTGTTATTTTTTCCTCGCTTTCGATTTTTAGTTAATTTTGTGCTTTCATTCATTGCCAATTGTTTTGCTTCTCTTAGTTCCCTTAATTTCAATTACAAAAGAAACAGAATCAACTCGCTCTTTGCTATTACTTAGAATCAAAATTCCCTGCAATGGCAACAATTATAACATAATAATGCTATGAGTAATGGGGCAATTTTAAACGACAGTTAAAACCTGCAAGCTGCAAAGTCAGTTTTATTCTGCATCCTAACTTTAGCTTTAACTATCGTAACACAATTTAATCTGATGAAGTCGGAACGTTTCACATCAAGTTCAAAACATGGAAAGTTTTTGAAATTGAAAATTACACCTTATGCCTATAGTTCATCATTGGACGCTAATTCCAAAAAAGCGTTAACCGCTTGGCTCGCGTATTTTATTTGAAATTTGCGTGTATCTTATAATACGAAAATTTGCAAGTAATTTCTGCTAATATATACTGCATTGATAAATTGCTTTTACAATCATATATGTCAAAAATGAATATCAAAAATGAACAAGGACACAACTGGAGCAAATGAATACAAAAAAGTCAACAAACAGAACAGGAAAGACGTGAAAAGGGCCAAAACGAAATGGATCGAAAAAAAATGCGAAGAAATAGAAGAAAATGTAGGAAAAAACAACACCAAGAAGGCATATCAAATCATCAAGGATCTTACGCAACAAAAACTCTCGCGAGCAACCACCATCCAGGATAAAAATGGTGTCTGTCTGACAGATGAAAGAAGACATCACAGAGAGATGGACAGAATATTGTTCAGACCTGTACAACCACAAGACTCAAAGAGATCCCAACATCATCAAGAGCCATGACACGTCAAACGTAGACACTTTCCCATTCTTCGAGAAGAAATTGTAGCAGCAATTAGATCTCTAAAAATGGGAAAGCTGCTGGAGCTGACAATATACCAGCCGAATTAATTAAGTATGGTGGAACAATAGTGATAGATAACATTACCAAAGTTTGCAACAAGATCTGTCAGACCGGTGAATGGCCAACAACTTGGACTCGATCACTGATCATCACTCTCCCCAAGAAAGGTAACCTTCATAAATGCCAAAATTACCGGACCATCAGCCTCATTAGCCACGCAAGCAAAGTAATGTTGAAAGTGATCCAAAGCTGACTAAGACCACAGGCAGAAGAAATCATCGCCGAAGAGCAAGCTGGCTTTCGCTGTAAACGCAGTACAACAAAACAAATCTTTAATCTTCGTATTCTGTGTGAAAAATTAAGTCAACACCAGCAAAACATTTACCATGTCTTTATTGATTTTAAAAAGGCTTTTGACAGGGTGTGGCACGAAGCACTATGGGACACTATGAATAAATACAACATGGGGCAAAACCTGATGCAATCCATCAAGAACCTCTACTCTAAAGCTACCATTGCTGTATTCGTCCATGGCAGAGTTGGTGATTGCTTTCACACAACAGTCCGAGTCCGTCAAGGATGTCTTTTGTCTCCAACACTTTTTAACATCTTCCTGGAGCGCGTAATGGTTGACGCACTCAGCGAACATTCTGGCACAATCAGCATTGGAGGACGCACTATCACCAACCTTCGGTTTGCTGGTGATATCGATGGCTTGTCAGGGAGTGAAGAAGAACTTGCCCGCCTGGTAACCAGCCTGGATCAAACAGCCTCAAGACATGGCATGGAGATTAGTGCTAAGAAAACTAAGCTGGTGACGAGCAGTGAAAACCCCATAACAACAAGAATAACAGTGGCTGGGAAAGAACTTGAAACAGCACAACAATTAAAATACCTTGGTGCCATTATCAGTGAGCAAGGGTCAAAAGCTGAGATTCTTGCAAGAGCTGCACAAACCTCAGCGGCATTGGGAAAACTAAAATCCATCTGGAAAGACCAAAACATCTCTTTCAAACTAAGGTGAAACTCCTGTATGCTTTGATGTATTCTATCTTTCTATATGCTTGTGCATCGTGGGCACTAACAGCAGAACTTCAAAGAAGGATCCAAACAATGGATTTTAGATGTCTCAGAAGAGTGTTCGGCATCCCTTACAATACTCATACCACCAACGAGGAAGTGCGACGCACCATCACCCAACACGTTAACCACTACGAAGGTCTACTTGCCATAGTGTAAAAAAGAAAACTAAGATGGTATGGACACATTATAAGGCCCAATGGACTCTCCAAGACTATTCTCCAAGGAACGGTTCAGGGAAGAAGAAAACGCGGCAGACAAGAAAAAATGGTCCGATAACATCACAGAGTGGACAAAGAAAACTTTCGCAGAAACTCAAGGCAGTCGCACACAACCGTGAATTGTGGGCTCAATTGGTGCAACAGTCCTTAACGGTGGCGCCCCTACAACCTTAAAAAATAGGGTTATGGGCAAGAAGAAGAAGTCAAAGATATAGCCTCACAGGACTTCAATCAAATTTTTGTTGAAAAATTTGTAGCTAGAAATTAGTACTGAAGAAAAGTGTTTGGGTGCTTCTAAATCCAAGTCAAATTGCAAGTTATACCAATTACAGTATGTCGGTGACATAATTAGTATGATTCTGCATGCATGTTGCTGTAGCTTGCTGTTCATGAAGTCTAGCAGAAAAATTATTATTTTATACGTGTGCAAACAAGCTATTCTTTTGATTAACAGAAGTGCCAATTAACAGCGCATCAATATAGAATTGTCGGCTAATCTTGAATGTTGACATTACTTATTGCCAAGTTCATGACTTTTACTTGTAACAGCAGATGCCGTTTTATGTGATCACGCTGTACGTTTGTCCAAGTTCGGAATGTTGATTAAGGTGCTGAACTATAGTAGCCTATACCGTGCCCAGTAACAAACTTAAGTATATTAATTTGTAAATCATCTGTAAGGATAAAGCAAAGCGTGATTAGTGTTGCTTTCAAAACATCTCTAAAAAAACGATTGTGAATCTGTATTCATAAAATTTCTCTTCTGCATCGACCCGATGACCATAGTGGTTTCACACCAAGCTGTTCCCCCACATTTTACAAAAAAATTGTGCCCATGCACAGGAAGAACAATTTTTACATCAGACTCTGGAAGCAAGGTCAGTTCAAAAACTAACGAGGAATATGAAGCAACTGAAAAATTGAAGGAGCGTATGCAAAACCGAATTTCACATGGCCAAAACGTTAACAAGTCAGTTGTCGAACAACTGCAGCAGCTATTGTCAATGCTTTGGAAGATATGGAATTATTGAATGATTTAAACCTGCTAGAAGCTGGATCGAAAGAAAGTGGCCAGGGATAGGTGCGTATTGGTATGGAAAAATGATGTGCAGTAAGATGGAAAGTTCAGGTCTTGTCTGCACTGGATTCGATGGAAGGAAAAATGACACAAGCAGTGCGGCTGGTCAGAGATGAGCATTGGACTGGATTTGGATCGGACTGCATCCGGACTATAACGAATTATTTGGAGTTGGATTGGATCCGGACTATAAATCGCTTCTACTGCAAAATTTAGGATCAGGACAGGATTTGGACCGAGTTAATGAAAAAGAGATGCAGCATTTTTTATGCTAAAAAGCTGTATTTTGTTCATTTCTGGACTTCATTTGAATTTGGACTTTATATTTAAAAATTTTTTGGACTGTGTTTGGACTTGGATTGAGTTTTAAAAATTTAGGACTGATCTGGATCGTAAAACATGACAGTCCGCTCATTTCTGCTGCTGGTACTGTACGAGAAAAGCATTATAGTGTTGCGAAAGAGCCTGGCAGTGTTTACGTGGTCCTGTAACATCAGATAATGGGTCGCCTAAAGCCATATCTGATGAAATCATCAACTACACTGTATAAACAAACAACCAGGAAAGTTTGATGGGCGTAGTTTGTGATGCAATCTCGGTTAAAGGAAGAGTCAGTGACATAATAAAATATATAGAATTGTCTATAGGACGGCCATTTCAATGGATAGTTTGCTTGTTTCACCTCATGAATTGCCATTTCGACATCTTTTTGACTATAATGATGGAAAAACTACCGGACCAAGCTCATTTTCAGGCAACAAAATTGAGCCAGATTTACTTCAATTAACAGTTGTGAAATTTAAACTTATTCTGGGAAGCGTGCCTGTTATGTCTTCTGAAACTGCAGAAGATTTGTAGTCCCTCTTCTTTCAGTGGTGCCTTTCACCCTTTTTGAGTGCTCACTCTACCTGTACGCAAGCATACTTTTCACCCTATGTGTTTTTGTTTTTTTTTGATGTTGTATTTTGTTACTAACTTCTGTCTAACGTTCAGATTATTGCATTTTGCCACGTTATTTTTTCTCTTAACTTGAAACGTCTTCAATTACTATTGATTTATGCCAGTAATAGGTCTGGCTGAGTAGTTGAATCCATATGATCTTTTGATAACCATTTGTCTCTCAAATATGCAATTCGCATGAACTTTCAGAGTTCCGAAACCCTCAGTTTTTTTCATCTTTTCCATTTTTTGTTGTTTTGTTCTTTTCATTGAATTTTTGTTACTTGTTGGTTTGAGTCACAACAATGCATGAAATACCTAACTACCTAAACTGTTCATCTCGAGTTCTCGTTGTACCTCAATGGCACCTGACATGAGATCAGATCGTTATTGTATGACACATTGGATCTGGGTTCGATTGTAGCATTTCCTGAAATCAAGTATTTGTAAAGTTTTCCCGGATTTATTACTCATGCTACTTGAAAATGAAGCTTATTTTGTGGACTTGTTTTCTCCCAAATTAACGTACACAAAGGTGAGTGATTTACGTAATAGGTTCTTACGAAACTTTTGGGTTCATCGCAGATTGATGTCTCACCCATCCCACCAAACTACTGTAGTCTGTGTCCGCTACTGCCAGCCAACCTGTAAACAGCTAAATCACAAGAGCCCCGAGCTCTGTAGCCCGGTTCACACAATATCTCATCCCTGGCACAAGACTGATCACACTATCTGCAACAAACAGCGTAATTCAGGTTGACTAACTGAAGCTTAATCATGAAAGAAATGCGTTGAGCTGTGATTTTTTCCCAAATTTACTCTGCACCACTTTTCTTAGGCGACTTCGTTGCTTTGCCGTGACAGAAACACTAAAGTTTGCCCAGTACTTTTAAATCGCCTGTTACTATTTGCTTGAATAGCAGCAGTGCGGTGTTTTGAAAGGGCGGCCACCGTGAAATATTTGCTGAGTGAAATGAACAAAATGTTGACCGCGAAATGTTTGCCTACAAGATAAAAAATGTTCAACTGGGAATAAGATCGTGATTACATGCGCGGGTACACCCGTAAGTGAGAATAAAAAAACATGTGTTTTTGGTACGGAGCATATTACCATTTCCGGGAAATCCTTGCTTTTTTGACTTTGTATCTTTAGTCACATGCACATAGGTGTTGAAGCAAGCAAATTTTTGGGGGCGCGGAGGAATTTTGCCCGAATTTCCCCAAACTTGCCGGAAAAGTTGTTGTGCGACTTTTGCCTACAAATTTTCTCTCACAAAAATCATGAAGACCGTTTTTTGGTGTGACCTCCAAAAATAGGTCTTCATTTGTGTTTCTGCAAACAATGGGAGACATTTTTTGAAGTCAAACAGAGTTGGGCGCCATTTTTGCCCAAATTTTCAGGGATTTTTCCCGGATTTTCGACAAATCAAAACTTTTGCTACTCCCGCCTCCTACACCAATGCACATGCACAAGTTATCACGTTCAGATGCCATGCAACTTTTTCTTTCCTCACATACCAGCCTCAATTTTTTAACGTGTTCTGTGCTTCATGGTTACACTTCTAAATTAGTGCAATCGACGTTTGTAGCAAATGAAATATTTTGAGGGAATCTGGGGATCAAAATATATTTGAAAAATACAAAGAGCAGCTACTACAGTACTTTGTATAACTAGACTTACTTAGAAGTTTTCATAGCCTGAATCATTACGTAATTTTTTTGAATACGGTAACTGAGATCTTGGCTTGTTCATATGGTTTGGCAGTTTAATGCAAGAACTGGACAAGAAAAGATTCTTCTGATTGTGAATGTGAAACACAACGCTGCAAAATAAAAAATCAACTGTGTGGGTAACGCTCGTAATAGCTTAAATGGCCCGCCATGAGTGCGTATAATGCGCGGGCAGTTGAGATTTATTTTTTTATTCATTTACATCCTAGTCTCAGACGCAACGTCCATGTCACATTGCTTAAAAGAAAACAAGGTTTCAGAAACGCTTTTGGAAAATGTATTAAATAATTGATAGCTTGTATTTTTTTCGCGTTAATGCTTGTTGTACCTCATACCTACTGTACATAAACTGCCTAAATGCTTATGCTAACCATGAATCTTGACCTCAATCACGTTGGCGATACTATTCAGTAGTTGTAAAAAATTTCAAACTTTTCCAACGATTGTTTGAACTGCACAGACTTAGACAACAGCTTCAAGAAACAATTCAGATTGTGTGTTTATGTATAAAAGCGCTGTTGTTATCCCTTGTGCAATGCAGGTGAGATAAGTCAGAAAAGCTTTTCTATCATTATGTCTTCTTTTTCACGATAGTTCTTGCTCTACTTTTGACGTCTGACGGGGGTTTGTAAAAAATTTAATTTTGTTGTTTTTACCAAAATTTGTTTTTGGCCATAATTTTTGAATCAGAAACGCTGGAAAGACGATCAAGGGCTCTAAAGACTCGGATTATAGCCTAGTTTCCAATGAAAACTGGAGTCAAAAATTGGTTTTTGGCGTTGGCGCCCAGGGCCCGGTGACCCCGGCCAAAATGCGTAAACCGACCCTCATTATGTCACCCACAAACAACAAAATATTCCAATTAAAAAAAAAATCTAAACGACAAGACTTCCGCACCTTTAGAGGGTTTGTACAGATCTCTCAATCGACTGGCGAGGTATGGTGCTGCAAATTCTACAGAAAAATGGCGAACGCGGGACTTAAAGGGTACAATATTTCATTTTCAGCATATACGTATACAGCTGTAATAAATGGAGCATTTTTGTTCATAATTTCTCCAAAAAACTCTTGTTATACGTAGTTGCCATCCAGTTGAGATGCATGAATTAGTCGACACACAAATTCGTTGCAAAATTCAAATAAACCCAATACAGGCGCATTGGATAGATAGATGATCTTTTAGTAAAACGCAAGTAAAAGTTGAAGAAGTTTAGCACGTGAAATGTCTTACTGTGTGCGCACAATAGTGTACTCTAGTCAAATTTTTCGATTTAACGTCATTTTATTGGCGCTGAATTTTTTTCGATTAATGTCTTTTTATTGACGTCTACAGTACGCTTTTTATTGACGACTCAAATTTTTCGATTAACGCTTTTTGTTGACGTCCCACCTCGCGGAAGGGGCGTAACGAGGTTAGATGGCGTCCGGGGAGAGAAGCAAGTTTGCTGCCCCCCATGTTCGAACCTGAGGTTTTTCGGAACAAATGCACTGTATTGGAGAAAGTACGTGTGACAATGTTGGGACTTTTCGGCGTCCCCGCAGTGATTTGACGCCCGGGGAATGGTGCCCCCCTTTCCCCCCTTGTTATGCCCTTGGCCCGCGGGCTTATGTTTGGACCACGCTCTAGAGCAGGGGTCACCAACCTTTTTTGAAACTGCGAGCTACTTCTTGTGCACCGATTAATGCGAAGAGCTACTAGTTTGATACACACTTCTGAAATAAAATTTTTGCTCAATTTATCTTAATTATTTTGGTATTGATATTCGTTAATGTGAGGACATTGATCATGCTATTGTTATTTTTAGAACAGGCCCGCCCGGGCGACGTACATGTTCTTTGCGGGCGACCTGGTGACCGCGGGTACCACGTTGGTGACCCCTGCCCTAGAGAATCACCAATTCATAGTTTTTTTCTTGCAGTTGTTTTGGAAAGAAGCTTCGTCAACTGTGACCAAATTTTAACGAACGACTAAGCTTGTGGATCTAAAGATGCCAGCAGGGAACTTTGACAGAAATTAAGAAAAAAATAAAAAACGATAGTTATAATCTAGCATCAACTGAAAACAACGTGTGCCTGGCTGAGCAATTTTCTTTAACATGACTATCTGCTCTATCTACATGGGTTCTATGACATGCGCGCAAATTGTTAATTCAGATAAAAGCCTCGACTTTACTTCATCGTCCGAACCTTGACGTCTTAATCCGGCTACCAATGTATATTTCCTATTCATTAAGAAAATGAACCAAAGGTGGAGAGTTTGATCGTTAGGTGCAGGCTGATTTTTAAGTTTTACTAAAATGCCAATTAAATCTGAGAAAACCTGATGTAAAGGTAACGAACTGAAGGTTACGTGCCACGCTGAATTTTGGTGCACCTTATTGACAAAATAGTGTTGGCTTTAAATCAGTAGAAAACAGTCAGTGTTCCCTGTTTGCTGCGTTTAAAATAGAAGTGTTGTTGCTTGAGAAACTTAATATCTTAGATAAAAAACAAGTATAAGATCACCATTACAGTATTAAAAGGAAAGCAGACATCCATCTCGATTTTTCTAAACAATTGCAAAAAGCCATCAGCGCTACAAAAAGTGCCCTACGCCGTTGGCATTTGATGGTTTTATCACTATAGCGAGTGTTTAACAAATTGAGAAGCGGCACCTACATTCATCACTGCGCAATGTATTTAACATTTCAGAAACCGCGAAAATATTTATTTGTTTGTGAATCAAACACAGATTTCTAACTACGTTGTGCAACAAAGGTTACGGCAGAGCACCGAAGCAAATGATGGTAAGAAAATCAAAAGTAATCGTTCCAATGTCTGTTTAGATCCGAGTCTAGCACTGCAAACTAGAAAGTTCTACTGGTGCTGCAACTCCACTTGCTTGAACCTATCATATCTAACGGTTTGGAAAACTTCGGTTTGGCTTTTCGATCGAGCAAAATCAACAAGAGGTCATTTCCGATACTTCTGGCAAATACCGCGAACGACTAAGAAAACAAAGTGTCTGAACTCAGAAGCCCGGTTAGTCGAGAACGTGATGACTGTCGCAAGGCGAGTACCGTCAACGAAAAAACAAAGTGAAGAGTAGTGATTGCCAAATATTTGTGTGGACAAATAGTGATAAGTCTGAAACATGTCTTGATCAATAGGCCTCGTTGTCAGGTTCAGCAGATGGCAACCGACTTTATATGAGCGTTATCGGTACCAGTACCGCAGAGTCACTCGCTCTAGAAACACCCTTTTTGCATTGTTGCTCCAACGAGCCACAGCCGTTATCATTCGTTCGCGTTCTTAGACTCAGGGCTAGCAGTTGTTTGATTTGAAAAACCACAATAATTGACAATCAACCTGAGAGGTCACAAAAACACTTATCCAGAAGCAACCAAAACTCAGCTGAAGACAAGTTTTGGATTCAAAGAAGGAATCCGGCAAAAAATTATAGTATGTCTGTCTTCAGACAAAAACATTTTGTCATAATCGCCCCGGACACCCTTTCGAGCGTCAAGATTGTTCTGAGGGCCCCCATCTCTTAATTCTGCACGGTGGCCAACGCTGCTACTTTCGTGAATGCTGCACTGGTGATGAAACCATAGATCCACCACCGATGGCAGCACTGCATGTGAAGCTCTCCCGTGCGCTCATCCATTAACGCCATGCACCAGGCTGGACCAAAGTTAGTATTAAGACTTTATCGTAACTTTGGGCTGGACAGCCTGTAAGTACTGTTTAATTTTCCAGTCTGACCCGACCAAGAATCAATCACGTGTTTAACACACTGTACCACTAACCCGATTTAAGATCTTTTATTAATCCCATGTTGTATCGATTTTAACACTTCTTGCGGGCTGTTGTCAGCAGGTTAGCGAAACCGGTATATTAACTGACCTAGAGATGGAAAATCAACAACTTGAACTTCACGTAGAATTAGATTACACGTGGAGCGTACGGCACTTCTGGCGCGATGCTGAATGAAGCAATATAAGGGGTCTTCTATCCTCTGCGCCACTTTTCATTCAATGCATGAACGATGGCGGGACGTACGAGTTTTTTGAAGGTTCTTGAAAAAATCGTCAAAAGTGGTATCACGGTAAAAAAGTTGAAGAACCGTGAATTCGAGCGCATATTGGTCTGCCGAAACTTGTCGCTCCCACTTAAAGCGGGTGGCCTTTAACTATGAAAAATAGATACGCTTGCAAGTTTTAATCGTCGCAGAAGAATGAAAGCAGAAAGCAGCCAGATTCCTCAGAAGCTTGCCGCAAGGCTAAAGTTTGTTTACTGTCTTCGATCCCTTGAGAGAATCCCTGCCACTACTGTTTTCCGCAAATGTTGACATTTAAATGTTGACAGTGCGTTATGTCCAAGTGTACGTTGGTTGCAAAGAATACTAGATGTGTGCCAGGCGTATGCAGAATCGCATGGGATTATTTTCAACTGCAACAAAACTGTTTGTATGACATTTAAGGCTAAAAGTGCAAG
>Ga0210059_1003973_pt1 | contig 23822 bp, 24 predicted proteins | sample Ectturendosymbi2_FD_188042 | JGI IMG/M metagenome (GOLD analysis project Ga0210059, IMG submission 188042) | Ecteinascidia turbinata endosymbiont from Florida, USA - Sample 2 (SPAdes) (version 2) | ecosystem: Host-associated > Tunicates > Ascidians > Unclassified | place: Key West, Florida...
CATTATATGTGCTGGCGATTTTATAAGCCCGGTCAAGTAATCCAAACACAAGATTTCTTTTTTGGTGGTGTGGAATGAAACTTGTCCAATGCGTGTAGAGGCCAGAATGAGTAGGTTTCCGATACGTTGTTGTTTGTATTCCGGACTGCGTTTTTTCTATTAGAACATCCAAGAAGGCAAGAGAGTCACCGCACTCCAATTCTTTGGTAAAAGTAATGTTATTATGTACACTGTTGAGGGTATTAAAGAAAATGTCCAGCTCACTCATGTCGTTGAAAGCAACAAATATATCATCTACATGGCGCCAAAGGACGATTGGCTTGTTTTGAACGTTAATTTTTGTGAGAGCTTGATCTATAACGTGGTTCAAAATTACGTCGGCAAGCAGAGGAGCAATGGGCGAACCCATTGCTACGCCGTCAATTTATTTGTAGAATTTGCCATTGAATTGGAAAGTGGTGCTTTGGCAGATCCATTTTAGTAGTTTTTTCATTTGTGTTTGGCTAATGCCCTGAAATTGTGTGCAGCCATCATGAAATAATGATTTGACAATAAGGTTGGTGGTGAACTTTAAAGGAATATTTGTGAAAAGGCTTTTGACATCAAATGATGCCATGACACAGCCTCGAAGATCGTTATTTTGAATTTCTTTTACAAAGCTGAAGGTGTCTCTGATGATTGTTGAGTGATGACGAAGCGGAGCTAGGACGTTTGAGAGCCACTTGGCAGCCTCGTGGTTGAAACTGCCCACAGCTGAGATAATGGGTCTCATTGGGTTGCCAGGCTTGTGTGTTTTGGGTAACCCATATAGAGATGGGGTACTGGCTGAAGTGGGGTACATGCATTTTAAAACTTGTTTCTTGGTTACATTCATAAAGTGTGGATGCATGTTGTGGTAAGTCTGAAAAATGCACCAATAGGAATTTATGTGGAAGTCAGCTGTTGTGTGTAAGCAACCGAGATAAACGCCTTTTGGAAAAAACACGTTTTGGTTCATTGCCCGGTGTGTTAAGCGAATCTTTATTCCATTATCCACAATTACTATATCTTCTATCAATAGATCTCGGTGTGGTGAAGCGAAATTTCACTCCTGTTATTTGAATTATGTTAAGGCCAGGTATGTGTAAAAAGGTTGCATAGTCTCAAGCGCGGGCTAGTGCTTGAGTCACTTGTCCATGTGAATTTCGCCATACTGATTTGGCGACAAATCTCCTGGGGTTTCTTATCAGTGTACTTTTATCCATATGGTTCCATTGAATGATCAGTGGATCAAGAATGCGAAATACTAAATGGGCTGCACTAGGCGTGAGTTCATAGGTTAGTGAAGGTTTGTGTGGAGAATGACTCCACACGAGTGGTCGTGGATTTTGTTGGGATTCGCACGTCTGTTGCGATCTGATGACTTGAGCGAAATTCTGATGTATTCTGTGAAGCTTACGATCAAGATGTAAACTTTGACAAGTACTGCGCGATTTGCTTCTTGTTTTTTTGTGTCTTATCTTCGTGTGCCTCTTGTGGTTGATGAGTAGTGTGTTTTAGCTCTTCTTCACGACTATTAGTTTGAGTATCTATCCATTCCGCTGAATCAGTATTTTGTGTAGGTTGATTTTCCATGAAATCTCCGTTAGCGCGGTCATTTAAGTCTAAAAGTTCAGTGTCTGAGATTTGTTCAGTCATGTTAGATTTTCTAAGTTGCTGTTTGTGTGAAAAAAGATGTGTAATATTAAAGTGCTTGATTGATCTAACAAACTATGTTACTAAAAGTTAACACTTTGAGAGCCGCCTGGTTTCGACGATTTTCGCAAAAAAAACAGCAGTTTTCGGTTGCCTTACCAACGCCCTAGCTCCTCTGCCAATTGCGCTAGAGAGCTGTTCAGCGGCTCAAACGGATCGGCCAGTCTAGTAGATAGCACTCGAAAAAAATTTTTTTGCTTGGGGGGTGCAGTTTTTCTTTTGTGACGTCATAAGTGGAGGACTTTTTGGCCACCTTGGCCCACATTGCCTGGCCCTAGGTGCCAACCGTTAGGTGGTAGTATTTCGCTGAAGTTTTTACTGGAAACTACGCTGCAATCCGAGTCATTTGATACTTTGGATGACCTGCTGGGGTTTCGGGTTCAAAAGTTATGATGTAAGTTAGTAAAAATATTTGACTAATTAGCTAATTAGATAATTAATTAATTTGTTTATTTTAAATCTTAAGTTTTGAATCAGAAACGCTAGAAAGTCGATCAAAGGCTCAAAAGACTCAGACTCGAGCCTAGTTTCGAATGAAAACTTCAGCAAACACTTTGGCCTAGCGGTTGCGCCCTAGGCCAGGTAACATGAGCCAAAATGACCCTAAAACTACCTCACTTATGACGTCAGTCACAAAAAATCCGCACCCCCCAACCAAAAAAAATTTTTTCGAGTGCAATCTACTAGACTGGTCGATCCGTTTGAGCTGTTGAACAGCTCTCTAGTGCAATCGGCGGAGGAGCTAGGGCGTTGGTAAGGCAACCAAAAACTGCTGGTTTTTATGCCGAAATCCAAGTACGAATATCACGTAGGCCGGCTCTCAACGTGTTAAGTGAAGTATTCTTGTTCACATGTATTTGCTGAGAGTGTTCAGCTTGTAAACTTGATAGACTGACTGGAAGGTTGTATCTTGCCAGGTTGTTTGAATGGTTGCCAATATAACATTCCAATGTGTTGTCCAACATTGATGGGTGTGTCCTTCATCACTTGAAAATATAGGATAGTGGTGTTTAACGTTCAGTCTAATTTTAATGCTAAAACATTAGGTCCTGGGATAAATCGAACACTTAGTGTAACATCTGGTTTTATAAGACCTTAAAGGTGTATTCCAATTTGTCCTTTTGGATGTCGTGAAATAAATAAAGGCAAGGTGATTGTGATGGAATCATCTAGTTTCGTCATATATGATGCAGATTTTTCTCTTAGCATTAGTCCATTCATTTTACTGTTCAGTAAGGAAATTAGCTGTTTCTAACATAAAGCAGTTTGCGTAACGGCAGCACGACAAACTGGGCACTCGTTTTGAAAGCGTAGTGTGCACTCCCTACAGTCTATAAAGTATGTGCATGGGAGTAACAAAGTGTTACGGTCTCGGTCATTGCAGATTATGCATTGTATACGTTGCTGAAGGCTATTTATTTGGTAGTCTGTTTGTCGTTGTGTAGTAGTTGTCTGTGCTTTTGAAAGGTACTGGAGTATCTTGCAGAGAGTTTCATAGTTCGCTGATATATGTTGAAACAGGGCTAAGGTGTTATCTTCATTTATCATTTGTCTTAATTCTGTACGAAGGTGTTCAATGCCCAAGCAGTGTATGTGCTGCTTTAAGAATCTGAAATCCATTGTATACTGTTGTGGTGCTGAAGGTTCCTGTTTTAAAATATCTTTGACATAAAATTTAGTTTTCCAGTATGTGATATGTGGGCAGTAAGGAAAATACTGTGCATGTATTTTCCAGTGATCATCTGCTTGTTGCCATTTGTGGTATATTCCGTGGCATGAAAACATTTGTATGTTTCATGAAGGTTCATGCGAGTAAAACCGGCCTGTTTTATTTTGTGGTTTAATTGTGTTTCCAGTGTTGTATCTTGGAAGCAGTATGAATCTCCTATGTTATTTTGTGGTGTTGTGTAAACCATGCTGTCTGATTGATTAGTTTCATCAGATAGTGTTAGATGTTTACATCCAGGTGACGTGAGTATATTAATAATGAAGCTGGAGCTGTTGGAAGGAAATTTGGTGAGAATTATGCCACATGAAAAACACTGAATGTTGTTGTTATTTGTCGAGAGTGAGAAAAATCCTTCATTAGCGAAATCCTTTATATAGTACAAACATCGGTTCTAGTTAGCATTGGAAGTCCGTAGCCTGTGTTTTTCATCTGTTATGTCAAAGGTGTTCACATCATTCGGGTGCTGTAAATGTGATTGTGTTAAGCGGGTGTACGTCGCTGTGTCAGCGATAATGAGTGCAGTATTCAGATGGTATTGTGAAACCTGCTGTGTTTGTAGTGCGCTTCTACGATCTTGTGGAATGTCTAACATATTTATGTATGGTATGTTGTGAACAAATGCAACTATTGTAAATAAGGTGTGCTGTAAAAAAAAGGTTAGGAGGGTAAGATGCGGCTATGTTTTAATACTACTACTGCAACAACATGTAAAATTAAACTAGTTACTAGTAGTACACATTCACATAAAGTAAAGCTAAGTGTCACAATCAATAATTGCTCTTGTTTTTCCACTGTTTGCTTTTCTAGTCTTGTGAGCACTGTATCTGAAACATATATCCTTGAAAATGCTGCTTCTATCTCTGGAGGTAGCTTGTCAGTTCCTTGTGTTACAGAAAATAATGTTGCAAACAGTGCGACTACTAATGTAATTTTTATCATCGTTTTAATATTGTTATTTACCCTAAAGCTGAGAAACAAAAAATAAATATGGTAAATTTTTATTGAAAAATGCAATTGTGAAATATGTGATGTTAACAACAAAAAAAATATGAGTGAAATTAGTAATAAAGCATATCAGAGGATTGGTTAGGTTAAATTATTCTGCCCCTGCGTGTGATTGCTCGGGGTGGTGAGAGGTGTTCATTGGAAGTGTCTGCTAGTTGTAGTGGCTTCGACCTCTGGGTGCTTTCATGTTATCTCGGCTGTGTTATGATTTCTGCTGGTATGACTAGCTTTGAGTCTAACTCTGCCATTTTTTCTGGAACGATGAAAGGTCCTTCGACAGTGCGTTGATCCGCAATCTCCAAAGCTTGCTTCGTTGTCTTGTAGCGAATAGTCGGGGACATTTGTCTTGAGAGGGTTCCAAGTTGTTTAACTCCTAAATCTAAACCTCTAAAGTACATCAAAAGTGCTCCCTAAAAAGATTATGAAAACATACCAAACTGATCTTACAACATCAAAAAGTGCATCTCTATCTCTATCAGCAAAGGCAAAGCAACTGTGGTTAGAGGCAAACCAGTGACCCCTCACAGTGACATAGCAGGCATACACACCTCACACTGGATCAAGTTCACTGTGCTGCTGATGTCACAAACTTAGCATTATGTGTGACACAAACCTGGATATGGTTTTAGTCCTTGATGTGAAAACTGGATACAGTCATTTAGACACCACCATCAAAAAAATTTACTTTTATAATGTTATATTCTCATTGTTTTATTAAAAAGGGGTTGCAAATGCATTCCATTAACGCTTTATGGCGTCCAGCTGCTTTCGGGGATTTTCGTGAAAAAAACACCGAAACGCAGGTGGCTTTGCGCAGGAATTTCTCTGGTCCGGTAAGTGCTACCGACCCGGTGAAAAGCTCAAAAGACGCGGCAAGTCTTGTAGTTTGCACTCGAAAAAAATTTTTTTGCTTGGGGGTTGTGGATTTTTTTTAGTGACGTCATAAGTGGAGGTCTTTTAGGCCACCTTGGCCCACTTCACCTGGCCCTGGGCTCAAACCGTTAGATGGTAGTATTTTGCTGAAGTTTTTATTGGAAACTAAGCTACAATCTAAGTCTTTTGATACTTTGGATAACCTGCTGGGGTTTCAGGTTCAAAAGTTATGATCTAAAGTAATAAAGATATGTGACTAGTTGGATAATTAATTAATTTGATAATTTTAGATCATAACTTTTGAAGCAGAAACGCTAGAAACTCAATCAAAGGCTCAAAAGACTCAGACGACTCGAGCCTAGTTGCCAATGAAAACTTAAGCGAAATACTTTGGCCTAGCGGTTGCGCCCTAGGCCTGGAAACATGAGCCAAAATGTTCCCAAAACTACTTCAGTTATGGCTTCACTGACAAAAAATCTGCACCCCCAAACCAAAAAATTTTTTTTCGAGTGCAGACTAGAAGACTGGCCTATCCGTTTGAGCCCTTGAACAGCTCTCTAATGCAATTGGTGGAGGAGCTATGGCATTTGTAAGGTAACCAAAAACTGCTGGTTTTAGGCCGAAATCTAGGTACGAATATATCGTACGCCGGCTGTCAAAGTGTTAAAAATCAGTATTGTATGAATGTGGCATTAATGCAATAACATAATCCTTAATAATAACAAATTTATCGAAAGATATCAGTAAGCCCAGTATGAACTTCAATATGCAAATGAGTTGAAAAGATGTTGTGAGTTGTCTATGTCTAACCTCCATGACATGATGTGCCTACTTTATAAAGTAATGGTCTGATCATGACCACAATATGATGACTGTTTATTAAGAATGTCAGACAAACAAACAAATAATAAATATAGAACAAAACAAACAAACACATGATGGTGGGCAAGCAATGCATGAGAAGTTGAAGAATATACAGAAGAATAAGCAAGTCATGCACATATTCTATAGAAGGAAATCCTTTCACAGCAAAGAATCAGGCACTAAGATCTTACATAGTATACATTTCGCCTACGAAGTAGGCATCATCAGCTCGTATTCAAATAGTCTTGCAACATAGGTGAGAGAGGTGAAGTTTCTAAGTCTAGCAAGTACTTCATTTGAAGGACTGCCTAGACTTCATCATATGTTAAAAACTTCCAGAACAGGGGTGGTCAACCTGCAGCTCATGAGTTGCATGCAGCTCTTTGCCTGGTTTCATGCAGCTCTTACATAATTACCAGAAGTCCCACCACATAATATACATAACAATAAATGACTTGCAAATTTATGTGATTGTCATGTTGGTGTGTGATTTTTGCAATAAATCTAACTGAGCAAAGGTATGTTTGAGTGAGAAAGACATGGGGTAATGTTCATGTGTGCCAATGTGTATGACATGGCTTTTTGCGTAAGACAATAATAAATGTAGCTCTTGGTCTCTGACTGCTTGGCCACCCATGTTCTAGAATCTCTGCTCCCCGTTGCGCTCTGTTGATTGCCTCATTCCTGTCATGAGGTACTTGTTGCCACAAGCTTATTACTTGTATATAAGCAATGCTTATAGCCGTTTCGTTCACAGGTTACAGTGCAGCAGCATGTCTGGTTGAAGAGTTCTGAAAGCAACTCTTAATTGGCTGCATTAATCTACTCTTCGAATTGTTCACGCAACAATATGTGGTTTTTCTGCAATTGTTTCTATGTGAACATTCACCAAAGTTTTATACTGGCTGCGCAGAACTAAAAATGTGTTAAAAAACACGAAACTAGTTTTCTTCTGCAAATAAATTGTGATATGATTTGCTTAGTGTGTGTCACTGCTGTGACAATTATTGCTGAATGATAAGTCAAACCTGAATCATTGCAAAAAGATGAAAGCAGAAACAAGCAAGAGATTTCTCAAAAAGCGTACTGCAAATCTAGAGCTCGCCACACAATTTAACCAGTGTCTTGCAGGTTTCTCAAATGTGAAGAAACAATATGCAGGAGCAGCCATAGCTCAGTGGTGAAGTGTCCACCTCTGAATCCAGAGATTGTGTGTTCAAGCCATAGCCACTGAATAAATGGTCATAGCACTTGTTGGGAAAGAGTGTTAACCTTAACAGCTCTAGCAAGAAGCAAATGTCATCCTGCTGCAAATTGCCATCACATATAAGTTATCATTGAAAGTATGTCATCAAGACATTTTTCTGACTTGGTTTTCAGCCTAGTGAAATTAAAACTCTTTGAGTTTTTGTTTATTTGTCACACTCATGCCATCATTTTACGCTGTTTTTGAATTGTATAGTTTGTAGTGACTGACATGAGTTCTGATGATAAATCACAACTTTTCATTTAGAGAACATCAATGCTTTTTTATTTGCAGGTAAGAGTATCTAAACAAACATCTTGTGTTTATCTTTCTAATTGTGTTTAACAGTGATTCAATGGCTTGGTTGATGAAGATGTCATTTGCCAAAGTGAGTGAAATGTTTCTTTTGACATGCTTGTGAAGCATTCGATGACATCAAACTTGATTGTGTGCCCCTAAATTTGGAAGGTTTTTAGACTGTTGTTGCCAAACAAGTGACAGTTTCTCAAATGCCATACTTGGTGCTATACACAAACCCTAAGTTTCAAACACAAGGGTGCTTTCATGTGAACCTTTGTACCGTATTTGAAAATGTGCGTGGATTAATTTATGCCATGTGGATAGATCTTTAAGTAAGCCCCACCATTTGGGCATGCAATATTGTTAATTACTTATGTGTCTGTATTCCAGGCCTTAATCCTCACGGTTAATAAAATCCCACACTACGTCTTGCAAATTATATCACAGTTTACTTGCAGCAAAATGTGCAAGGCAAAGAGTAAAAATGATAAATCAATAAAAAATACTAAAAATCTTGAGTACCAAAAAATCAAGAAACAACAGGTTCTCTTCTGAGCAAAATGAATCTTCCATTTCAAATAAACTGATTAAACTCCTGCTGAAGTTTCTTGAATTGTGAGACTTGTGTACAATTACTGATGCTGAGAATTTATCATAGCAGCACCTTAGGTGGTGTCTACCAGTTGTCAGACTGATTTGAATACAACTCAGTGTAAGCTTGCATAAAAAGTATAGTAATAATAAAATCGTGCACGGTTTTAACGTTTGATGAAATGAATTGGTGTTTGATGGAATGGAAAGACAGTCAACACCAGCCAAGTTGTTTACAAAGTGTTGATATAAGTTTTTAGGAAACTTGTGTGCGACCAACACGCATAAAAGTATGAAAGATAGATAGGTAATTAGTTCAAAGGAGGGTTTAGTTCAAAGGAGGGTTGTGATTGGCATTGCAGTTGGGCAGGCGATGTCAAACAGTTGTAACCTGGTGATTTAGGAGACAGATTTTAATGTTGACTGGACTTTTCAGTAATTGTATTAGTTGAAACTCAATTTCACAAGTGGTCTAGCAGCTAGCTTCACTTCACCATTAAACCATGTAGAGGAACATGTATGTCACATGTGCCTGCTGCTTCCAGGCCAAAGTATGTTTGATTTGAACACCTTCCTAACTGGTTGGTAAAGTGGCACACCAAACATTCCCTTTGGTATTTTTTGGAAGTTCTCCTCAAATTTTTGATAAGCTCAAAGGTCAGTCTTTAATTGTTAACTCTAAATGCCAGTAAAAACAAACTATGCCGTTCACTAACGAACCCCTGAAATTTGCTCTTCTAACGACATAATCAGCCATACTCACACTTGTTCACTAGCAGCGCTAGTTGCCACAACCCAGAACGTTTTTCTTGCAAGATCACTGACACTGAGAGCTGGAAACTCCAATCTGTGGTCTTTCCACCACTGAAGAATGTTGCTAAACTCTTGTACCACAAGCTTTCTGTAACATTGAACTTCTTGCTCATGTCACTTTTGCATGCACCGGGTCAATCTTTTACCTGAACAAAGAATTTCTTATCTCACAACCAACCCATCTTGCACCATGTTCAGCTTGTGCCTGCACCTGCACACATAACTTTTGCAGGTTCCTGCACCCACCCTGAAAATGTAAAAACATACAATCCAAGCAGGTTAACCTGCCCCACGAAGGACTCTATTGTGTTTCAGATTATATTAATGCTTTTTTTGTCCATTTCAAAGTTTCAAGCTGTGTAAGTAAAAGTCACTCCACAAAAAACATGAATTCAGTAGAAACTTTCGTCTTGTATCCCTTACCAGTCAATTAATACTAAAATCATCCAGTCCATAATCATTTAGTACCTCTATAAGTAGCGCTACCATCGACCTAGAACCAAAAATAAGGATGGCTGAGGTAAATTTGATTGTGCAGTAGAACTCATCTAATTCATCATTGTCTAATTAGTCAATTCGCTTAATTCGTCACTTTTTCGTCAGTCTTGGCAGAATCCCTATCTTTTGTGTACATTTCTGTTCGTCTAATTTGCCATCCTATAATTCGTCAGCTCTTTCCATCCCTGGGAAGCATTTCGTTCGTCTAATTCGTCATTTGCAGTTTTGCTTTTGATGTCTAAGCAACTAGTACGTACGGGAATTCAAACAAATTAAGGATCTTTATCTAAAAATTGTTGCACCTTGCAATTTTTTTATCGAATATATACATGAGTTGCAAAGCACGACCTGACTCCCCATTGAGGGAACGCGGAAAAGTTTATTAAAGATTTGAAAGGTGCTTGATTAAATGGAGTCCAGATAGAGCAGAGGAATTAATTGTTATATTCAACCATGACGTCATAAACATGTATTTTTCTGCAAATAAGAGCACTATGTCTATGAGTTACTATGATAAAGTATAAGAGCTTCTATGATAGAGTTTTCACCTGTTTGCATAATTCACCACTTTTTCCTAATCCCCTTGAGGTGACGAATTAGGCAAATTCTACTGTATTACCTGAAAAGAAAACAATTGTTTCTGTTTGCATGACTAACGTCCAGATCATATGTTTGCCTATTTATCTCCAGGAACCATTTGCTTCAGCAATGTCCTATTCTCGACTTCCCTCTAGTAATTGTCACGGAAAACGTTTCATTCGCTTCCTTATTTCTTCAATCAATTAAATGCTAAACCTTTGCTGCAAAACCAGCTTTCCTAAGAATCCTAACCAGAGTAGTCAGCTAACAGCTTACGTGCTAACAATGCCTGATAGTGTGTTAGCAATTAGTAGTCTCTGTGTAGAACTGTCTCAAGCCTATGGCTTAAGTATGTAAGATTAGACATTTTGCTGATATGAAAATTTTGTTTAATCTATTTCAGTCTCTTCCATTCATATTTGCAATACTGCATAATTGATTGGGGACGAGCGTATAAAACTGTTATCCGACCAGTGGAAGTGCTACAAAACCGAATTTTGAAATACGTGACTTTTAGCAATAGAACATCGAGTGCAAGCAACATTTTGAAATTGCTTAAAATTCTCAAAGTTTCTGATTTGTACCAACTTAATTTGGAAAAAGTTATGTGCAAGTATAATGCCGATATCCTGCCCTCTTCTTTTGGTAACTTTTTTCAAAACTACACTGCATACATGATCATGGCACAAGACAACAAGTTTCAGGAAATTTTCGTCATATACGTGTTAGACCTGATTATGGTAAAAAAATGCAATATGTAGGACGTGTTGCATGGGGTTGCATTTCCAATAATATTGAAATGTTACTCATGTTTTGTGCTTCACTGTAATATTGAAACTTGACAGTCATTGAATGTAGGCTGGGCTTGATTCAAGTGACTGCTTTAGCCGTCTTTCACCCAACCTGTGCTGTTTGTTTCAAGCTTTGTCGATTGAAATGTGTTTTTTGCTGACTAGGCTACTTACAGCGCAAGCATGACTTGACTTGACGAGGTCTCTGTGCTGCAAGATTATGCTACATCAATTTTATGATGTCCCAAAACCTTGATTGCAAAATGTTTACGATAAAATACTAATGGTCTGTCAGATATTGCTTATTCAAAATTGTTATGCTACAGAAAATAAGAAAAAATAAGGACTCAAGTGACAAATATGGACATTTCTTAGAAATGAGGACAGTACTATTTTCTAAGACGTACTACTGCAAAACAAGGACTAATCTTAGAAATAAGGACGGTATGGTAGCTCTGTCTATACGTAAGCCAAAACCAATGCCCAATTTTCAAATTGTCGCATATCTAACTATTGTAACATATTTCTTGATTATATTAAAACAAACAGAAATGATGCTTTATTTCTAGAATGCAGCATTATTTTCTGGAGGTGTGGCTACTTTTTGTGGAATCGAAATATATCAATCCGATCCCAAGTTTTACAACAGTTTTCTGATGCCAGCATTACATTTATTGCTGAGTCCAGAAAAGGCACACAGAGCCGCTGTGAAGTTTCTGTCGTGGAAGTTGGTTCCAACATGTTCATATCTTGATGAGCCATGTTTGGTAAGTCATGGCTAAATTTACCTGAAATTTATGTACAGATACTAGTTGCGTGCTATTCAAAATGCCGTGGATGTTTTTTACTGTTTTAAAATACCAGTTTCGCTGCATTTCGTCATAGAATAAACATACAATTTTTAAACTCCACCGTTATACAAATGATCCAAAATAACCACAACATCGACCCACGAAAATCTTTTGACCCATGCCACCTACCACACTTCTTACAAAAATTTTTCTGTACACACGTTTAAAGTTAATTAATAAAAGGTATTTAATTTTATTGTTTTGGTAAAAATCCCTGTTTGCATTGCAGAAAACTAATGTCTGGAGCAAGGATTTCAGCAATCCAATTGGAATTGCCGCTGGGTTTGACAAGGACGGTGAAGCAATGATTGGCTTGCAGAGAATCGGCTTTGGTTTTGTGGAAATCGGCAGTGTCACCCCCAAGCCACAGCCAGGAAATGACAAACCGCGAGTTTTTCGTCTTGCAGAAGATGGTGCAATAATCAACAGGTGTGTTTGTTTCAGATTTTGAAGTAGTGTGAAGCTGATCAATTTTTTTATACAGTGCACCATGATTGAGTAATGATTCGATAACTTATCTTCAGAATCAGTAGAAAGCTTTGTTTACTATGTTTTTAGATCAACATGACCAGGGGTGTGCATTTTGTGCGGCCCGCGATGCTTTTTGGGAATTATAAAACAATTAACATTCACGTTATTTAGTTTGTTCACCGGTGTTTAAAAGTGCTCGGCTAGCGAGTGAACAAGTTTTATTTGGACGAACGTAGAGGCAGCTAAAAATAATTCGCCTATGGCCCACGATACCTTTTGCAGGAAATAGATCCAAAAGCTGTTTCCAGTAAGGTTCAGGTACCGGCATTGCTGCGTGAGCATCACAATGCAGCCCTCGGATCCTCAGAGCAAGTTGAGTTTGAGTCCCTGAAACAAACCATTTAAGAATCCCGCTTTTGCTTGTTATACTGGTATCTTTTTCTTGTATTGTAACTTGTGTATTTATGAGTGATTTGTTTTGTGTATACTTTCCAAAGGTACGGATTCAACAGTTCCGGCCATGATGTCGTTTCTGCGAGACTAGAAAGACACGTGCAAGGTATGTGTGTTGAAAGCGAGTCCATATTGCGAAACTTTTACGTTCGATGTCAGTTGCCATACAAACAATCTTTGCAGTTTGGCCAATTTTGCGTTTGTTTACCACAGTTTTTCTAACTGCTGCAACGGCAGCAACTTAGAGCTGGGGTGTGTAGTTTGTTCGATGTCTCAAGATAAAACGCTTGGTTGATGGCCGGCGTTGTGTTAATGTTATAACCCATTGGATTGGGCCACGTGTGAAGACGGCTGTTCGTATCTTCCAAATGCGACAATTGACCCTCGCGCAACTGGGCTCGTTCGGCTCAAAGTGCATAAGACATTTCTTGTTCTAACGTTAAAGAGACTCAGTTAAACGATTAGAATTTTACCAGACCGTTGCTTTTTTTCCACGGCGTGCCTGTAACAGTATGTAGCGGGTCGTAAACCGGCGGTCAGTGGCACTTTCAACGCATGCGTTACATGTGTCCTATTTCACAGTTTAAATCCCTTTTGACCGTTGCTCTTTCGAATTCATACGCATATTTTCAGAGAGAATGCTTATTTCTAATTTTGAAAATAACGGCCAAAGCAATAGCTGTTTAAACGAAATTTTCGTAGACGTTTCGGTAAATGCTACCACCATCATCAGTGCAAATAACAATATTTATTTCATTTCAAAATGTGTGATTTTTAGCGAACAGTTACTTCCACATTGTTCGAACAATCCAGTGCACGTTTATATTCACATTGTTTCAGGGGCGTCTGCACGCAGATGCATTCTGGGCATCAACTTGGGAAAGAACAAAACGTCCAATGATGCGGTTGCTGATTATGTGTCCGGAGTTCGCAAGTTGGGCACGTTTGCGGATTACATTGTTGTAAACATTTCCAGTCCGAATACTCCCGGATTAAGGAATCTTCAAGCTAAACAAGACCTGGAAACCTTGTGCAAAGCGGTAAATGCGTTTGGACGCAAATGCTGCATCCTTTAGTTTATCGATGCCGTGGCGATTATTTGTGTTACTGAACAGTATTTCCCTGTCCTGACTTTAGAAAATCATAATATATTGTATGTTTGTGTGGTTCAATCAGCATCTTAGGCGTTGTTGTAAACACGGATGAGTTCCTGTAATGCAGGTCATGAAGGAACGCGAACAAGTTGAAAGCCGTCCACCAGTTTTGATAAAAATTGCTCCTGATCTTTGCGAACAAGACAAGATCGACATTGCGGAAGTTGTCACTGAGGTAAATCGATACTCAACCTTGTTTTAAAAATCGTTATTTAAGTTTTTTTCTGTTTGTGTAAATCTCATTCAAATTCTTGACCAGTTCGTGAAAAATTTTTGGAAAATTTTGTTCCAATGCTAATGCGATCATCTCTTGATTATTGCATCGGTATCCAAACACCATCCTACCTCTTCAGACCTGGAGGTACAAACTTCCAGGTCTAAATCGGAGTAGGAAGATGTTATAACATTTGCATGCGGGGTGTGCATAAACGTAGAATTGCAAAATGTAAAGTCGACAAGCGTCCAGTTGCCTATAAATTGCTTCAATCTTGATCAATTTTCCTGTAAATTAAATCCGTATCGAGTTTTAAGCGAAATCAATAATTCATTGTGTGATAATAAGTCAGATTATTTGAAAATTCATTGTAACATACACTGTTCTTTGCAAGTCGCGCAGTAGCGCGTTGAATACTTAACTCTGCAGCACTCACATTAGACGATTTTATAGATTTCTAAAGCTTAGCCGATAATGGCTTATTTTGTTCTTCCTCCCGCGGGGGGACACTGTACAGCCAGATCAAAACTTCAAACCAGTCTTGTTACGACTCAATGCACGCTTTTGTTTGTTAGCTGACGAGCGGTTGTTGTTGTTTTTCAAGTTACTTTGCAATTCACGTGAAAATTTGATCTTGTATTTTACCCGGGCAATGCAAGGTAAGCGATATATGATTAAATGCAAATGCCCTTTTCCTCGGAAATCTCACCTCACTTTTGCTGGTTTTTCCGACGATTTCATACTGACTATGTTTTCGAACAGGCAATCGCGCAGCTGTTGCACATAATCATTAAGATAACTTTTCTGTATATCACTTGCCTTGCAGAAACGTTCGATTAAAGTACTGCTAGGAACGTATCTAGTATGGCTGCCAGGTGTAACATACAGTTGACTGTATATTTAAAAAGGACTCAACTGGCAAACCTTCTCTAAGATTTGTTTCGTTTTATTTTCTTTGAAAACGTTTGCCAGTTGAGCCTTTTTTAAATATACTGAACAGGACTTTTCGATTTGACCGTTCGGTCACGGGACTTCTCGGTCTTGGTCGTTCGGTCTCGAGACATTTCTGTCAGACTATGAAGTCTTGCAGAAATGTTGCATGTTAACTTTTTAATGCAAGCATACTTAATCAACGAAAGGTTTTATTTACAAAAACTACTAGCATGATCCATGATCCAAGATCCAACAGTTAATCGGGGAGCCATGGCCCACCCAGGTCACCCCTTAGAATCGCCAAGTATAACACCGGTTGGCATTTCACCTGTCAGACTGTTTTGCCACTGCGCTGCAACATGAAAGGCAGTTGGTATAGCACCAGCTAAAGTGACATTTCGCCTGCCTATGCAATCATTTTATTCCAGACCTACGCCCTTGACTGTGCGCCGTTTTGTGTAACTAGACCTAGCGTAACCTGTGTTGTGTGTACCTTGTGCACCCTGATTTGTGTATCTAACGTATACCCTATGCTGTGCACCCCTGTTTTGTACCTTTTCGTGAAGTTGTAGCATCACAAATAGATCGTCACGCGCAACTAAGCCTTGCGTATTGTTTGCAAGCATCTTGGATTCTCATGAAAGTTTGCTTTCAATGTAATCGCGACATTCTCCACAAATTACTTTAGTTTGGTAGATTGGTTGGAGGTGGTCCAATTTTTTAAAATAATCTTTTCTGTGAAGTTATTTAAATCACACGGTTATAGCTTTGTTGTTTGATGCAAATTGGGATGTTTATGCACCAGTCATCTCAATGAGTCAGTTCTGTTTAACAGGAAAACTAAACTTAACTTCCAAACATGCAGCTGACAATCCAATCGAAAGTTACGTTTTTCTAAATTTGTTGGCAACGACAAGTCACAAAACCTTACTGCATTCATCTGAAAGCCTTTTGATTGGTGAGCAACTTTGTGTCAGAGTTTTGCTTTTAACACACTTCGGACCGAAGCAAACTGCAGTTGCAATTATAAGCGTTTAAAACAGGTTCCCAAACTTTCTCTGTCCATGTACCCCTTCAGCATTTCAATAGATGAGCATGTACCCCTAAACATGAGCGCCGGAATGATTTTTTCCAGGGGTGGGCCAAAATATTTTTGCAGGGTAAAAGTGGCAAAATTAGATTTTCACCACTCGAAACTAAGAAAACAACCTTTTTTTAAAAAAATGTGATGGGAAAATGCTTTGGCCCTCCTTCCGACGCCCATGCCCCTAAAACTTCTTATGGCAAAAAGACTGAGGAAGATAGCAAAAATATATTCACCAATAGGCACATAATGATCTTTGAAAATAATATTCACTGACATTTATTTTAATCTTTGAACCAGACACGACGTCAATAGAGCACAAGCGTGCACTATCTGCACAACTCAGATTGATAAATTGATTGAAAGAGAATAACAAACATTGAAAGATAATAACAGCCACAGAAAGTTTCGTAACGGCGTTGGTGGTAGGGCCACAGGATTTACAGACACTTGCTCGCTAACTCGTAACACTTCGTAGAACACTACATTACAGACACTTCATAGTTGTTCGCTAGCTCGTAACACTTGATACAACACTACATCCAGAGTAGGACACGAAAATAGCACGTTTAAGAAATGGAGCCCAACCCTGGCTAAGGACTGGTGAAGTACGAATGCCTTGTGGCATGCACACGCCCTCGAACTAACGTTTTAACGTCCGGGCACTCAATCGCAAAGTAAAATGCGGTTGTAGTGTTCAAAGAATAAGGACGAGTACCAGTATAAACAATCTGACTGCATCAAAGCGCGCAACCATACATTGTTGGACTTCTTGTATCGTTCAAGAAACAGGTAGACCTACAGACACTTTTTTCAATAAGGCCTCAAAGGTAGGAATGTTACACTGAACCTGATGACTACTAAAACTCGATCGCCACGGCAGGCTGTATAGAACCCTGCAACCAAAGTTATAGGCCACACGCAATCTGTGGATGTATGCCTTCCTGAAATCAGACCATAATGATGATGCATCATGGACCTACAGAAGGAACGAAAAAGTAAGTTTTTCACTGCGTTCGAACATCGGAAAAATGAAGCTCGCATTGCTGCATAATATTGATATTGCAGTTGTCTCTGAATGTCATCGTCATCTGAAAGTTCAATATCTAATACAATCCCTAAATATTTGTAGTGGGAAACAGCTTTTACTCTTAGTACACCCAGTGTCGGCAACTGGATAACCGTGCTTTTTGCGGTGTGAGCCTTAAAGCGGCTTCACACAGAATCCCGTTACGGCTTGCGAACCAGCTTATGGCCAACGTCAGTCTTCTCACATGCAGCAAGAACACCATCACCGATAACCACGGCAATCCGACTTACATAAAACAATTTTAAATAAGCAGGAAGCCGGTCAAAACCGAGAAAATTCATTCCAATAGGGCCAACGGAGACTGTGTGAAGACTGCCGTTGGCCATCAGCCGGATCGTGAGCCGCAACCGGATTCTGTGTGAAGCCGCCTTAGACGTCATACAAACAGTTTTACTGCAGCTGAAAATCATTCCAAGCGATCCTGTGTAAGCCTGACACACATCTAGTATACTTAACAACCCACGTACACTAAGACAAAACACACAAATATCATCAGCAAACATCAAGTCGTTCAATAAGACTTCAACAATACAGCACCCAGTTTAAATGTTGTTTAGTTCAAGAGATAAATCATCTAAATATACAGCAAACAAGTATGGACTCAATACTCTCCATTGTATAACCCCGTTAGCAACATGAAACGGTTCGGACAAATACATATGTATAAATAATGTTTTTAATAAATAATGTATAAACATAATTTTCCCTTCTATTGCTAACCTCAAATGTACCCCTTCAGATAGGCAAATGTACCACTAGGGGTACATGTACCCCGGTTTGGGAATCCCTGGTTTAATATATAAAAACGTCTTCCGTCGGTTTCAACTTTCTTGCTATGGACGCAGTGCAAAGTGGACGGCTTGATCGTCAGCAACACCACCGTGAAACGACCCGAACACCTTCGAAGTAAACACAAGGAAGAGATCGGAGGTCTGAGCGGTCGGCCTGTTGCTGACGTGTCCACCCAGCTTATCAGCGAAATGTATCAACTGACGAAAGGTTTGCCAACATTTTCACTTTCCGCTGTGTGTCGGTGATGCTCCTTGAGTATAAGCTGGGTTGGGTGAAGCGCGTGTTTTGTTGCGCAGTGCGTTTTGAAAGCAGGGCTCCCACGCGGTATTAAAGGTATTTAAGATGTATTGAATTTGGAAATCGGTTTTCAAGACCTTGGAAAAGTATTGAATTTTGCCAAAATTTACATCAAGGATTGAAAAAGTATGGAAAACCAAATTCAGCCATTTGTTTATCCAAATTTTGTTTTTAAGCTCTCATGACGGTTTTGCGGATGTTTTTTGCACCGTGTTCCACGAATAAAATTTGAGACAAATGGAGATGAGTGATAGTGTAAAAGTTATTTTAGTTTTTTTTTTCATTTTAGCATGATATTGAAAAAGTATGGAAATGGTTTTTGAAAATGATGGGGAACCCTGTGAAAGAGGAAAGAAATTTTTTGGTTCAAATGGCAACGTGGTGACACCTTTAGATGGTCTGAGATTTATGTTGTTTACTTTCAACAATCACAAAGCGTCGTTAAAAATAATTTTTTGTCTGTTCATGGGCGTATCTGGTAATGCACAGGTCTGTGTAGAATGAATAATGCTGGAAAGTACTCTTGATTTCTCTTTCCGTCGCTGGTTTTTTCGTTCCACAAAGTTCACTCGTTCCTTTTTTCAGGAAAAGTTCCCATCATCGGAGTGGGAGGAGTGGCGAGCGGACATGACGCATACCGGAAGATACGTGCCGGCGCCTCCCTGGTCCAGCTCTACACCGCACTCGTCTATGAAGGCCCTCCTCTGGTCGCGACCATCAAAAAGCAATTGGCCGAACTTTTACGGAATGATGGCTTCACCAATGTGGCCCAGGCTGTCGGAGCGGACCACTCATAGCCAGGGTCAACGGAAGCGGTTCCTGGACTTCGCTGTCAATAACATCGAATGGCTGTTCAACACCTGCCCCGGGGCGTAATGCGGCCTTGCGGTGGATCGCCGAGAACTCGTTCAAACGATGAAGAATGCCCCGATGGATGAGCGGAGGACTGCGTTGCGAGGGTCATGACCTTTGGCCAAAGGTTGGATAAATAACTTGAAATGCTGCAACCTCCGAACAGTCAACGCCACCTTGTACGGGCAGGACCAACTGTTGGGGAGATTGTTGTTGATGGGTTGCCCGAGTCCAGGCCAAGCATGTGCCGAGCATAAAAGTTCCTGTTTCTTTCAATTACCTTCTGTACCATCGTTTTTCTGTTAATAAAGGGCATGGTGTTGTCGATTGCTTGGTTCAATGTTTGCGGAAGTCTATTTTGATAATCTCGCCCAAACCTTGTGCATTGACCAGAAGAGATTCCTTCGGTTCTCGACGCTGGGAGACTTCTTTGAACAGCTGAAGCAGCAGCACAGTCGGTTTTCGACAACGGTTCATGGTTTCGGTTGCCCGACCATACTCGGCAACCAGCAAGAAGAAAGACAAGCTTCATAAAACATTAACGGTAAGACTTGCCAGATACCGTGCTGATCAAGAGCTCTGACAGCAACTGCAAACAATAACGTGGACGCTTGAGAAATCCCGGGAATTATAGTTTAGCGCGAAACTGTACAGCCAAACAACAAGTGCAAGCAACAACGTCGACGCTCAAGAATCCCCGCCCGATTTGAATCCACGGCGGGAGAATTTTTGAACCGCCAACATCGCTTGTCGAGCGTTCCGCCACATCAGCTTCTGGCAACAGTGCCTCCGAAAAGGATTACAACAACAAAAAAGTCAACACCTTGGTGCCCAGCTGCCTGACTCAACGAAACTTTCTGTCTTTCGTCTTTGCTCAGATGAGCTGTGGGCAAACCGGCCGTCCGCTGCAAAGGGCATTTACATTCGCGGCGAAACTGATTTTATTTCATTTTCATTGCAAGTAAAAATGTCACAGAGTGCAGTCAAAAAGTCTGCTCTTGTTCGATCGACGACGATAACTGATCAACGCGGCACATCAACGACTACAGACCTGCTGGACTTGCACTTTCAACACCACCATCGGCTTCCGGCAGCAGTACCTTGGACAATGATTTACATCGTAGCATTGGACTGGTGCCTTGATTTTAAGCAAGCAAAGGAAAAAGCCGCAGCTGACCTTGTACACATTGCGGTCGGCAGCCACCTCGGCCAACAAGAAAAAAGACAAGTTTTAAAACATCAACGGTAAGACTTGCCAGATGCCGTGCTGCCGTAAAAGCTCTTCAAGCAACAACTGCTGCAAGCAAGCGAGAATGTCGACACTCGAGAACGCCTGGAATGCTGCTTTGAATCTCAGTCAACCGGGAAAGAAGAAAGCTGCAGGAGGAACGACAGCGTCGCGGTAGGCAATAAACGCGGCCAGCCAGAAGCTGGACTTCATCGGTGAAATCAACGGAACGTCTCACTAGTGTCCTGCGCTGCCGGGCGTTCTATTTGCGGCTCCCCTATCGGTTGGCTGCTAATGCCGAAGGTGCAGACCAGCCGGTCATTGCAATTGGAAACGATCTTAGCTCTGGCATACTAAAGGGATTTTAAATGAGTCTCTTAGCTCTTGGAACGTCATTCTAATACGTCAGGATCCTTGATTGTTGTGGAGCCAAGCGCAAATTTTTTCTCTGCTCCACAACATTGCCAACGAACCATCACCAACCCATGCCGGTCCCGCGCCCAAAATATCGCTGTGGCTTCCGGCAGCAATGCTTCGAAAGGAACTGTCATCACCAAACTGGACTTCCGCTCCAAGCTGTGTAGTGGTTGTACTCTGCTCTATTCAAAAGAAGATCGACGCAAGCAACACCTTCACACGGGAACCCCGCCTGAAGCCGGGACGGAAGTATTCCCAGGTGACAAGCTTAACGACATCACCGCCCGCACCTGAGATCTCCGTCCGCTCAGAAAACAAGACGGAGGTTTTCCCGGGCGATCAATCCATTGTTGCCATTCCGGCCGGACTCGCGCTCTCCAGCGTTGCCAACGAGCCATCACCAACCCACGAAACACTCACCAGGGGAGCCGGACCCGTGCCCAAAATATCGCTGTGGCTTCCGGTAGCAATGCCTCGGAAGGAACTGACGTCACCAAACTGGACTTCCGCTCCGAGCTACAAAGCTGCCGTAGACCTTGCAACACCACACCTGGAAATTAGCGCAGCCCCCAAAGAAAGAAACGCCTGATGCGAAATGAAATGGTGAGTCTTGCCAGCTGGTGGCCGGATCTGCATCAAGCAAGAATGTCGACCCTCGAGAAGCCTGGGAATTATAATTTATGGCGAAACTGTGTTTTGTTTTATTTTTTTCCGAAAATAAACCGCACTGTGCAGCCAAACCACAACTGCCAGCAACAACATCATCAGCAACTGCCAACAATAACGTCGACGCTCGAGAAGCACGCTCGATTTAAATCAACGCCGGTAATATTTTCGAGCTTCCATCATCGTCTGCCGAACGTTTGTCAACGTTGTTTTCACTCTCCCTCACACGAGGGAGGAGCCCATCTTCTGCGAGAGGAACTTCTGTTCTGGCAACACTGTTCGTGTTTCGGCTCTTTAGAGCTAAGATCAAGAGTAGCCAACCTCGTATTTGCTGATGAAAACGAAGACCATCAACGCAAGCAACTCCATCGCCTGGGAACCCCGCCTGTTTGTAAAGCCAGGGCGGAAGTATTCCCAGATGGCCAACGCAACAACACCATCGTCTGCACCCCGGAGCTCTGCTGACTCAGAAAACAAGGCGCAGGTTTCCCGGGCGACTACCAACGTCGCCATTCCCGCTGGGCCCGCGCCTTCAACATCGGCTTCGGGCAGCAGCGACACCAAGCGGATTTACCACCGACGCGTCAAGCTGCTGCCACCGCGGCCGACCGGGAATAGAAGAAAGCCGCAGCAGGGAGATCACCGTGCCTGGCAGCCAAACGCGGCCAGCAAAAAAAAGATACAAATAACATCTAAAGTAAGTCTTGCCTGCTGTGCTAGGCACCCTGTTGCAGTTCCCCTCATGGTTGGCCGCTGAAGCCGATCGTGCGGGTCCGGCCGACCACTACACTTGATCTGGTTCTCACAGTAATAAAGGGATTGAATCTTTGCCTCTCCATTTTTATCGCCAACCATCAGCAATCCATGAAGCAATGGCTCAAGGAACTGACGTCACCAAAGTGGACTTCCGCTCCGAGCTACAAAGCCGCAGTAGACCTTGCAACACCACACCTGGAAATTAGCGCGGCCCCCAAAGAAACAAACGCCTGGCACGAAATGAAATGGTGAGTCTTGCCAGCTGGTGGCCGAGTGTGACCGGTTCTGCCCCGGCATTGCGTCATAAAATGAGCGAACCGACCAGACATGCAACAACACTGTCCTTTGGCTTTATTTATTTTTGGACAGGTGCTAGCCTGATTACAGGTGTTTCTGAGGATTACCCACCTGCCAATAAAATCTGTGGTTTATTTTCGAACCTTACCAGTTGCAATATACTGCTGTTGGTAGCAGGAGTTACCGAAACGTCTACAAAACGTCGTTAACATCTTTTTCTTTGGCCGTTATTTTCATTGTAAGGCTTACCATTTATGTTAACCGTGTTGCATCATAACAAACCTTCACGTTTTTATCACTGTTGTGTGCTTTTTATTGAAACCACCCTCGTGAAACTCGTAGCACTACTCTGTTCATTTGAAAGTTTTTCTTAGTAGTTTGTATTTTTTCGTTTGTGTGGTTTTGCGCATTTTAACATATCTTCTTTCGTTCATGTGGCTTCGGATATCTTCTTTCGTTTGTGTGGCGGTGGGTATTTATCTTGCAGACAAACCATCGAGGCTCTTGTTACTTTCCTTCGTTATTTCATTAAAAACCGAACGCACTCTCAGCAAAGTACCCTGCCAGATACGTGCATTGATATGGCAAGTTGTACGATTACTTATAGAACATAAAGTTCCTATTTTACTTCAGCTCTGTCGCTCTATTTATGCGACCCTAGCGTTTAACCGAAAGCGCCATCTGGTGTTTGACTTGTAGAAAGCGTGAAATTAAACTAGAGTTCGAAACGTCGCAAGCAGCACAGAAGCCATTCATTGCCTACAAACTCCCATTCTGGGTGAACCGCCCTCAGAATTTAATATCTGTTCGGTTCGCTCCGTCGTGGCTTTCTCAGGCATGAGGCAGCAACTGCCCCCGTTGTTGAGGTAAGATACTGTGGCCCGAGGGAGACGCGATTTGCCTGCCCCGTCCCGCAGTGCACATTCCGAACGACAGGCATCTTACAAAGCCTCAAGTGACATTTTGAATCAAAAATATAAAGTCGTCCGGGGCGACCTGTCGGTGACGCGCACTAAGTCTGATAGCTTTGTGACGTCACAGGCCTCGCTGAAAAAGGTCAGCGAGCACTTTCGGGTGTGCACTGCGGCGCAGATAATGACATCAGCAATTGCGACTCCCTTGAAATATGTGTGTCCTATTTGCCAAGTTAGGTGGCCCTCAATTACTGCTGCAAGGTCACATTATTATCAAACGCACCACTGCGCCCCGACCCTTAACGATAGAGACTTCGGGGCCGGTACCCC